>Ga0209536_100006715_pt1 | contig 17529 bp, 11 predicted proteins | sample DeeMarSeWOR28_12_FD_187461 | JGI IMG/M metagenome (GOLD analysis project Ga0209536, IMG submission 187461) | Marine sediment microbial communities from White Oak River estuary, North Carolina - WOR-2-8_12 (SPAdes) (version 2) | ecosystem: Environmental > Aquatic > Marine > Intertidal zone >... | reverse complement strand
CGGAAACGCTTCAATGAAACCGGCAGATAGCAAAACAATTTTTCAGGCCTGCGAAATCAGCAAGACTTTCCCGGGTGTGCAAGCTCTTTGTTCGGTTAACTTTGATCTGAAAGAAGGAGAAATGCACGCTCTTGTAGGCGAGAACGGTGCCGGCAAGAGCACGCTGGTTAGTATTATCGCTGGCCTGCAGAATCCTGATTCCGGCCTGATGCAGCTCGATGAACAGACATATCAGCCCAGCGGCAAATCGGATGCCGAAGCTCACGGCATAAGAATGGTAATGCAGGAACTACACTTAATTCCAACTCTCAGCGTTGCCGAAAACATTTTTATCGAGAAGCTTCCCAGCAGGTTCGGATTCGTTAATTACGGTAAGCTAAACCTTGCCGCCAGTCAGGTTATGCGACGTGTCGGCCTTGAAGACATCAGGCCTGATGTTACTGTCGGACAGCTTGGTGTGGGTCAGCAGCAGATGGTGGAGATTGCAGCGGGGCTGTCAAGGCGATGCCGGATATTGGTGCTGGATGAGCCGACCGCCTCACTGACCGACAAGGAGATTGAATTGCTTTTCGATCAGATTAGAAAGCTTAAGGTTGAGGGTGTCGGCATCATTTACATCTCACACCGGATCGAAGAAGTTATTGAAATTGCCGACTGTGTCACGGTGCTTCGTGACGGCAAAGCCGTCTTCACCGGTCAAACGAGCGATTTAAGTCCCACTGAGATTATCTTCAAGATGGTAGGTCGTGACCTTCGGCAGGAGCAATTACGTCACGGCTCGAAACGGGGATCGGTTGCACTTCGTGTTGCAGGACTTACGGTTGGCCAGAAGGTTCGAGACGTTGGCTTTGAAGTTGCCTCCGGTGAGATTCTGGGTGTTGCCGGGCTGATGGGCTCCGGCCGTACAGAGACAATGCGGGCTGTCTTCGGCGCAGATAAGGCCGAGCGGGGCGGTATATATTTGTACGGTTCGAGTAAACCGACCGAGATTCGCAGACCCCGTGATGCGGTGAAAAACGGCATCGCTTTTCTGACTGAGGACCGCAAGGAGCAGGGGCTACTGCTGACTTTAGCCGTCCGCAAGAATATCTCGCTGGCGAGGTTGAATGATATCAGTCGATTCGGCTGGCTGAATGTGTCTAAAGAACGGGCCGTGGCCAGGCAGCACATTGATACCTTGTCCGTGCGTTGTTCTTCCACCGAGCAAACAGTTGGTGAATTGAGCGGCGGCAACCAGCAGAAAGTTGTTGTTGCAAAATGGATGTACCGCGATTGCGACATTCTTATCTTCGATGAGCCGACCAGAGGCATCGACGTAGGAGCAAAATTTGAGATATACCACATGCTCGCGGACCTGGCGGAGAAAGGAAAGGCGATTATTTTCGTCTCATCGGACCTCAAGGAGCTTATGGCCGTCTGCGACCGCATTATGGTAATGTCGGCGGGGCGAGTTGCAGAGACTTTCGAAAGAGGACAGTGGAGTAGAGAAAAAATTATGTCTGCTGCTTTTAGCGAGTACACTGATTTCTAAGCTGAACTAAAAATCATGAGTAGTAATATAAAAGATAGAATTGAGAATTTGCCCGCTTTTGTCACCGATTATCTCGGGATGTCACTGGCATTGGCCGGGCTTGTCGTTTTCTTCGGCGTCAAAGCCGACAATTTCTTCACACTGACGACCTTCAGAACAATCGCCAACCAGATCCCCGATATCACAATTGTTGCCGTCGGGATGACCTTCGTTCTTATTATTGCCGGGATAGATTTATCGGTCGGCTCGGTGATGGCTTTGGCCGGTGCCGTGTTGGGTCTTTGTTTGGTCGAATGGAATTTTCCGCTGATTGTAGCGATAGTAGCGTGTTTGCTTATCGGCGTGCTCTGCGGGGCCTTGAACGGACTTCTGGTCATCGGCTGGCGGCTCCCGGCTTTTATCGTGACATTGGGCATGCTGGAAATCGCACGGGGAGCTGCCTATCTTGTCACAGACTCGCGGACCATCTACATCGGCGGACCTGTTGAAGTGATAACAGAGACGTCGGTTCTCGGTCTTTCACTGCCATTTATTGTTGCGGTTCTGATTGTCGCGGCAGGGCAGTTGGTTCTCTCGCGGACTGTATTTGGTCGCTACCTGGTTGCAATCGGTACAAATGAAGAGGCGGTTCGACTCTCCGGCATCGATCCGCGCCCGCTAAAGCTTGCTGTTTTTATTCTGTGCGGTTTTCTGACATCCGTTGCAGCGGTGATACACACGGCACGGTTGTCATCGGCGAATCCCAACGCCGGCTATGGTCTGGAGCTTCAGGCCATAGCTGCCGTGGTCATCGGAGGCACGAGTCTGATGGGTGGCAGGGGATCAGTGATTAGTTCGTTCTTCGGTGTGCTGATCATCGCAGTCCTTGGTACCGGTCTTGCCCAGATTGGGGCGCAGGAATCGACCAAGCGCCTTATCACAGGTTGTGTTATTGTCGCCGCCGTAATCCTGGACCATTACCGTCACAGAATCCGCAAAAGGGAAAAGTAAAATCGAACACTGGCGGTTTTTTTAGATAACTTTCTTAATTTTGGGGATTAATTTTAGTTTTTTTTAGTCTTTATTAGGGAAAAAGACTCATTATTGGCGTTTTCTGCTTATCCAATAATCGTCCGATAACATACCACTTGACACAAGCAGCAAAATTCTGTATAATTGTAGTTTAAGTTATCATAATATAAATACACGGGAGAAAAATGATGCGTATCGTTGTGAAGCAAAAAGACGGCAATACCAAGCAATTCCAATTTACGCAGGGGCCCATTTCAATTGGCAGGGGGGCCAATAGCCACGTATTTTTACCTGATAAAGCAGTTTCGAGGCAGCATGCCATAGTTCATAACACTGATGATGGAAAATGGGTGATTGAGGATATGGGCTCGTCGAATAAAACATACCTGAACGACAAACCGATTGACAAGGCTGAAGTCAAACACGGTGATTGTCTGCGTATAACGGATTTTGTTATGGAAATCATGCTGGAACAGGAAATCGGCAAGGAAATGCCGATGCATCCTGAGGATACACTCCAACTCGAAGCCGCACTGGCAACACCGAAGCACGAAACAGTAGTAAGAAGACCGGACGCCCAGCACGCACCTGCCATGAGACTCGCTGCAGGAAGGCTTACGGATTTTTCCAATGCAACCCAGAAAATATTCGATGCCGAGGATCTCGATAATCTTTTGCTGACTTTGCTGGATGTCACAACCGAACAATTCAAGGCTTATCATGTTTGGGCCGCTTTGAGAAAACAACCCTCCGGCCCAATGATATGCCACGGAGGCAAAAGAAGGGATGGCTCTCCCGTCCAGCTCAACGATTTACAACTCAGTGACAAAATAACGGCAGCAGTTGAGAAGGGCCAATTCTGTGTACTACCGAGAGTATCCGCTCAGATGGAGTCCAAGGAGAGGATACGCTCGGCGATGGTGGCATCTATCATGCGTCCAAATGGCTGCTTCGGCGTCCTTTATGTCGACAATGCAATGATCCAGGAGCACTATAGTCTCAGCGATCTGGATTATCTGATGCTTATTGCCATGCACACCGCGGCAATCCTGAAAAGATTTATGGATTAGTTACGCCAAGTTCACTAAAGCAGGTTCATCTTTTTCGAGCTTGATTTATCATTTCAATTCTGCTAAGAGAAAAGTCTGAATATAAAGGCTTGAAGTTTGTCATTGGAGAATTTCGCTATGCGATTAAGCAGATTCAAAATATCAACACCGTTTGTGTGTTTAACTGGTTCAGTCATTCTTCTTTTAATTTTGATAATGTTTGCCGGCACGGCCGATGCTTCGAACACACCGCCTTGGAAAGGGCAGTACAAAATCAAGCCTGAAGAGAAGGCCAGACTAACTGCTGCTGATGTGGTCGGCCCGGATGGCATTGTTTATCCCAACTGGACAAAATGCGGTGTCCAGGGCGGGATTCCGGAAGTTAAAGTCGTAGCGTCAATCGAGGATTTCGGCGCCAAAGCGGACGATGATGCCGACGATTCCGAAGCTCTTGCAAAAGCATGTCAAGCCGCGGGCAAAAAGGGAGGCGGGGCGGTACTGCTGGGTGAGGGACTCTTTTATCTGGATCGCCCTGTAACGGTACGTCATGACAACGTGGTTATCAGGGGCAAAGGGAGTGACAAGAGCCGTTTGGTCTTTCGATATTCGATATCTGAGACCGGCGTGGTTTTCTACAATCCTTCCGCAGGCGACAGGGTGGGAAGAAATACGCGGCTTGAAATGCACTGTAAGCCTGCGGGCCTGCAAAAAATGACCATGAGCATCGGCAATAATATTATTGGTACATGGAATCGGGGCCAACATTCGGGTAATACATTTAACTTTGCCATATCCGGGCGGAATGCCGTCGGCAAAGTTCCGGACGGCCGGCATGTATTAAAAGGTGTCGCGGAATATAAGGATGGAACCAAGCGCTCGGCGGAAATTCCCATTATCCTTGATTCGGCCTTTAACGATACAAAGCAAGTTCCGGACATTCGGGCGGCGATAACTTTTGCCGGTACCGGGCCGGTCGGCAAAAAGCTGAAACTGGTCAAAGACGGCAAACGCGGCGATATGATGTTGGAGCTTCAAAGCACAGATGGACTTAAAGCCGGTGATTGTATTCTTATCGACGGGCCTGCAACCGAACGCTGGAAAAAACTCACGAAAAACGCCTGCAAGTGGGGCACATATCGTTTCTATGAAGTTGTTATTACCGACATCGAGGACAACGCCATTATGATTAATCAACCACTGCGGATCGAGTTTCCTATCATCGACGGCTCTTACGTACAGAAAGTCATACCGATCCGGCGATGCGGCGTCGAATCTCTCGGCATAGAACAGACAGAAAACCTCTGGATCAGCAGCGTTATTTTCCATAACGGATGGAATTGCTGGGCAAAGAATGTGACCGTGAAAAAGTGCGGCCGGTTTCCCGTTTACGGCTCGATGGCCAAATGGTGTGAGATTCGTGACTGTGTGTTCGATGATGCATGGTTCAAGGGTGGCGGCGGTACTGCTTACACCGGATGGGACCGGTGCTGGGATTGCCTGATTGAAAACATCGAGACATTCAAAATGCGGCACGCGCCTCTGTTCCAGTGGGCCGCGAGCGGCTGTGTGATTCGAAGGAGCATTTTCCACGAGAGCGACGGCCAGTGGCATGCCGGTTGGACGAATGAAAACCTTATCGAACAGTGTGTAATCGAATCCGTGCGCGGCCACGGCGGCTACGGTTACGGGATGTGGGGTTCGCCGCCGCAGGATGCGGCGCACGGCCCGAATGGCCCGAGGAATGTAGTTTATAACTGTGATGTAAGTTCGGAAAGGGCGGGACTCTGGATGGGCGGCATGAATGAGAATTGGCTGATTCTCCACAACCGTTTCATCGTGGACAATGGCCCGGGCGTATCGGCCAGAACGGCAAGCTTCGACCACATTATCAAAAACAATGTCTTCATATTGAAGGATAAACAATCGCCGATGGTTCGACTCGGTACGCCTGACTGTACAGGGATTGAGATAATCGGCAACAAATTATACGGCGGAAATAATCGTTTTTTAGCCGGCAAGGTTAATGGCACCATCGTCAAAGACAATAAGACTCTTCCCCTCGGTGACACCCCCAGACCGGCACCGAAGGTAGCTTCAATTTACGAATGGCAAAACAAGCGGCGGTAGAATTTGCAGTTTTCGTTTTACATCCCCGATACATGAAAGCCCATTGATTCGATTTCTATGCCGTCGTGTAAGCTGTAAGGTTTCTCGCCGAAGTTGACAGTTACGGTGAAGCCATTGGCAAACGTTGTTTGCTGGACATCTTTGTCGAGCGTCAGGAAACAGTGGTCAGTCATCTCGGCGTAGCCGACAGCGCGGGTAACATCGCAGATGTTCTTATAGCTTTGAGCGAAACGTTCCTTGTTCTGCTCCCACAACTTAGCATCGAACATGAACATCGGGGCCGTGCCGTACAGGATATTGAACAGGTCGCGCTTCTGCCAAATCGCGGGGAGCTTGTTATTATAATCGCCCCAGTACCATTGCGCCACGACGCAATCGTGATAGACCAGCTCCCACAATGGCAGCCGGTATTTATGTCCCACTTGGAACTTGGCTACACGCTCGGGGACCTCATCCCATATCTTTCTCATATTTCGCCCTGCATCCGTGACACGATACGGCCCGAGGCTGAGCATGCCTTCGAAGTAGTGCACGTATGGCACCGCGGCATCGTGTCCCGTCTCGCTGCCGGTAACCAGTTTCATTTCCTCCGACATATAACGCAGAAGCTCCATTTTCCAGTGACGGCTGTCGCTGCGCGTCATCGGATGTTCTATATGATAGCATTCTCGCCAGGGCGATGCTGTCGTCGTATCGATGAAGCGGCAGCGGTATGGGTGCGTTTTCAATTCGTCGGGTACGCGCTGTTGGGCGTGCTTTAACGCCTGTTTGTCACACAATACCCCGCATGGATACATCTGCCCGTCTTTGCCTCTGACGCGCCAGCCTTTTCGCGGTTCGCCCTTGGGATCGAGCATAATGTCGTCCGGCCAGCCTTCCTGCGTCCAGTCGGGATGTCGGCCACGGAGCTTGTCTTTGACGATTTGCGGGTTCACCAAATCCTGGTATATGTCGTACCGGCTCGTCAGGACACCTTCCATTTCATTCATCGCTTTTATAACTTCCGGCGGCTTACGATTGCTCCAGAGGATACGGCTGATGTCGAGGCTTTTCATATCCCGGGCAATCGTTAGAGCATCTCTTTCCCAGCACCATATATTTACCGCCCCGATCAGCAAATCCACATTAGGATTTTCACGCCGTTTTTCTTCCAGAGTCTTGAGCTTGCCAATCGCCTTTGCGTGCTGGCGATAGCGCTTGCAGATGGCAACGTGCCCGCCTTTGTCGAAGAAAACGTATCGCAATTTCCGGCTGTAGCCGAAGCGTTGTTTCTGTGAGTCCCATTCCGGTGCGATGCAGAGCTTTCCGTCAAGTCGCCTTATTTGAATGGATGCATCGTCGGGCGTTTCGATGATTGCCATGTGCCCTTTCTGGCCGTCTGTCACACCCCAGAAGGCCATGCAGATACCGTGACCGCCATATGCTATGAGCCGCATTGTGTCGATTGTCTTATCCTCGACCGGATAGGAGATTCCTTCATTCATAGGAACCACAAGATATGTGCCGGGTTCCGTTACGAATGGATGTGGAAACCGAACAGGCTGTTCGAGGTCACCCTGGCTCCAAAGCGTGACGGTGAATTCAGGATGATCCGACTCCAATTGAAGAACCGTTTGGACATCCATTCCAGACGGCGCGTCGAGCAAGGTCATCTCGATACCATCGGCGACTTTTGCGCTGCGGAGTATTGCACCTTCAGCTAACGACCGTTGTTGCCAGCCCTTCCCTGTTCGCTTGTCGATTACCGACAAGGTCGCATCCTCGGTATGTAGCGTTAGAGAGATAGTAGCGTTGCTGATAGAAAGTTTCGCCGGCATATCTTTGGGGCGCATTTCCACCACGTTGCCCTCTTTTGTCAGCGAGAAGTCATCCAGCCAGACTGTGGCGGGCCGATATCCGATTAGGCGGGGGCCGATTGAGACGACGTTGCGAGGAATCACAAACCTGGATCGCAGGAGATGCCAGTCACAGGAGCCTGTTACAGTGCGTCCACCAAAAGTCCAATCAAGAGCCTTGCCTTTTTCGTCGTAAGTTATCACGCTTAAAGTTGTGTTGCCTGTCCCTTTTATCTTCACCCATGCCTGAATTGTGAAAATGTCGCCGGGCCTGACATCAAGGCGCTTCTCAGAGCTGAAACTCCAGTCTTCCGTCCCCTGGTGTTCGATACGGACTGCATAACTGCTGCTGTGGAATACTTGTTTGTCCAATGCAGCTTCTCCGGAGTTTGGCTTTCTCGTCCATAATTGGGCCCAGCCCAAGGCTCGGCCTTGCTCGACCTCTTCAAAGCCGCCGTTGGCCACGAGATTGGCCGATATCCCGTCACTGCAACAGAAAAAGGACAATACGGCGTACAACAGAATTGTTTTTCGGCAAGTGCCCATCGTCAAATATCCTTTCTTGAACGACGAAGCTAATCGCGCTTCCTGGCCTTTTTTATTGTTTCAATTATCGAGATAGGTGCTCCGGCTTTTGCCTTGGAATCGTCAGCGGCGGACATAAAGGCGAATATTTCAATTGTTTCTTCCGGCGGGACGGGGACCTTTCCGGTTTTGAAGAATTTTATGATTTCGACCACCAAAGGTTCGTAGCCCCCATATTTACCGCCTTCGATAATGCCTTTGGAGCCAAAGATGGTGACACCATAACCACTCTTACCCGTTTTCAAACCTCGGTATGTGCCGACTCGCCCATCGTTCCAGATGCCCACAACGAATTCGGAGCTTTCGGTTTGTACTCGTCTGACGCTTTGACAGCCAGTTCCCATTACAGTAAAGAGCATTTCGACGCCATGCACACCATACCAATACAAGTCGGGATGATGCTCTTCGATACTGCACGGGCTGTAAACATTGCATCCGAGCACTTCGCCGATTTCGTCCTTCTGTTTCATCTCCACAATAGCAGGAAAATAACGCAGCGATGAACTCGACCAGCATGGCACATTGTTTTCTTTTGCGAGCCGGAAAATCTCAAGCACATCCGCCAGATTTCCTGCCATAGGTTTGTCGATAAACAAAGGCTTGCCCGCTTTGATTACGGGAATGGCTTGTTTTAGGTGGGGCCTGCCGTCGACGCTTTCCAGCAACACGCCGTCGACTTTCCGGCAAAGTTCTTCAATCGTATCGACAATCTCCACATCGTATTTTTCACGAAGCTCTTCTGTGAATTTGTCAACGCGGTTGGCCGAGGAGGGTATGTCCGGTGAGCCACCCGGATAGCCGGCGACGACTTTACAGCCGTAATTCTTTGCCGGATCGTTGATTAACCTGGTAAAGGCCGTCACGTGTGATGTGTCCAGCCCAATCATGCCGATGCGAAAAACTTTTTGCCGGGCATGAGCATCGAGCGAAGGTATCAGGATCATGGCCAGCAGGGTGATTAAAATGGTGTTGCGCTTCATAGTGACATCTCCGAAATAAATAAGGTTTCTCAGACGTATTGGGGAATCTTCATCAATTCTCCCTTTTTAAGCGCCGACTGATGCGCTACAATACCAGGGACGGTGTAAGCAAGAGATTCATACACATCTATTGCCGGCCGGCGGTTGTGGATAATAGCATCAACGAATTCATGTGTGAGGAACGTATGCGAGCCTTCGTGCCCGCTGTTGTGACGAAGCGGTTCGGGCAGTCCCGATTCCATCGGGATCTTCCACCATTCGGGCTGCTCGTATCGCTCGAATTTCGGGGCCTTTCTCTCGAATCCGGCATCGTCCTTTTCGATTTGTTCGCCCGAGCGGATAATCACCGGGCCCAGGCCGTTGGGGTGGGGGGCATAGAAGCTCATTTTATCGCCTATCCACTGTGCCCGTTCGCAGCCGCGATGGGCGCCTTTCCACCAGATATTGACGCGGAAGGCGTTGCCGTGGTTGGTCCTGAACATAGCCGATTCATTCCAGAACGGATTGTTGTAAACATTGTCTTTGAGGATGGGATCGTCGTCGCCCCAGCCGTGACAAACTACCTCGGTCAGGCGTTCGCCGCTGACACCGATAAGCTGGCTGGTGCAGTGGGTGGGATAGTGCATTGGCGCTACACCATGTCGCCAGGTTCGCTTGCCGTTGTGTAAGTAGAGTACTTCTAGCCCCGGGTGCTGGTACTCGGCCTCGCAGTAATAAAGCGAGCCGAATTTGCCCTGCTCATAGAATTTGCGTGCCGAGATTGTTGACTGCTGATAATAGCCGGTTTCTGCCATCATATAAGTCAGGCCGTACTTTTTCACTGTTTCCAGCAGCAGTTCGGCCTGCTCGATTGTCGCCCAGGCGGCGGGGACGGCGGAAATTACGTGCTTACTGTTTTTCATCGCCTCGACGGTGTGCTGGACATGAAGCGGTCCATCGGTGAAAACAGCAACAGCGTCGATATCTTTGTCAAGCACGAGTTCTTCAAGTGAGTTGTAAGATTTGGGGCAATTGTAGACTTTCATGAGTCGCTTGCGGCGGTCCTCACGCAGGTCGCTGACGGCCTGCACTACACAGTCCGGATGTTCATGCCATTGAAAAGATATGCCGAAGCCGCCTCCGACAACGCCTATACGGACCTTCTTCGGAGCGGTGTTGACCGCAATCGCGCTCTGGGGAAGTGTCACAGCCCCAGCGAGTGTCAAACCGCTGTACTTTAGAAAATCACGTCTTGACTGACACCTTGCCATATCTATAGCTCCTTAATATAAATATTCGCGAACTGAATGCGGTCGCCGTGATGCTGCAGGGCGATTGGGCCGCGTTCGGGCATGCCCGGAAGCCGGGCCTCGCGAATGACCGTTTTCCCGTTTAGCACGACATTGACGGTCTCGCCTATGACCGTGATTTCGAAGCGGTTCCATCGTCCGACAGGATTGTCCGCGTTGAGGATCGGCGTTGCCGCCCTTCGCACTTCCGGCGGCATATCCATGTCCGTGCGATAGCCCCAGATTTCGCCTGAGCCGACAGGCCAGTTCCAGATATTGACCTGGCTCTTAGAGCTGCCGCGAAGGTAAATGCCGCTGTCATCGGCGTCCATCACGGCGACCGTCAACGGATTGCCGTCCGCGTCGATTGCTTCGGAGCCGTCCGGCAAAACCACGGGGACATTCTTAATGGTTGCCTTGTCAGGCAGCCTCCAGTCAACGATGAGAATAAAATCGTCGAATTCCTCCTCCGTCCAGAGGTTTTTATCTTCGGCCTGGCTCTTGCCGTCATAGTCGAGAATCCAGTTCTTCGCCTGCCAGTGGCCTTCGTTGCCTTCGGTTAGTTTCCAGCCGCGAAGGTCGAGTCCATTATACAAACAGCGGAAGCCCTGGTCTTTCAGAGCGATGACATCTGCCGGCGGATTTGTGCCAGGCAGCTCGCGGATGCGAATATTTCTAAAGTGAATTTCGCTTCCTTCGGATTCGAGGCAGATATATCCTTTGCGCGGATTCAGATGATAGCCGCGTGTGACAACTTTGCCGTTGACGGCGAGTGTCGCCGTCCCGTTTCGGCTCTCGACTCGGTAATGGTTCCATTGGCCGGTCGAATTCATCCGGTCCTCGGAAGGAAACGAACGCACCCAGCCTTTCGGATGGGGCTTGTCCGGCGTCATTGTCGCGCCATGAATGGAGAACATATCACCCGCGTTGCCGTCCATAATCTGTATCTCAATCGAACGTGTGAACGGCTGGCCGACTGCCGTTATAGGATCGGAGTGGATGAACAGGCCGGCGTTGCCGCGTTTTTTCATGTGGCGCCACTCTAATTCCAGCACGTAGTTTTCATAATGCTTTTCGGTCCTCAGCACGCCTGTCGGGATTCCCGTGCAGATAATCATGCCGTCCCGCACTGTCCATGTCTCCGGTGCACAGTTGACGTTCACCCAGCCGTCGAGATTACGGCCGTTAAACAGCGGCACGAATTCACCGCCGACTGCTTGCAGGTTGCTCGTGCAGCAAGCGATAATGATTTGTAGCAAAATGAACTGTTTCATTGTAATGGCTCCGTAAAAATAATTGGTTATTGGTAATTTTTCACAAGTCACCATTCACCAGTCATCATTTACTGGTCACGAGCTCACCGAACGGCGCCAGAAGTTCGTATTTGTTCCGCCAGGTTGTGTACATAATCCCGCTGGCCCCTGGCGTTGCCTCCAGTACGTCGAGCCATCCGCTGGGATTGTCCAGCGTGTCGTCGTCATAATAGGCGCCCGCCAGGGTCCGAAAGCCCAGCGAAGAAAAGAACCCGAGACTCTCGGCGCGTTTATCGTAATACCAGCAGACAATCACCAGGTCCTGGGGGACATAGTTCCATGATCCTGTAAAGTCGCCGTCAACGAGGTAATAGCCGGCGTGGGCGTTATGGTTCGGGTCGAGCATGTCGGACCAGACTAACACCTCGACATTCGGATTGACGTTGCGGATTATTCGAACCTGTTCGGTAATGCAGTCGCCGAGCATCTGGGCCATCGTCATATTGCGTTTTTTGCACGCCTGACACGAGCCGCCCGCCCTGATTTCGTCCATGCTCAAAAGATACTTGTTCGGAGAAAGTACCTCCTGAAGAAGTTTGATTTGCTTGTCCCAGATTTCATATACTTTCGGCTCGGACATGCAGACTGTCACCTGCCCGTTGTTGATTGCCATGCCGTGATAGTAGGTTACCCTCAGCCGCGTGCCGCTGGTGATTGTACTGCCCGGCGGTATTTCGATCGGGGCCGGCTCGTGGTCGAAACGAAAGTTCAGTTTCGGGTCCGCTATCGGAGCGTAATCTTTGTTCTCTTTATAGACCAATCCCGTCTGCTCGTCCTTAACTGTTACAGGCGTGCCGGGGCGTCTCAGGACGTTCAGCAGTCCGACCTCTTCAACTGTCAACTCATCGATCCAGAACCCGCCTGACTGCCCACCCCATGCGCCGAGATAGATTCTGACTGTTTCGTAGCCAAGACTGTTGAAGCCCATCGTGACTTGCCGCCAGTCGGATGTTGACGGCACCCTCGGGTCCCACGGTGCCAGGTCGCGTCCTTCGGGACTTAAGACTATTATGCGAAATGAACCTTCAGGTTCGAGTGACTCGGTCCTTACCAGGCAGCTTACCCGATAGCACCGATGCGGATCGACTTTTACTTCCTGCATGACCCTTGCGTGGCCGTGCTGGTATTTGCCGAAGTTCTCGAATCGCAGCGAGGCTCTGCCGCTGTTGAAAACTCTGGTGTCTCTGAAGGAAACTTCGCCGGGCCGATCGTGGAAGTTGTATCCTTTAAGGCGGCTTCCATTGTATTGCTCGAATCCGGGATTCTGAATTTTCGCCGTGATGCCCGGCACGAAGTGCGCCTGGTTGTCCTGGACAACAAACAGGGCGTCTTTTACGAACAGTCCCGCTGCCAGGTTTTTGTCGTGGGCGAGTACGGAGCCTCCGTATCCGACCGAAAAGATTATCGGTATAATCTCGAAATTCTTTTGTTTGCAGAGCTGGCTGACCTGCTTAAGCCTTTTAAAATATGCCGGATCCCGGTCGTAGAGCCTGTCGAGCCCGGCGGATAAAACCATACCATTCAGGCCGGATTCCGAGGCGGTCTTGACGATGTTCTTGATATCCACGACATTGCTGTCTCGCTGCAAAGACCTCGATACGTAAACCCAGCGATAAGGATATTCTCCCGTGAGCCCCGTAAGGGGTTCTGTGGAGGACGCCTTACGGTGCTGCCCCTGACAGAGCGAAGCGGGCAATATTACGAAAATTACAAGTGTTAGGAATCTAATTATTCTGACCATTTGTCACATTTTCTCCAACTGAAGTATGGGTGTGTATGATACAGCAATCGCGCAACTAACGCCAAGAAGATTTTGCGAATCTGCAGCTTTGATTCGGCCGATTATTTACAGCCAAAGACGGAGCGGATCAATATTTAAAAAACTGTGTTTTGTTTTCTATAATTCGTACTTTTTCGGCAATGAAATGCTGAATTTGCTAAAAAAGGCTTTACATAAAGCCGATATTATGATATAATGTATCTTCTAAACATCGCAAAAACTAACTGCATTAAAAGTCTTATGAGAAAGGGTGGGAAAATGAGAAAAACCTTATTTTTGTTAGCGTCTTTTGTACTTCTGTCGGTTTTAGTCCTTCCGGAGATTGTCGATGCTAAAGTAAAATTGGACAAAGGTCCACTAACTAAAAAGGTCTTTATCCACTACAAAAAGCCGAGAGGAAAGCCTGATAATCCCGGCAAAAAACCGAAACCACCGAAGGAGGATGAAGGAAGCTATACCTACATTGCCAGGGGCATGAAATGGAAAGAAACCGAGAATTATGTCTTTAATCCGGATGGTGCACCTCTTTATTCCGATGTTGCGATAAGCGATGCAATGGCGACTTGGGATATAGAAGTAGAATCATTCGACATCTTTGGCACTCTTACAAATAATTATGTTTCTACGGTTAATGAGGACCTCGATGAGGAGAATGTTATTATCTTTGCTGATTTGGATGATTTCCCCTGGCTAAATATGGGTGATTCTTCTAACGTGATTGCTGTGACTCTTGTCTGGGGATTCTATAACGCTCCGCCCAGGTTCCGGGAAATTGTGGAAGTGGATATGATTTTCAATACCGGCGGTACATGGGATTGGGAGCATGCTGCATTCGAGGGGGATCCAGTGATGGATGTTCTTAACATTGCCGTCCACGAAATAGGCCATGCCGCCGGGATGGGAGATCTGTATGATACTACGGCGTCACTTGAAACAATGTATGGTCTCTCCTCCGAAGGAGAAATAATAAAGCGAGATTTATACATTGGAGATATAGCCGGAATTAAAAATTTGTACGAATAATTTTAGTGGTATTCAAAAATCATAAAGGCTGCCGACTGGCGGCCTTTTTTTATGACGGTTTTGATTACGGCTTGGTATATTGAACCTGCCGAACCTGAAAATCATAGATTATCAGTGGGACATTTATGAAACGGATTCCATCGGCAGAATCCTGCCGAAATTAAGAGTTACACTCAATTAGACGAAGGATTGCACAACCAATAAGTAGCCCTTAGTTCTGAGCAGGGTAGAAGAGCAAAAAATCCCACATTTTTCAACATTCCAACCGGTACGAATATTTTCTGTTTTCCAAAAAATTTTACAAAGAAAGTGTAACGAATGCAGTGGATCAAGGACTTTTGATACAGAGAATAGTGAAAGATATGAATAATTTCAATTTCGGCCGGGAAGAAGGCCTTGCTGTATCCAAAATCAAGGTTCAGCAGGGGAATCCCACGAGTATGAGGCAAACCGGCCTGGGTGTTTTTAAGTGTTTTAGAACCTAAATAGTCCCATATTTTCTTGTTTTGGAAGCGACAATTTGATATATTAATGTTTGTGAGATAATTATTTTGGAGGATATAGAAGTGAACGGTGCGAATAATTTAAAAATGTTGGGGGTAACATCTTTATTAATAACAATCTGTTTTTTCATCTTTCCTGCATATGCCAAATACGGCGGCGGGACTGGTGAGCCCAATGACCCGTATCTGATTTATACAGCCGAACAACTGGATGCTATCGGCACCGAGCCGAATGATTTGGACAAGCACTTCAAGTTGATGGCGGATATCGATCTTGATCCTAACCTGCCCGGCTGCAAAGTCTTTGACAAGGCCGTCATCGCACCGGATACGGACATGGAGACAGGCGAATATGTGGGAATTCCTTTTACCGGCGTCTTTGACGGCAACGACCATACTATCTCACATCTGACAATAATAGGCGATAGATATTTAGGCCTGTTCGGGAAATTGGATTCCGGGGCAATTATTTCAAATCTCGGCCTGAAAGCCGTAGATGTCAAAGGAATTGATAGTGGTGTAGGCAATGTTATCATCGACGCCACGGGCTTTGGCACAAGAAGCGGAGGAGCGGTCGGTGGCCTCGTTGGTTTCAATAACGGCACCATCATAACGAGCTACAGCACCGGTACAGTCAGTGGAAGTGCAGTGGTCGGCGGCCTCGTTGGTTTCAATGATGGTATCATTACCACGAGCTACAGTGCTGTTACAGTCAGCGGAAGTGGATCGGTCGGCGGCCTTGTGGCCTGGAACCACGGTACCATCATCACGAGCTACAGTACTGGCACGGTAACGGGATTTTCTTGGGTCGGTGGCCTCGTAGGCCATAATTGGGACACCATTACTAATTCCTACAGTACTTGCACTGTCACGGGAGTAAGAAACGTCACAGGAGAAAGAATCGGGGGGTTAGTAGGTGAGAACAATATCCATCGTTTTGACGTATCTCATACGCCTTCCCATGGTAACATTACATCGAGTTTCTGGGATATGGAGACATCAGGTCAGACCACCAGTGCCGGTGGTACCGGTCTAACTACTGCGGAAATGCAGGACATCAATACTTACCTTGATGCCGGTTGGGATTTTGTCGACGAGCCATCCAACGGTACCAGTGACTACTGGCAAATATCCCCGGATGATTACCCACGGTTATGTTACCATGATGGCAACAGCCCGGTAATGCCGGAAGGATTGGGAACAGCCGAGCAGCCGTATCTGATTCGAGATGCACGAGATCTGGGCACTTTATGGTTTGAGCCATTGGCCCACTACCGTTTGGAAGCACACGTGGATCTATCGGGGATTACGTGGTCTATAGCTGTTATCCCCTGGTTTGATGGAATCTTCGACGCCAATGGCTATGTAATTAGCAATCTCAATATCCAGGGTGATAGATATGTGGGGCTGTTTGGGCAGTTAGATTCAAGAGCAGAGATCACCAATCTGGGTCTGGAGGCAGTTGATGTCTATGGAACCGATTATTATATCGGCAGTCTCGTGGGCTACAACGATGGCAGAATCACTACGAGCTACAGCACCGGCACAGTCAGCGGAGATCAGTCTAATATAGGTGGTCTTGTGGGCTTCAATAAAACTGGCAGCATCAACAACAGTTACAGCACCGTCATAGTCAGTGGATATTGTTACGTCGGTGGCCTTGTCGGTGACAATTTAAGTATTATCACCAACTGCTACAGTATTGGCTTGGTCAGTGGAGATTGGTTTGTCGGCGGGCTTATGGGAGGCAGAATAGCAGACAGCGTGACCGCCTCTTTTTGGTATACTAATGCGTGCAACAGGATGTACAATACAGGCGGTATCGAGAAAACCACAGCCGAGATGCAAATGGCCGATACGTTCCTTCGTGCCGGCTGGGATTTTGTGGACGAGACTGAAAACGGCACAGAGGATATCTGGTGGATTCTCGAAGGTCAGGACTATCCAAGGCTTTGGTGGGAAAACGAATAGATTTACGATTTACGATTTGCGATTGACGATTTGATTCATTATTAGAATCCGCATTCCCTCGGAGACGCCCTACGGCGGGGCAGCTCGTGCCTAAGGTACAGGCTGCACCATCCTACCTGTCTACGCAATACGACATACGATATACACACGACGAATAAAGAACGCCGTGTAATGGAAATTTTTCTGGAATTTGGTTGATTTTTGAATAATAGTTCGTATAATACTTAACAAAATGAATATAGAATGGAGAATTAATAAGACAATGCTTTGAATATCCAATATCGAATGTCCAATATCCAATGTCGAATGTCCAATATCCAATGTCGAATTAAGAATCATGTGCTTACGGATAATAGTTAGTTGAAAAAACAAAGCCAATTTACCAGCCTTTGGCTGGAAATCCGAAGCACTAAACACGAAATCCGAAATGATTTGGAAGGGTAGTTTGAAAAAACGTAATATCTCACTCAAGTGCCAATCTTGTTGGAAGCTTTGGTAAGTTTCCAGTTTGGATGTATTGCCTTAATGCCTGTTCTATCGTAGAAATAGGGTT
>Ga0209536_100006714_pt1 | contig 17530 bp, 15 predicted proteins | sample DeeMarSeWOR28_12_FD_187461 | JGI IMG/M metagenome (GOLD analysis project Ga0209536, IMG submission 187461) | Marine sediment microbial communities from White Oak River estuary, North Carolina - WOR-2-8_12 (SPAdes) (version 2) | ecosystem: Environmental > Aquatic > Marine > Intertidal zone >... | reverse complement strand
ACCTGTTGTCCAGAACGGAACAACAACTCTTTACTCCTTGGCCGAAAACAAATTGTTTTTTTCGCAAGGTTCATAGTTGAAAACAATGTAATAGTTCAGCCACGATCACACCTTAAAGGCACTAAAAAAACTTTTCGTAGTTAAATGTTGCCAAACTCCTAGTGTCGTGTCTCAAAAATAACGTGGCATTCTCTGAGCGTCGACGACCGGCTCCTTTTCTCCTGTCATTCCCGCGAAGGCGGGAATCCAGAGGTGGTGGGGCTGGCGCCAACGTATACTATTGCGGCCACTTAGCCCCTTTTCCTCCCCGCATAGATTCCCGCCTTCGCGGGAATGACGATGGGGCAGATTGGCAAGGACGAAAATGTGGAAAATGATATGTTATTTCTGGGACACAACACTAACGGCGATATTCGTATTGAATCTTTGCCCCTGCTGAAACGGTCGGGCCGTTAAAGGGGATGGTAACGTGATAAACGCCTGAATCCAGAATCGCCCTCATCGGCAGGCCGCCTTTTTCCAATACTTTCATCATCCCTTTATTGGTGGCCAGAATATCGGCCGTAAAGCCTTGAAGCCCCCGTTCTCTGGCCAGGCGAATCAGCATCTTGTATAGGCAGGAGGCCAGGCCCACGCCCTGGTAGTCTTCATCGATAACAAAGGCAATATCAGCATAGGAATTCTGAGAGTGCTTCACATATCTGGCCTCAGCGATGATACGCTCCTGCCCGGCCTCCCTGAGAATACCGACAACCGACATGGTCCGGCAGTAGTCGATGTTCACGTATTCCTGCATTTTGGCATGTGGCATGGTTTTGACCGCGGTAAAATAGCGGTAATATACCGCCTCGTCTGAAAACCGGTAGAAGAGCCGACGCATGGCCTCTTCGTCAGAGGGCTTGATCGCCCTGAAGTAAACCGTAATCCCCCCTGTTAATGTTTCTTTGGCAGAAATCTCGGAAGGATAGAGATAAGCGGATTCAGCAATAAAAATCTGATCGGGATAGAGTATTTTTTGCGCTTTGGCGGCTTCGATCAGTTGCGTCCGGTCATCAGGATGAGCGACTTCTATCAAGGCCTGAGCCCGCTCCCGCACCGACCGGCCGCTCAGGTTGGCGATGCCGTATTCAGTAATGATCATATCAAGGGATTCCCGCATGCTCATCACATTCGGATCGGTTTCAGCAGACATAATGATATTCGGCTCTCCTTGACGGTTACGGCTGGGCAGGGCAAAAACAACCCGGCCGCCATCGGAAATCTTTGCCCCCAGAAAAAAGGCCGAAACTTCCCCCCGTCCGACTGCCACATTCCCCTCCCCGGAATGAAGGGCCACAATGCCGGTCAAGTCTACCTTCCGTGCCGGGATGACGGTGACAAAGCCGGGATTCTGACCGATCCGAAGGGGATCAAAGACCTTGTCGATACCTTGAAACTCAACCAGAGGATTTTCATCCAGCCAGGCAAACAATTCGCTTGTTCCAATGGCATAAGAGGTCACGCTGTGCCCGCGAAAGGTCTCCTTATATCGATTACTCACCGCACCGCTTTTGATCAAATCCATCAGGGCATCGGTTATAAAGGGAGAATGTATCCCCAAGTGACGCTTACCCGTCAATTTACGGCTTAGGGCCTCATAAAGAGGCCCAAGGGAAAAGGCAAGGGTGCTGGCGTCATCTATTACCGAAGCAATATTCTCAGCGACCTGGTCAAAAATCTTGTCTCGAGGCCAACGGTTAATATAAAGGGGAGGCTCTGCGGCAGAAACCAGAAAGTCAAAATCATCTATCGGCACAAAGGTGTCGCCAAAGGTCCGGGGGATATGGGGATTAATTTCGCCCACCACCAGGGAGGCCTGGTCCATGGCTTGCCGGGCCAGGTCCACAGCCACGCCCAAGCTGGTATAACCGGCTTCATTGGGCGGAGTAATTTGTACAAAGGCCACATCAATGGAAATCTGTCCCGATTCAATTAACCTGGGAATACGAAAAAACATGCTGGGGATCAAATCGACCCGCCCGGCGGTAATGGCCTTACTGGCCAATCCTCCGGAGAAAAAGGTTTTTAGCCGGTATTTATGGGCCTGAATCTCCTTTATGGAAATCAGATCTCCCAAACTAACCACTTGAATCAGCTCTAAGTCCTGCAAATTAGTGGCATCAGTGGCCATGAGATACTTGGCCAGGGTTCGGGGCTCAGCCAGGCCGGTTCCCAAAAAAATACTCATCCCCGGCTCTATTCTCTTGAGGACCTCTTCCGGCAAGACCACTTTTTTCTGCCATGCAGCAGTGGTTTTCTTTTCCATCTTATAGAATTAATTTGGGTTGGGTGATGCCGTCTTGGCTCTTTCAGGATTAACACTTAAGTAATCCGCTATAAATTCATCCATGATTTCCGTCATGCCGGAATAAATCGTTTCAGAAAGCCTTTTCTTATAAACCGATCCAAGGTACCCCTGGGTTCGCCAGGTCATGGCCAGTTTTTGAATCGTCGGGTCTCGAACCAAAGAAACCATCTGAAAAAATTGAACATTCATGGAATAAACATAGTGGGCCAACCCGGTTTTTACCGTAGACACATTGATATACAAAACCGGTTTATCATGGGTCGTTTCCCACCCTGTCCTGGAGAGTATCCGGATGCCGACAGAATTAAGCTTTGCGCTCATTTGTCTGACCAGCTCATTTCGGTCTACCCCTAACGGCTCATTCTCAGGGGCAAGGGCATCCACCATAAGGTACATTGCGTCCAGACCCTGAAGCGTATTACGGGCTAGTTCCTGGGCCTCAAGAACCGGCGAAAAAAACATCACCCAAATCAGTCCAATGATGGGAAGAAGTGGCTTTTTTATCATAGGGATTATCCTTTTTACTGTCGGCAATTCTCTGCCAGATAAGTTTTTTATTGCAATTTTGGAATTAAATATGTATTTGAATACAAAATCAAGACATATTCCTTTTAACCTTGCCGTAAATTTCCCTTTTATGAATCTTTGAGGCATGGATTCGAATGGAAAACATTTTATAATGGCAAAAAAAACAACCAAAGCCTCCCGCACATCCATCCTCCTGCAATTATCTCAGGCTCTTGATCTCTATCGCTCTCAAAGTACCCACAAAGACCGTAAGAATCAGGCTGATTTTATCGATGTCTCTGCTTCAGAGGCTGATGAGGTCGCTCCATGGAAGCTGCTGCAAAACAAAGAAGAGAAAAGGCGACATCTGAGATTTCAGGAAATCCTGCCTGCTACGCGTTTTATTCCCCTGGTTCTCATTGTTTGATGCTACTCTTTCGGCAATCGGAACAATATATTTGCCCCTACTATTTGGTAAAACCCTGATATGTGAACGCTTTGTTCTCGATATGCTGGCTGACATGATGGTGGCTTTTGGATCGAAAAAAATGTTGTTTAGTTATCCAGGAAAATTATTCCCAAAATTAATTCCCTCCAAATCAAAAATTGCATTATTAATCCTCGACGAACAAACGATACGTCAGCGTCGTAGTGACCTTAATTCTGACAAGAGATTGGGCGAGCGCCTTGAGATGTATCAGCTCATTTCATCGCAATATTCTTTACCAGCCTTTTCAAGTACTCTGCCACCAAGAATTCTCAATGAAATTTTGTTAGACCAGTTGAACCAAGATGATGAATAAACTTCCTCCCGATGGGTATGCAAAAACTGATCGGGCGTTTTTGCATCGGCTATTCAGCTCACCTTTTGTAGCTCTTGCTTCACATTGGGTATTCCAAAGTATTCTTTACATGGATACCACAGAGCGCATCTTCAAGCTGCTGGTTGATGTTGTCCTTACAATCTTCATCGCTTTACTCTTTATGGCTTGGATGCCTTCAGCTTTTGCCATAATCCTTGCTTTAGTCATTGCCCATACAATGAATTTTTTGTTTAATGGTCAATTATGGGGAATACTCAAACACTATGGATATGTAACATATAACCTTGCTGAATTTTTTCAATATCTTCAAGGTTTCAGCGATCGTTTAACAGATGAGCAAGCATTTTCATCGGCTGTGGTTGTTGGGGGGCTCTCACAGGAGAGATGGGCTCCTAATTCAGATCTGGATATTCGTCTCATACGCCTGCCTGGAATTAAAAATGGAATCTTGGCTTCTATCTTCACTCTAAAAGAGAGGACAAGAGCGCTATATCACAAATTTCCTCTTGATATTTATGTTTTTGATAATCGAAAACTACTATTCAAGAATTACTCAGATGAATCTTTCTGTAATCTCCAAGAGGTCGTCGGTAAATTTCAAGAAAATCAAAGTAAATAGATGTATCCAAAGTGTGGGAAGTAGGAACATTCATTAATGAATAATGTTCGCGTGAGTGATGGGGATGCTGAGCTAAAAAGAACAGAATATTTAAGAATCGAGATTATGTCTGAATGTGGTGGAACAGGAGTGTTCTTACTTCTAGTACAGGATTGAACATTTCACTGTTAGTGCCTGGGTTTTCAATTCCACATAACCCAAGATTTATTAGGGGTTTACCCTGGTGACTCTTGTTGGTGTACATCCTTGTTATGAGTGTGCTGGAGCGCAAGCCCACTTCAAACAAACACTGTGGGGAAGAAGGTGATTTGTTGTTTCGTCCGTTTCACCCTCAGTTAATACCAGTTTCACTAGTCAATACAAGGATGGAAAGTTCTCAGCACATCCAACCAATAAGTATTTCATTTCTCCTCGAATGAAACAGTTCGATCGATTTTTCTTCAATCATGGGATCAAGCCAAAAAAACTTGTTGTTAAGATTAAACAGTCATTATTTGCCAACGCAGGTTACCTGCTTGGTGTTGATGTTATTAATTCTTCCGTTGGTTTTCTATTCTGGGGATTGGCAACTAGGTTTTATCATCCAGAAGATATCGGCTTGGCTTTAGCAATCAATTCTTCCGTTGCCCTAGTTTCTTTGATTTCGGGTTTCGGGACCGGCAACGGATTAATCCGATTTCTACCAGAAAACAATGAGCCCAACCGATTGATCAATTCACTATATATTTTTAATATTGCTACGGCTTTCGTGGTCGGAAGCATTATTCTGCTGATTTTGCCCCTTTGGTCGGTTTCTCTAAACTTCCTGAATGATAATCTCATTATTGTTTTCGCGATTCTCGCTTATGGCATTGCTATGACATTCACCACATCTTTACGGATGACCTTCCTTGCATTACGTCGGGCAAAATTCGCTTTCTGGCAGGCAACCACCATAAATGGTGCTCGACTGTTGTTATTAGTGCTTTTTGTTGGATTTGGTGCTTGGGGTTTGGTGGGTTCTGTGTCGATCGCTGTGCTTGTTTCCATCCTGTTCAGTTTTTTTGTTTTTCTCCCACGCGCCATGCCTGCTTATCGACCGATTTTTAAGTTTTCAAAATCCGGTATATCCACCATCCTGCCTTTCTCATTTGGCATCTACGTGGCTAATTTGCTTATCCAAGCACCCACCAGATTGTTATCGATTCTAATCCTGGGGCTGGTTGATCCTGCTTCTGCAGCATACGCGCAGATCGCCTGGTTGGTAGGTGGAATTTTGATCGCACCAGGACTCGCTCTGGCGACCTCGGCTTTTGTTGAATCTTCTAACCTGCCGAATTGCTCAGCAATAATATTCTCCAAGGCAGTGTTAATCGGTTTGATTTTCACTATTCTGGCTGCATCATTCATGATTGTCATTACACCATGGTTCCTTCTGTTGTTTGGAAAAAGCTATTCATCCCAAGGAACCACACTGCTGCGCTTGCTCTCCGTCGCTGCCCCCTTTGCAGTTCAGGTTGGCTTTTACTTTTCATATCTAAGGTTCCAAAAAAGAATATCGCGACTCATTTGGTTGAGTGCGGTTGTGGCGGTAACCACACTCTGTCTTGGTACCATGTTGATATCTTCTCTAGGCATCGCGGCATTTGGCATCGGCTGGTTTGTGGGGTATCTTATTGTTGCTACTGTGGCCCTAAACGAAATATTCGCTGACAAGAAAGCTTTGACAATCTTTAAGCATCAATCCCGATTGTTGTTCTCGACCTTGTTCAGGTAGCTTGTGTATTTTACACTTTTCTCAAAACCCATATATTGGGTGTGATTTCCATTGTCCACTTATGTTTCTTATTACATCAGCTGAATGAAATTTTTTCGTCGATACATTAAATCGCAAAATTTACGGATAATTGGTCAGCGGGTTTTTGGATTGTCTGTTACTTGGGTATTAATGGTTTCGATAGATCTCGACCGGACCTACCAGGATTCATGGATCATGGATAGCGTTTGGCTTCCGCTTGCTTCTGTTTTGGTAAGTTATATCATTTACATTGGTCTTGAGGATAACCTATCGCGCATAACACTCTCGACAGCAGTTGTAGCTTTCTTGCTCCAGATCATTCCCGGTGTCAAGTATCACTATATCTACGGTTCGGCTACCGATCAGGCAGCACATTTTGATTTAATAAGACATATTTATCTCACAGGACAGGTGGAATCCAGTTCGACTTACGCCAGCACACCCGGGTTCCAAGCCATCATCGCTCAGCTTTCCCGATTTTCCGCTGGGTCACTAAAAGGATGGACCAACCTGTTCCCCGCCTTCTTGACCGCCCTGGTACCGCTAGGTTTCTATATGTTTTGCAGGCGTGCATCCTTGCCACCTATCCTATCTAAGCTGATCATTGTTTTGTCTGCTTTCACCTTGCCACTGCTTTATCTACTTAATGGCACAACATTCACCGTCCCGCTTGTAATCTATCTGGTACTCATGTTTTTCCTGCGGCTGATACCCAAACCCAATCCAGCAATGCGACTTCTATTTGCATTCCTCAGTATCCTTTTAGGAACTACGATCATTCTGTGGCACCCGCCGACAACCTTGGTAATCGGATTCACTTTCGTTACCCTCGGTATCATCTTCTCGGTTTTGCCATCCAACATCCGTATTTTTTTTCTTAACGGGGTAACTGCTTCACTTGGTTTATTCTGTCTAATTCTGGGAATAGCATACTGGATGTATTCTGCTGATTTCGTTTGGCTTCAATTTGTAAGGAATATCAGCCTATTATTCCAAATTGAACTAACACCAGGTTTAGTGCCAATGCGAGTCTATGAGATTCCTTTGCACGATCAAATAATTGTCTTTTCATTTTTTCATGCCCGGGATGCTGTTTTTATCGGGCTCTCCATGTTTGGAATATATCTCTCATTTTTACACCGGACTCAAAAACCAATGCTGCGTATCCTGCGTACATATTCTGTGCTTTGGGCTTTATTCTTTGTTATTGTGGTTGCTATTTTCGTCAGAGATTTTGGCGCACAAGGCTACCGTCGTTTCCTGTCCTACCTCGTCGCCCTTAGCCCGCCTCTTGCTGCATACGGATTTTGGCGTGTTCTTGCATTAATTAGAAAAATTGTTCCTCTTTTTCAACCAACCACTACAGTATATACATTCATTGCTATGATCATCTTTGTATCGGTTATGCAGCTCTACCCATATCAGCCGCTAGTACCCAAACTTGGAGTAAGTAAATCAAGGGAAGATTTCTCCCCTGTTTTGTGGTTTCATCAGGTCAACAGCATTTACCAAAAAGAAATGCTTGATTTTGCTCTCAATCGATTAGTAACAGATACTCAGCTGATTACAGATTATATAGCAAATCGGCAGGCATTGCTATTCTTTGATAGACCGACTCGCGATCGAGTCCGGCGTACCGTTGATCAACGTCCTGAGCCTGCTTTCCTTCTTCTGCACTGGCCTGGGTTTGCTGGCGCATATACAGAAAAGGCTGAATACCGCTCAAAATTCGCAATTGACTCCTGGGTAACCAAATCCCGTGTAAGCAAAGTTTACGACAATGGGGGATCATTTATCTTATACAATGCGGGAAATGCTCACTCTCCTTTTAAGCTAGAAGGTGACTAATGTCTCCCGAATTAATTTCAGCGCTCTCCGTAGCGCGTATTTTAGCTGCCTTTTTGTTTATCTGTTGTTTTCCGGGCTTCGGTCTCAGTTATGTTCTGTTTACGGAAAATCTCGAAACTCTCGAGCGGATTTTTATTGCTTGTTCCTCCAGCATCGCCCTTTCCAGTCTGCTAGCGGCTCTACTGATAATCACCCAGGGAACGGTCGATATGTTTAGTTTCTTTATTGGGCTCATAACCTTGACAACATTTTTTGTAGGAATAGCAACCTACAGGTTCATTCTGGTCAAAGACACGGAAGATAGATTTGTTCAACCATTTTCTCAAACTAAACATAAATTTTCAAATCCATACCTGCTTGTCACAATCCTGATTTTCCTTTCTCCAGTCATTCTCCTGGTTACAGGTTCATTGGTCATTCCTGAATTTGTAGAAAATCCATTAACCTCAAATTCAACCAACATAACTGAGTTCTATATCTCTCCCCAAAAAGCTGAGTTAATTTTGGAAAATATTCATGATCATCAAGGTATGGTCGAGATTCCTCTTGAGATAGTCAATCACAACCAAGAGTCACTGGAATACCGACTAGAAATCAAAATAGACAATCAATTAAGATACAAGCAGGAAGGCATTGTCGTTCCTGCTGGAGAAATCTGGCAGGGAATTGCTGGGATCTCGCTTCCGGAATCCTCGGACTCACTATCTCTGGATATGCATTTATATTCCGAATCCAGTCAGGATCTTGTGGCACAGCTCCGTCTATCGTATTAACAAATACCGTCAGATTATTACTGGGCTCAAGTTATGTCCACTCCCTCTGCAAAACTAATCATTCTTGGTTTAGATGGCGCAAGCTGGAGAATTTTGAATCCTTTACTTAATTCTGGGATCATGCCGAACCTTAAGAGTGTAATAAGTAAAGGTGCTTACTCGATTTTAAATAGCACCATACCTCCGGTAACTGGTTCTGCCTGGCCTGTTATTGCAACAGGATTGAATCCAGGAAAGCTTGGTGCCTACGATTTTTACAATCGCCTCAACCTGGATGATTTTTCCCTCTATCCTGTCCGCTCACATGTGATCAGAGGACAAACATTCTGGGATTATTTTTCAGAGAAAGGCTATCGTATCGGGGTTTTCGGCTACCCTTTGTTGATACCTGCATATGAAATCAATGGTTGGATGGTGGCGGGATTGGGTGGTTCATCATTCCAAAAATGGGCTTGGCCAAGGAGAGTGCAGGATCAAATAGACAAAATCGCTGGACCATTCTCTTTTACAGTCTCTTATGGCCGAAAAAAATATAAAAATAAATTACCCCGATTGATCTCCGATATCTGGTCCTATTATCTGGGTCAAATTTCAGCATTAGAATATCTGCTAGATATGTATCCGGTAGATATTTTAATAACAGTTTTTGGTGTTACTGATTTCATTTGTCATACCATGTGGCACATCTGGGATCAGACACATCCGTTGTATGATCAAAAATTATCAGCAGAATTTATGCCGCTTGTATTGGAATTGTGGTCAGAAATCGATAGAGGAATAGGAAAGATTCTTAAGCATCTATCACCAGCCGGTCATATCATCTGTTTATCAGATCATGGATTTGGCAAGAGTTTTGGTGTCTTTCATACGAATACATGGCTGGAGAGTAACGGATTTCTGAGAAGAGAAATATCCTCCACTAGCTTGAGCAATAAAATTAGGGCAAAAATACAAAATAAATTACCTTCAGCACTTTATCCAATATTGGGCTACCTGGCAGGCACTCAAATTCAACAATCATTACGCGCATCTGTTCTCAGAGAAATCGATTTAATAAATAGTAAAGCGTTTGCACTGGAGACGACTGATATTTTCGGAATGATCTTTCTAAATCGCCAGTATGCAATTCACCGTCTCTTAGACGAAGAAGAATTTGTTGAATCTACGGTATGCGAAATATGTAATTTATTGGAACAATATGGAGAAATTGAAAATTTAGAAATTGTCGCATTCCCTTCAAAATGTATCTATCAAGGTGAGTATAGTTGTTTGGCGCCTGAAGTTCTATTTCAAGTTAAAGAATCACAAATTAGTGTGAGTTATCGTTTTTCTGATTCAATTTATGATCATCGGCAACATCTACCCATGAAAACTGGTACCCACCGCTTAGAGGGAATATTTATCGGATCTGGACCGAAATTTAAGTTGAATAAGTCTTTAGAATCCCCATTATCAGTTTTGGATGTAACCCCAACACTCTATCACCTGTTAGATGAACCTATACCAGCAAATCTCGATGGTCATATTGCTCTGGATGCAATTTTGCCCGAATTCCACAGTTACTCAATAAAAGGTTATGAGGAAAATTATTCACCAGTAGATGATATCAAGGATTTGTCAACAAAAATGGATTATGAAGATATGAAGAAGCGACTTCAGGATCTGGGTTATCTTGATTAATAGAGGTTCATTATCCAAGTGATATTTCTTCCTGGGTTATATGCAGAATAGATCTCAGGTAAGTTCTCAATAATCCCCTACATCGAATTGGTATTTTTTGTTGCAGGATTAGATAACAAGAGAATCAAGAATAATTGAAAGGGCTTCCCGCATTTTATTTCTCAGAAAGTGCACAGGGGGAAGTTCAGTTCTTTCAGAGGTGGTTTAACATGCAAAAAACCGGCTGGATATATTTGAGCCTTGCTGTAGCTCTGCTTACCATCATAGCTGTACCAATGTACCTCTACAATCAGCCGCTGGGCCCATCATTGGATTTAGACCAATCCCAAGCTGCGGTGGTAGCTTCAAGCGGAGAGGGAAAGATGCAGCTTTCCAGCCCGCTTGAGCTATCCTCCGATGAAACCTGTAGCGCTTCTGGGCGGGTAAACATCCTCTTCCTGGGGCAGAACTTGTCTGAAACCCATCAACGCGGTGCTGATGCAATCCGTCTGATGTTTGTTAACTATGATACTCCCTCAATCGCCAGCCTCTCTCTACCGCCAGAACTGCTGGTCAATACAACGAAGCTGGAGGATGTTGAACGCACCACCCTGACTCTAGCTTTTTGGTTGGGAAAGCAAACGCCACCGCAGGGCCAGCCGGCCGCGTTAAAACAGGCCACAGAGGTGGTCGCCCAGGCCTTGCTGGATGATTTCGGCTTCACTGCTGAGAAATACGTGACCATTAACCAAAGGGTGTTTGGCCAGATGATCGAAACCCTGGGAGGGATTACGGTTTACGTAGGTGCGCCAGTCGCGGCCAGCGGGGAGATGGGACCCTTCATTGCCGGTGAGCAGGAAATGGACAGCCAGACTGTCCTTGATTATGTGCGTATCACGGGACCTGGTGACCCTTTGGGGGTGGAGCAAGCCCGTTTCACCCGCCAGGATGAGGTTGTAGATGGTGTCTATAATGCACTTCTAAACCCGGGCAACATCATTAAGCTGCCCTCCTTGATTGGTGAATTCTATAACCTGCTGATTACCGACCTGCAGCCTAAGGAGCTGCGCTCCCTGTATTGCATGCTATCCGAAGAGAAGGTGATTTTCTGGAATGAGACGATCACCAGCGACATGATACTCAGCATCAGTCGAGGCGGGGAAATGAATCCAGATGCTGCAGCGATTTCCGCGATGGTGGATGACTTGGCGAGTTGGATTCCCTGAGGCTCAAGTCAAGCCATCTTGAGTTAACGAAACCATGCTCGATAAACCACCTGCGAATGCTTCTATCGTCCACAGTGGGTGGGACAAATTTTTCTTGTCGCAATTTTGATGAAAAACATCACCTCAACATGATTGACGAATCGCTGCTTTTACGTGATGAGAATTCCAAGACTCGGTATGCGCCTCGGATTATCGCCATTGCTTATCTGATTACTTTGGGAATTGCAGAGGCGTTGACCATTTTTATTGCGCCCCTGGCAGGCATGATACTTCATGGGCTGGTCGTAATCGCCTTGTTAACTCGTGCAGCTGTATGCATTAATAAACAAGGTTATCGTTTCATGGTTGCCCTTGCCCTTGCCCCGCTGATCCGGTTGCTCAGTCTGATGATGCCGCTGAACAACTTTCCTTTTCCCTATTGGTACCTTGTGGTCGGGATTCCGCTGTGCTTGGCTGTAATCCTCACTGCGCGCCTCTCGGATTTACAAAGCAGATCGATCGGTTTGTGCTTGCCGTGGCGGACGATACCGGCGCAATTGCTGATTGGTGCTTCGGGATTATTGCTGGGTTATATCGAATACCTTCTCCTGCGTCCCGGACCGCTAGTTACGGCACTGCGCTGGGAGCTGTTCTGGTTGCCAGCTTTGATCTTGTTGATCTTCACTGGGTTTTTGGAAGAAATCATCTTCAGGGGTATTATGCAGACCGCTTCCGCTGAATATTTTGGGAAATGGGGATTATTTTTTGTAGCAGTAATATTTACCATCCTGCACCTTGGTTTCCACTCGCTCCTAAATACTATGTTTGTGTTCGCTGTGGGAGTTCTGTTCGGTTATATCGCCTGGAAGACTCACACTGTTGTAGGGATTTCATTCTCACATGGTCTGATGAATGTTTCGCTTTTTCTTGTCTTTCCAATAATTCTGGCTGGCACAGCGAGCGGAATTTCCGATCCAATCATGGAAACTTTATTTGTTGAATTTTCGCCAACTGATACGGTAATGGTTTCAGCCATGCCCTCACCACTACCAGCCGGAAACCCACTTCCAACCGAAACACAACCCGTGATTCCGATAAACAACTCAATAGTCGAAGGTGGAGATAATACGATCTCATCACAATCCGTTGCCATCCAGTCTGAGATGACTATGGAAAGCTGCTCTCCTCCACCCTCATGGGTTGTGTACTCGGTTAAGCCTGGAGATACGCTTGATTCTTTGAGTGATCGATTTGGAATTGACATCAATGTACTGCTTTATATTAGCTGCTTGGAAGCAGCTGATCAGATCACGGTGGGCCAGCAGGTGTTTGTACCCCTTGAAATCACGAGCATACCAAAACTTATCTCCACCATACGTTCTATCCTGCCGACAAAAAATCCTCAAAGAACGCCGCCAACGAAACAGCCAGATCAAAATCCAACCTCAACTCCGCTGCCCACCAAATACCCTGCTTTCACTCCACTTCCATCTGCAACCGACATTTGGATAATAACCCCAACTTTTGCTCCAACTCTCGCCTTAGTGACCTCTGCACCTACCCCTGAACCTCCCCCACCGGTGACCCCAGGTGGTTAGGTAAAAAACAATCGCAATATTCATCTGGAGAATAATTTGAATGAATTCTGCCGGCTCTGTGCCCAATAACTGACTCGGACGCACTTTGCGGCTCAACAAAAAAGGCTGTGGTGTCTTGGACACAACAGCCTTCTCTATATATACGATATCTCCAGGGACAGCCTGGGTCTTGACCATGTTCTCCACGAAACCGATCATGATGGTGATCGGTTCGAGATTGGCTTAACAATCATTGGGAGTGTGAAGCTGGCAACCCACGGTTTCCCCATCCACTTCCTGGTCAAAACCCCGGTTTGCTCTAAAGACTGCATGGCTAATACATAAACATCAGCTTAAATGCCCCACCTCTAAATACCTGGTTTTTTAAGGGATATTTTTTGGCTGTTTATTCCCCTGTCGCTGTGTCTTCTTCGGCAGGTCCTGCCCTCGCGGCACCCATCAGCCTGGCTATCCAGCGGTTCTGGTCATCGGCTTCCAGGATTAATTCTTTGAACAGCAGGCTCATGGGAACGCCGACGATTGCCCCCATCGGCCCCAAAATCGCTGCCCAGAATATCACCGAGAAGATGATCATGAATGGTGACAAATCTATCCCCTCTCCCATGTACTTGGGCTTGATCACGTTTTCTGCGAATCCGTTGATCAGTATCACGCCCAGGAAAACGATCAAAGCCTGGGTGGGTCCAAACTCGAGCAGGGCAAGCAATGTAGGTGGGATGGCAGCCAGCCAGAATCCCAGGGTTGGGATATAGCTGCACAGGAAGGCGATGATTCCCCACAGAATCGCGAAATCCACGCCCATGATCAGGAAGAATATGGTATCCAGGACCCCGGTCACCAGCGCGACCACGGTGGTCAGCTGGAAATATCTCCGCAGCGTGTCGCTGACATGGAAAAAGCGCTTCAGGTATTCATTACCTGCCCGGATTTCAGCCGCCAGCTTCTGCGGGGCTGAGAAAGCATCGATCAGCAGGAAAATCACCAGCATGATCACCAGGATCACAATGGATAATGAGCTCAACAACCCGCCCAGGAAAGCAACCGCACCCTTCACCAGGTCAGATGGGGATGTACCACTTACAGTATCGCCAACAGAGCCGATGTTCATTCCCAGCGAGTCGATCCATTGGTTAAGGAAATTGGTTAATTCTTCGGCTTGTTCGACGTAGGTGGGAATGGCCTCCACCAGCTGGTTGAAGCCCAAAATCATGATCAGCCCAAAACCAATAAACGCGACCAGGATCGCCAGCAAGGTAGCAACAAATGAAAGCCAGTTGGGGGCTCCTTTCCCCCGCATCCAATACAGGAGCGGGCTGGCTACCAGCACGATCAGCCAGGCGAGCAGCAGGGCATTCAAATAATCTGCTGCGAAATGCATCAACGCCAGGGTCAGCCCAAGCATGCCCAGGGCGAACAAAGCCCGGATTGAAAATGAAAGTTGTGAATCGCTAAACATACCGCTGCTCCGATGAACTATTATGAAGGAAACCCAATTGTCTTGAGAGCCAAGAATTCCTTGTGTGATGGAGACATACCCACAGAATTCCGGAGGACATTCGATATATAAAAATTATAGGATTAATGTCTCAGTTTTTACAATCTTCGTCTGAAGGGGAATGTGATCGGTAGATTGAATCCTTTCACAGCTAGCAACCATAGCTCAATCAGATAACCTTTCATGAATTATTGATAATCCCTGTAGATTCGAAGTTACCAACCTCGCCTTCCATCCTTGCGCCAAATGTGAATAATACCCGTGATGAAAGAAACCACACCCCCGGAGTGGATGGTTTCACAACTTGCCGTTAATCACGTTTTGCCAGGGGTTGTGGTAGTCAGATCCAGCGTGGGTTCGTTAGCTGGCAACCAACTTAAAGTGCTATCGTGCCTATTTTGATTTAACTAAACTACCACCTCTTTATTTCTATCACATCACAGGGCAGCGGCGGAATCCGCAACCAATCTTTCATCAGGCTAGTCGAGTTATTTCGGTTGAACACTTGAGGAGCCGGAAGTTTCGATGCTGCCTAACTCTGGATTGCCAAGGTAGAAAATATCCGAACTACCGCTTGCATCTGCATCCAACCTACCACTCAAATTGACCGTTACGGTACTGGAACCACTGGCATCCACAGTGCCATCCTCACCCGGGAAATCACCCAGGTCAACATCACTGCTGCCAGAGGCGCTGATCTGTAAACCTCCAGCTGAGCCAGACAACTTCGCAGTACTGTTGCCAGAGATATCCAAGCGCGTATCGCCGGCCTGTATATCGCCACCCAACCTGCTGTTCCCGGATAATTCCAAGGCTAGATTATCAGAAGATTCAAACCCACTGATCGTGGCTTCACTTGATCCGCTCAGTTCCAAAGCTGCCAGTGCTGGCATCGTGACTTCTGCTTCCATGGTCGCATTTGTGATCATGTATGAGCGGCCAGGATCCAACCTGATTCGGAGCGTGCTGCCTTCTTTTTCAACCTTCAGGTATTCGACCAGGTTGTCATCAACCCGTATCATGACTTGGAAGTTTTCGCCTTGTGTGATGTCCACACTGAAGGAATTTTGGATGTCAACCTTATCGAATCCAGTAATGGCTTCATCTTGCGTTACGATATTCCCCGAACCGGAGAGGGTCACCTGTGCGCAGCTAGCCATCAGGATAGCTGCAAAGAAAATAAATAACGTCGTGAACTTGTTCATTTATGACCTCCATTTGCTGAACAACGCTCCAAATTATGAGACACGGCTGATGCGCATCTTGAGAGCATCTAAAAAATCAGGTATCTAGATTTTTTGGAGGCTATCAACCCACGTGGAAGATGTTTATATCGTCTTGATCAGGCTTGTTCTGGGCAGAAGAACCAACAAATATTCGCCCTTATTTAAATTAATAAGTATGAGTACCTGGTTTATCTGTTAGAAACCAATAAGGATGCCGGGGATATTATCCATTATAGCAGCAAATCATTTCTGGAACTTGCAGGGGGATGGCTTCGTCTCCGGGGAGCCTTTTGAGAAAATTTTAAATGACCTGAGTTTGTAGCTTGCCTGGTCGACTGAATTTAATATATACTCGTAATGAATGTGAAATATCCCGCGATCATTCAGAGAAAACAGGAGGTTTTTGATGCAGACTTTCGTCTTGATGACCAAACTGGCACCTGAAATGTCAAAGAAAGTAAAAGATCAGGAAAAATTAGGCAGAGAATGGTTAGAACAGGTCAAGGAAAAATGCCCGGAGGTGAATTTCCTGGTGCATTATGCATTGCTTGGGCCATATGATTTCCTTGATATCTACGAAGCACCGGACGAGGAAACAGCAGCAAAAGTTTCCCTGATCAGCTTGCAAACCGGTGCTTTTCTGGCCGAGTCCTGGGTAGCTATCCCATATAAGCGGTTTGTTGAACTCACAGAAGAGATATAACCAGCAAATTTAATCAGCCATTGCCCCGGCTTTGACCGGTTCATCCCCATTGTAGTAGCGCAGCTGCGGCCAACGGCGTGCTATCCAACCCACCGCGAGTAAACAGCCGACACCCCCGGTTATAACCGCCATAGGCGCACCAAACAACTGAGCAACCAACCCGGCTTCCACCTCCCCCAGCTGGGGACCTCCCAGGAAGAATATCTGGTTAATGCTGGTCATCCGACCACGCAGGTAATCGGGAGTCTGTAATTGGCGAATCGTGTTGCGGATTATCGCGCTGACCGAATCCGAAGCACCGATGAAAACCAGGGCGAGCATGGCTCCCATAAAGCTGCGCGCCAGGCCAAACAGGATCGTAGCCAACCCGAATGCCACCACGGAGAGCAGCAAGGTTCTCCCCTGGTGGCGAATTTCTTTGAGTTGCGAGATGAATGCCGCTGCTCCCATTGCACCAACTGACTGGGCAGAAGATAGCCACCCGTATTCAACTGCCCCGACATGTAAGATATCTCGGGCAACTATCGGCATCAAGGTGTTGGCTGATGAAAAGAAAGTTGCGAAGAAATCCAGCAGCATGCTGGAGAGTATCACTGGCTGCTTGACGATAAAACGCACCCCTTCAACGATATCATCCAGCCTGACCTGTAGCCTGCCGGTTCCGCGCGTCATCTGAGGAATTGGACCGATCAGTAGCAACGCGCCGATCACCGCCAGGAAGGTGATGGCATTAATCAGGTATGTATAATACTGCCCCCAGTAAGCGATCACGAGCCCGCTTAAAGCTGGACCAACGATAGAGCCGACCTGGAATGCGATCGATTGCATGGAAAATGCGTTCGGTAAATCCTCCGCTGGCACCAGGTTCGGCACCAATGCCTGGCGTGCTGGCAAGTCAAATGCCAAGGCCGTAGCCTGGAGGGCAGTCAGGAGGTATATCTGCCAAAGG
>Ga0209536_100006713_pt1 | contig 17531 bp, 12 predicted proteins | sample DeeMarSeWOR28_12_FD_187461 | JGI IMG/M metagenome (GOLD analysis project Ga0209536, IMG submission 187461) | Marine sediment microbial communities from White Oak River estuary, North Carolina - WOR-2-8_12 (SPAdes) (version 2) | ecosystem: Environmental > Aquatic > Marine > Intertidal zone >... | reverse complement strand
TAAACCGTCAATCTACCAAGTGATGGAATGTCTCCCATCGGTGTAAAATCAGACATGGTCCACTCGTTTCCTAATATTCCTGTCATGCAGACCATTCCTTTATGTCCAATGCATTTCAATGAATCTTTCAAAGTCCTTGTACCGATTAGTTCTAATACTTTATTAACACCGTTTGGAAAGATACTTTTCAGCTCATCATGAATGTTACCAGTATCAATTATTACTTTATCAGCGCCATTTTCTATCAATGTTTTTTGTTTGTCAGGATTCCTTGTGGTTGAAATGACCGTTAATTCTTGAGATTTTGCTAATTTACAAGCCAGCATACCGATCGATGAAGTGCCGCCACGTATAAGTAAAGTTTCACCAGAATTAATCTCTAAAGCCTGGTTAAGTGATCCAGATACGGTTTGAAACATTTCCGGGATGGCACCCAAGATAGACCATGCAAGAGCACTACGGAATGGAAAAACTATTTCTAAGGGTACCAGTACATATTCAGCATATCCGCCATTAAAAAAACGTCCCATCCCGCCCATAATCGCTGCCACTTGTTGACCCTTTTGATACGTATTTGAAGGATCTTTATCTACAATACCCGTACATTCTATTCCCTGAATTACAGGGAATTTCACGCCGGGTGAATCGCCTCTGCGAGTAAATAATTCTGATCGATTTAGTCCAAATGCTTGTACCTTAACAAGTACCCAACCTGATTTTATTTCAGGCTTAGGTACTTCCTTTATTTCAATTACACTTGGATTGCCTGCCTTGGTTGTTACTGCTGCTTTCATTTTATTATCCATAAATCATCAAACAACATCCGGTATCTTTATTATTCCTTTTAACTATCTCTAACTTGCCAGGTAAGTTCATACTTTATTTACAATTTCATGTGCTTTTATTCTGTTCGGATTCAGAATTAATGAATGGGATTACTTAGAAAATCGTAGTAAATCCCCCAAAATTGATCCATCGAATCCCATTCTGTGGTCGCTTTTTCCCCACAAAAAAAGGGATAACTAATTCTTGTTATCCCTTAGTACCGTTGTTGGCACCACTGATTAAATCCCAAATACCAAGATCCAAATCCCAACTTTAGTGGTTTGTATTTTTTATGATTGTTGCGAATATTTTAATAAGTTTTGTGGATTCGTCGACTAAGTGCGATTATAAATATTTATCTTCAGTTCTTGGTACGCTTGATTCTAACCAATATTGTGATTCTTTGGCTTCCTTTTTACATATTTTGATACGCATAATGAAATCTTTTCTGCTAAATGCTTCATCTTCCTCGATGTAATTTGCACCAACCGAACCAGCTGATCGAAATAATTGCCTGCCAATTTCAATTCCCGACACTTTTTTCGGCAATTTGTCAACATATTCTATAACATTTTTTGCAAATAAAAATGTTCGTCTTTTCAAATCATATATCTTTTTTGGTTTGATCACCATACTATATTAACTGGCAATAATTAAGCCAATCAATTAATGTATAATTTAGAATTGGGGGTTGGTGCTTGCCTGCCCTTGCCCCCTGGCAGGCAGGGGATTTGGGATTTACTCGTATGATAAATAACCTTCAGATTGGTGCAATATCTCTTTAACTAAGCAGCGATTTTCTAAACTTCGTTAACGCCAATGACTGATAAAGGACGGCTGGGATCCTCTTCCTTGGGCACACTTTTAGCATGTTGAACCAGATAAATGGTCATGCGAGACTCCTGATTTTAGTCGTACCGACCCGGACGTTAACCATATGGGACGCCGCATATTTATTTTAGGTTAAGGTGTTTTTGACCTTTTAATTAACTGGCCGCTTCCGGGTTGAGCGGTGATTTTTACATCCTGATAAACCACTTCTCCGCGGCGAATGGTGATAACCGGCCACCCGGTTACTTTCATACCTTCATAGACAGAAAATCCGGCGCGTGAAAACATTTGATCGCTGTGAATAATCCGGGTGAGATTTGGATCCCATAATACCAAATCTGCGTCAGATCCGACGGCAATGGTCCCTTTCCGTGGGTAGAGGCCAAATATTTTAGCTGAATTTGTAGCGGTCAGGGACACAAACTGCGCAATGGATATTTTTCCTTTTACGACGCCTTCTGAATAAAGCAGAGGAAGCATGACCTGCAAGTTATTCACACCGGGGCGCAGATTGGTGATAGTATGAGAAGGATGAAGTTTTTGCTCCCTGGTCCACGGCGCGTGATCGGTGCCGATTGTGTTAACAGATCCCCGGGCGAGTCCTTGCCAGATGTAAGCTACATCTTCGGATTCGCGCAAAGGAGGTTGACCGACAAAAAGGGGGCCGTCAGGTTCTAAAAATCTATCCTTCGTAAAGTGGAGATACATGGGTCGGGTTTCGACGTAAACGGATAAATTTCGTTTCACTGCCCGTTCACAAATCTCTAATGCTTTTCGAGATGATAAATGAACTACGTAAATCGGTGCACCGCTGATATTACACATCTCAATGGCGCGCGCGGTTGCCAGAACTTCTGACTCGACCGGCCTGCTTTCCGCATAGAACTTAAGTGCCCGTTTTCCTTCAGACAGGAGCATTTTAGTGGCCGCTGATATGGTGGACTCATCCTCACAGTGGATCATCGAAATCAGTCCCTGTTTGCCGGCATTTCTGATAATTTCAAGAAATTCAGCATAGTGATTGTCAAATGTTTTGGTAACCATGAATATTTTTATACTCGAATGCCCTTTACTGGCGATAACCGGTATTTGTTCAAGAACAGCTTTTGATGGTTGCATGATAACAGGATGGAGTATAAAATCAACGATTGCCTGTTTGGCAACGATTCGCGATTCTCGTTCCAGAGTTTCAACAGGTGTTTCACCCATTTCAGGAAAAGATATATTACCCACCGTGGTGATTCCTCCTGCCAGGGCAGCCCATGATCCAGTAGTAAAATCATCAACCCAGCGCTCACCGTTCGGAACCGATTCGGGCAGGGTTAAATGGACATGGGGATCAATACCACCGGGGAGAACCAGAAAACCGCTGGCATCGATCTCCTGTGCAGTTTCATCATCTTTGGGGATTATTTTGCCGATTTCGACAATTCTACCCTCAGCGATGCGGATATCGCTGATGAACTGTTTTTCAACCGTATAAACGTTTGCATTACGAATGATCATATTTTGAGACATTTGGGCTGTGCTTTCATTAATAATAAATGAAAATATTATCCAAAAAAGTAATTGCAATTCAATCAAGGATGTCATCCTATTCGATTCATGTTGATGCTTTAACGTTAATCGGGAAGGTCCCGCCCATGCATGACGGGACAATTTACAAAAGAATACTTTTTAGTACTTCATGAATCATCACATCACGAAATTTTTCCGGTTCATGAAATTCCGGCTCATGTCCGGATTTTTCAAACCAGATGATTGTCTTACCCATCGGTGCTGACAGGCGATGGTAAAACGCCTCCATCAGTTCTCACGGAGTAAAATAATCACAGCGGCCACCCCTGCATCTGCATTTCCATATTGGATTGTCCGGAACACAGCCAGACTTCACCAATCATAACATCGTTGAGAATTACGGTATCTGTTTTTGAAGCGATGATGATATAAAAAGGTCCGCCGGCTTCTGGTGTTTTAAGTTTCGTGATCCAGCTGCCATCCATATCTGCCCGGGTTTCGGCACTTTGACCCCAGCTGCCGGAAACAACAATTTCTGCTTTCGGTTCACTCTTCCCCCAGATTGCGGCTTTGGTCTCTTGTTGCAAAACCATGTGGTCGGAGAAAAGAGGATTCAAATCTAACTTCTGGCGAATAACTTCTTTCATGGGAATTAATTGTAAAAGACATATCACATAAAACATCACAGGTAATTTGAAATATTTATTCATTGATTTTGTACTCTTCCTTCAATAAGGGATTTTAATATTTACTTATTTCCCGACTTATTGCCCTGGTAGTCGGGATTAGGTCGCGGCATGGGTGCATTTACATTTTTTCGCCATTCAGATAGCAACTTTAAAAGCTCTGCCGTCTTTGCGGGATGCGTTTTCGCCAGGTCATTCTTTTCGCCAATATCGTCCTTTAAATTGTATAGCTCCACATGATTATCTTCAAAAAATTCCAGCAATTTCCAGTCGCCCTGCAGGATAGCGCTTACTGGTCTTGTAGTCATGTAGTAATGCGGATAGTGCCAGTACATTTCACGCTGTTCCAATTTCGCCTGAGGATTTTTCAATATCGGCGCTAAACTGATACCATCGAATTCTTCAACCTGTTTGGGATCACCTTTGAGATTTGCCATTTCCAAAAGTGTCGGGTAAAAATCCTGAGTGGTGATTGGATAATCGCATGTTGCGCCGGGAATAGTGACACCTGGCCAGCGGATCATGGTCGGCACACGAATACCGCCTTCGTACAAAGCGCCCTTGCCGGATCGGAGCGGGAAATTGTTTGTCACCGTTTTGCCATCCCATTCATTGATAAAACCACCGTTATCAGATGTAAACACCACAACCGTATTTTTTGTCAGATCAAGCTCATCCAGCTTTTTCAGCAATTTGCCAACGTTTTGATCCAGAATGTGCACCATAGCCGCATAAATTGCATTTTGATGTGACATCCCCTGCTTTAAGCGTTTTTTGTAATATTCAACAAGCTCTACTTTAGCTTCAATAGGAGTATGAACTGTATAATAAGAAAGATTTATAAAGAAAGATTCATCTCTAAATCGTTCCATGATATTGATCGCTTCATCTGTCAGGCGGTCAGTCAGATACTCACCCTCTCTGTCCAGGTTATACTGGCCGCTGGCATCTTTTTCCAAACCTGGTGTAAATCTATAAGATTGGTAAATTTCGCCTTTATAAGGATAGAAAAAAGTAGGTGGTGCACCCCAAACCGTAGCGCCAACATTGATATCAAATCCCTGAACTTCAGGAAAATGCTCTGCATCACCCACATGCCATTTTCCGATATGTGCTGTCACATAACCAGCATCTTTCATTTCTTCGGCAATGGTGACTTCTTCCAGTGGCAAATTTCCTTCTACATCTGGCGGAATCATTTTTCGATCATATAGTTGATTTTTTGCCCACTCACGCCAGATGGTCATATTCAGTTTTGCCGGTGATTTACCGGAAAGAAGCGACGCTCGTGTTGGGGTACAAATTGCCGCAGCAGCGTAGGCATTGGTAAATTTCACGCTTCCTTTGGCGAAAGTGTCAATATTTGGAGTTTCATGCAAGTCGGCGCCGTAGCAGGCTAAATCAGCCCAACCCAGATCGTCAACCACAATAAATATAAAATTTGGTTTTGATCTACTTTCATGCGACCAACTGTCTAGTGAACTGATTGATAATCCGATTATCCCTGTGCAAATGACTATTAAAAATGATCGTCTGTTCATAAAATTCATTTATCACTTCCTTTTCCTACCACATTGACTTCAGGAGGACGCGTATCTTTGAATTGGTCGAGCGCCTTTTGCAGCATGGTACGCACCTGTTGAGCCTCCGGAGACAGGTTAAGCAGAGGCTTTTCCTCTAACGCGTCGTTACTGACTGTGATACTTCAGAACCTGCCGGCCATTGTGCCACTTTCCAAAACAACCGGTAGTATAGCCATTTCCCTTTAGAATTTCAGCTATTGTAATTTCCTCGGAAGGTAAATTTTCATATCCCTGAGAAACGCCATGTACGCCTACTTTATGAGAATATTTACCCGTTAGCAGTGCACTCCGTGTAGGTGCACAACTAGGGTTAACATAAAAATGGCTGAAGGAGGCACCATTTTCTGCAAGAAAATCAATATTGGGAGTACGAATTATGCTGTTTCCGTTTGAAGTAACATCGCCCCATCCTTGATCATCGGTAAGGATAAGTATGACATTATGGCTTACTTTTCTTATCATTTGATTTTCCAACTGAATTTAATGACAATTTTTCTTCTGTCGAAGATTTACTCCTAAGATTGTATAATATTTCTTTTTTGTTTTTTGCATAACAACTTGAAGTTACTAAAACCAAAAGCAGTGGTAGTATTTTATTGATCTTAAGCATTATAACTGATCCTTATTAAGTTCGATTAACCATCCCTTATAGGTTTCATATTTCATTGGTGCTTTGTAAGCTACATAGTGATTCTTGTAATGTTTTCCATCTACAATGTAATCTATCAGCCATAGTTCGCTTTTACGTACAGCAGGCAATTCTTCTACCTTTAATTTGCGGTTGGCTTCTACTTCAACTGTTTTTGACAGAATTGTTCTACCTGAGTCTTTATCCTTAATGGTGATTTCTACTTTCTGTATGTTTCTGGTGTCGTTGACTACCACAACTGGGTGCCCGGTATTTCCTTCACGAATATCACCAACCATTACACATACATCGGTTTGTACATTTTTGATATAATGATAGGCTAATTTCTTGCCTCCGTAATAGTCAACTATAGCATCTGAGACAATTGGCCAGCCATCACGTAGATTCCACCAAAGGATTCCATTACGTTGTCCTTTGTTCATCCTCCAAAATTCGATGAAATATTTCTTGGCTTCTCCTTGTACTATCTGAGAGGCTGTAACAAAATCTTCTAACTCCAAAGGACATTCGCCAAACACTTCACGTATCTGATTCGTCATTAAGAAGTTTCTATCTTTATTAGTATAAGAATTAGGATGAGATACGGTGGCCTTACACAACCATTCATCATTCCATACTAATCCTTCAGGATTTCTTCTACCACCTTCTAAGACAATTTCACCTTTTTCACCCTTTACCCAAGGATAAACGTTGTCAGGTGTCATCATCTTTTTGAGGCTTTCCAAATTTGGTGCACCATGATAACCTATCTCGCTTACAAATCTGGCGTTATTCTCTGTGTAAAACGGTGCTTTATAATAACCTCGTGGACCCCAAAGATGCATTTCAGGAGATAAATCCTTACTGATTTTGTTATGTACCTTGAACACTTCTTCACTAATAAATGGTGAACTTGGCAAGTATGGCGTTTTTGGATCCCATTCACGAACAGCTAAAGGCAATACCTCTCTGCTAATTACATCCGTATTGGGGTCAATATGTGTTTGATCGCCGGCCCAATCCAAGGAGACGTCGTTTTCATTATTACCTGCCCATAACACTATTGATGGATGAGTACGCAAGCGTCGAATCACTTTATCGGCTTCAGTTTTCACTTTATTTTTAAACGCCATATCTTGAGGGTAGGTTGTACAGGCTAAAGAAAAATCGTGCCATACCATAATGCCATACGCATCACACAAATCATAAAACCGATCGCTCTCATACACGTTACCACCCCACATACGAATCATGTTGCAATTCAAATCAACCAGCATTCCTACTGCTTCATCAACGTGCTGAATGTCGCGACTGTGTAATCCATCCAGCGGCACCCAGTTGGTTCCTTTTACAAAAATGTATTCACCATTTATTTCAAAATTAAACTTGCCTGGTTCTTCTGCTGTGTTCATTGGCGTAATGATTAACTTAGCATCTCTAATACCTATTTTCTGCTTGTTTTCACACAATACTTCACCACTCTTATCAGTGATTTTAAGCGTAGCATTATATAATGCTTGTTCGCCAAAACCACGAGGCCACCATAAATCAACTTCTTCCAGCCCCCACATTCGCTCGCGCGCAACGGTTGTGATGATAGGAATCTCTCGTTGCAGGATGTATTTTCCTTCACGCTCTAACTCAAAAGTAAGAGTCAAGTCATCTACATTAAGCCTGTCTGTCTGAAATTGCCAATCGACATACATATTAGCTTTCTTTTCATCTGGATAGACATTTTTGGTTACCCAATAGACAGAATTAAAATAGGTGGCTGGGATGATTTCCAACTTCACATCTTTCCAGATACCAGCACTTATAAGGCGTGGCATAATATCCCAGCCAAACATGTGACCAGGCTTGCGAATGGAAACCGCTTCTGCTAGCTGGTTACCACGCACACCAAAGTTATTCCGCAGGTGCTTTCGGGCTTCCAACACGGTTGCTTTTATATTGACAAAAAGCTCATTATTTTCTTGCAACAGTTCAGTCACATCGTAATGATGCTCTACAAGCATATTTTCTATCGTTGCTATCTTTTTTCCATTCAACCATATATCAGCAATGCAATCTATTCCGTCAAAAGCCAGTTCAATGCGCTCGCCGGGTTTAGCTTCCGGAGCATCAAATTCCCGGACGTACCACCAGGCGTAAGTCTCAAATTTTCTAAGGTCGTAAACATTAGTGCCAATCATGGGATCTTTTATAATGCCCTCACGCTCTAAATCAATCTCTACATTACCTGGAACGGTTGCAGCTATCTTTTTATAGTTTGACCGTAACAATTCTTCTGGCGTTTGAGGTGCATCCTTGTCTTGAACACCGTAATAGAGCGTCCATTCAGAATTTCCACCTGAATTTAATGATATGACTTCTTTGGTGGATGGCTTATTGTATACCTCTTGTAAATAACGCTGCCCATAGGCTGATGTTACTAACATCGAAAAAAACAATATTTTATAAAGTTGTTTCATAATCATTAATTTAGGGCCTACTAAAAACAGTCCGGCCGTTTTTTGAATTTCTCTTGGTACTTGCGATTTTTATATTATTTATTTGTTTTTGAACGTTCTTGTTCCTCTCTTAATCTTGTGGACTCCCTCCAGCCATCCTCTTCTGATCCACCAAATGCCCGATGCCATTCCACTCTTCGGCTTATTCCCTCATTGCCCCATGCATAAGCCGGGGGAGCAACCGGATTTTTCGAACGATTAACAATTCCCTTTGGCAATTTTGCTTTCCATCCTTCATTTAATTCAATAGCAAGTTTGGCAACTATTTCTGCATAAGCCTCCTCATCTGCCAGGTTTCTTGACTCAGTAGGATCTAACTCGTAATCATACAATTCGCGAGCTAAAATTTTTCCTTCCGGCCTTTCAAACCACTCGGTGTAACGGTATTGATCGGTTCTTAAACTCACTCCTTCAATATTTTCATTCCAGCCACGAGGATGCTGACTGTATACTCCACTTTTCCACTCCCGTTCAGGATCTTTCAATAATGGTTTAATACTTGTACCTTCTACATATTCTGGAATTGTAAATCCTGCTAAATCAATCATAGTCGGAAAAACATCAACAGCTTCAACCAATGCATCCGTCTTCATGCCGGCTTTTACCTTCCCCTTCCAGGAAATGATGAAGGGAATACGCAATCCTTTTTCGAATAGATTATTTTTACCCCAGTAATTTTGTTCACCGATTAAAAAGCCATGATCTGAAATTAGCACAACAATTGTATTTTCATTCAGATTATTTTCCTCTAATGATTTTAAAACCCGACCAACTTGATGATCAACAAAGCTTGAACTCGCATAATATGAATGTTTTATAAGTTTTGCATATTCATCAGAAAAAGGAATAAGAGGATCATTGGTTTCCCATTTAAAGTGCCATAGATAATATTGGTCAACTGCCAATCGTGGCGCTCCTTCAGCCAGTTCTTTTGGTACGGGCAATGTAATTTCATCACGATCGTATAGATCCCAATACTCTTCAGGGGCTGAGAAGGGCAGATGAGGTTTTACGAATCCGGCAAGAATACAGAATGGCTTTGATTTATCCATTGTCTGCAATTCTCTAATCACATCCGTTGCAACCGCGTGATCTATAAAGCCTTCTTCCCCTTCAACACTCTTTTCATACGGCGGTTGTGTGTTTCCACCATATTTCTTGGCATTTTGATTCAGTTCATCAGAAACATATTTACCTTTTTGCGGATTAGCAGTTTTTTGTTGATATTTATTAGAAAGGCCATGGTGTACTTTCCCAAATTGCTTTACATTATAGCCTTTGGTATCAAAAAAATCTGAAATAATACCCACCTTTGGGAGTAATTCATCTACAAAATAATAACTGTATGGGTAATCAACACCAGCAGTATTGGGTCGCAAACCGGTTAAAAAACTTGCGCGTGAAGCAGCACATACCGGTTGCTGAACATAAGCTCTTGTAAACTGTATTCCACTTGAAGCCAGTCTATCAATATTGGGTGTTTTTATCGGACCTCCTTCTGAAGATATATCTGCGTTGAGATCATCTATAATTACAAAAAGAATGTTTGGCTTTTCGGGTATTAGATTGGTACACGAAAGTGGTAAAACACTTAAGGCTAAGATCATTGACATTAGCTTTAAGAATTGTCTTCGGTTTGGTTGTGTCATTTTTTATACTCCTTTATCCGGCTTTGGCTTTTACAGCCATTTTATATATTCAGCAGGTTAAACATTGTTAATTGTTCTTTTTGAGCAAGTCATTCAATTGCTTTTGCAGAGCCTCGATATGGATTTGCGCAGCAGGTTCTGCAATAAGATTATGTTCTTCGTGCGGATCATTCTGCAAGTCATAAAGTTCAGCCGGAATACCTTCTTCGGTGTATTCGATATATTTCCATCTCTCAGTGCGGATAGCTTTCCAGGGCCGTTCCCTGGGCGATACTTTTTCCAGGAAGTATTCAGCAAGAAATGCTTTGCGCCATGGCACATCGGAATCCTGAAGCAGCGGTACTATAGACTGCCCATGAATCGGAATTAGCGGTTCGACGTCAGCGAGTTCAAGGAGTGTTGGTGTAATGTCAATATTCAACACCATTTGCTCACGGACACTGCCTGCGGAAACGAGACTTGGATAGCGCACGAGCAAAGGTACCCGGAGCACAGGATCATAAGCCCAACGCTTCACATTAAATTGTCCATGCTCACCCATCAGCATACCATTGTCACTGGTATAAATGATAATCGTATTATCGAGCTGTCCACTTTCTTCCAGTGCAGCAAAGAGCAGCCCCACTCCCTCGTCAACACTGCTGAGACACCTCAGTTGATCACCGACAATGGTTGAGGGGTCATTGCCACGTCCACGTCTCGGTTCCGCAGGTTCAGGAAGGATATTTTCCATGAAATAGGACGCTTCCTTGTCAAAATCTCTCGTCAAAAGTGGCTTACCATTTAAATCATCCTCGCTTGTCTTTTGGGATTCGAACTTGTAATCATTATAAAGGGATTCATGTCTTTTGGCAGGCAGCACCGGCCAATGAACGGACTTGTGTGAAACGATCATGGCAAATGGTTTTTGGTTGTGATCCCTGTTGACGTAATCAACCGCCTGCTCGTTGATAATGTCAGTCATATACCCCGTCATCTGGCGTCTTGTGCCTTCGTCATTCACCACAGGGTCGATAAAAGCGCCCTGTCCTTTGAAACTGAACCAACGGTCAAATCCGGGACGCCGTGAATCATCCAGCCCCATATGCCATTTACCGATAAAAGCGGTTTCATAGCCTGCTTCACGAAGTTGTCGCGGCCAGGTCATCAAGGTATGACTGATTACATCAAGACCAAGCTTGTCGTTATTGATGACTTCGTGTTTATGAGCATATTGACCGGTAAGAAAGCTGGCACGACTTGGTGAACATAATGGTGTAACAACGAAAGCGTTCTTGAAAATAATTCCTTCTTTGCCAATACGGTCAATGTTTGGCGTTTGAGCTACATGATTTCCTTCAATACCAAGCAGACCTGTTTGCTGATCATCTGTAATAATGAAAATGATGTTAGGTGGTTGTTGCTCGTTTTTGTTTTTAGAATCAACATAATGCTGAGCATCTGATGTTTTTAAAGAGAGTACAATCATAATAAAAACTAATAATATTTGAAGAATAACTTTTGTGCTCATTATTTTCCTCCTTCATTCGAAATCAATGTTAAAAAATTCTATACAGTGATAGTTTCCTTACCCGATGGTTTATATCCGTTTAATCCATAAAAGAGTATAAATCCGTAGCAAAGTAAGGGAAGCATATATGAATATTGCAGGCCAATGAAATCTGTATCAGCCAGTACACCTTGTAATAATGGCAATATTGCGCCACCTACCGAGCCATGACTAAAATTCCGGAAGCCTTTATCGTTAAATCGCCCAGACCATCAATAGCCAGTGCGAAAATATTAGACCACATAATGGAATTAAACAAACCCGTCAATAACATCGCCCACATCGATATGTAACCCGTTGAAAAAATGGTTACGGCAAGAAATAATACTGCTAAAATGGCAGCCCACACCATAACCGGTCGCATCTTGCATTCCAAACAACAAAGACCTGTTCATCTGGTTTTTAAGGTTGAGATAGAGGTAACGGATCTGTTTGTTTGCTTTCTTATCAACCAGATTGACAGGCATGGTAATTACCAAAGACTCATAGGTTGAGCAGTCATCATATAATTCGGATATTTCAGAATCGATGCGCGATTGAGTAGTGTCGGTTCCCAGAAAAGCAATAGCTGAATCTATAGCCGTTTGTAAGTCCGCTTTGGAGCCGACCGGGAATTCACCTTCAGCTGTTCCTTCAGTAGTCGAATTCAATAAGGCTGTGGCTTTTGTAATGGCTTCTTGCAGGCTTGTAAAAGAAGTTGTGGCATGTGTTTTAGATTGAAAACAAATGGTAACTATGAAAACAATACTGAATATAAATGAATTTTTTTTTGTCATTTTATCATTAACATCTTTTTTATTTGTTTAAAAGACCCCGCCCTTAGCCTGTAAAAGTATAAACCGCTTGACAGGTTGTTCGCATTAAATTCAACGTTATATTCTCCTGCCTGCTGGCGTCTATTGACTAAATCTGATATTTTCGAGCCCCTGACATCAAAGACTTCAAGATATACATGTGCCGGTTTGGCAAGCGAATATTTAATAGTTGTTACCGGATTGAATGGATTAGGATAGTTTTGACTCAGTTTTAATACTTCAGGTGGAATTGATCGATTTATCAGCCCAGTGCTAATATCAACAATTTTGTCTTCGGGCATTCTGCCAGCGTCAAAATACTGCCACTCGGATCCAAAGGGAATTATAACCTGAAATTTATCATCAATAATCTGAGCTTCAAATTGAATGCCCTTGCTGCCGTTTTGTGCAATATGAATTTCGGCTGCAAGCAGGTTTTCTCCTTCAATCAATATTTGGGAAAGTTTAGCTTCATCTATAATAAACATTTTGTTGTATAATTGCGTTTTTACCGCGAATGTAGAATAAGTGATATCTTCACCGGCAAAAAAGTTCTCTCGTCCAATCTCAATACCGTTCAAGTAAAGAACAACACCATCCTGTCCTTTGAACAATACCCCCAGACCATTCAAAGCTGAGGTGTCATCTACGCTGAAAGATTTACGAACATATAAAGTTATCACGGAATCAGACACAGTTTTTAAACCGGAAATATCCCCGAAACCGATAGGCGTCTGCCCTGCTTTCCAATCGGAATCATCGTATTCGATGTCAGTCCAGCTAAGTGCTTTTTTTGTTGTGTCAATATCAAAAACTAATTGCGCGGATGAAGACATGGCATTTCCGCTTAAATCAGCCGCCCTTAAATAGAGTACCAAATGCTCACCATGCTCAGCAATTATAACAACAGTATGCCTCCTTTTTCCCGTGGTCGTAAATGTATGTTCCATTTCTTCAAATGCTTTATCCGCATCACTGAACTTAACAATTGAATAAGAATCGGTTTCAACGGTGAGTTCAAATTCTTTTTGATAAATTGTGGCAGGCGATTGCGGCAATTTTTCAAAGCTCGGAGCCAAAGTGTCGATGTACGCTTGCCATGGATCTATCTGATCTATCACTCTGATCAACTCCTGAGCAATACTATCATGTGTGGCAACATTAGGGTGTCCGCCGTGGACATATCCGCCATTATAATAAGACCACTGTCCATAAAAAACATTATCATGCCCCATCGCATTTTCTTCTTCGACAATTTCGCTAACTGTCTCGCGTATCCATTCAAGATGCGTTGCAACGGCCAGGATTTTTACTCCGGGGTAAACATCATTTACCGTAGAAATAAACTGGTGATAGCGTTCTTTATATAAATCCGTTTCGTCCTGAGTTAAATCGCCATCCCAACCACCAAATCCGGAATAGTCATTACTTCCCAAAGCAATTACCACCACGTTTGGAATCCATTGTTCGAAATCCCAAGCCGGTTCAGGAATATGAATATTAGTCTGATCAAAAACATCCGGAATATTATTCCAACCACCACAGCAATCGAGAACCATGCCCCACCCGGATACGCTCGTCATATGGTACTGCGCATCATAGTGCCGGGCTACATTGGGCCCGAATCCCTTATCAATGTTAGTATAAAAAGCTACGGAATCTTCTGCTGAGCCGGGAGAGTGATATTCATTACCCGATGCGCTTGTGATCGAATTTCCAATGAATTCAATTTTACGGATAGGTTTTACTTTGGGAGGTAGCAGAGTTTTTCCGTCGTCAATAATAAAGCCCTCAAAATAAAACCGTGTCCAGTTTGTTTCGTTTCTTTTGGAAAAAAGTATCGTATGAGATGAATCGCTTAAGCCGGTGACAAGCGTGTACTCTTTTGATGCATCTGAATCGCCACGAAATACTTTGACAAATTCTCCATCGATATAAACGTTAAAATAACAATAATTGTCTTTTAATTTTACACCAATTGATGTGCCTTCAAACTCCGCATAAATGTATACACCGGGCCAGGAATGTGATGGAGATTTGGGATCGCTGAAATCCCATCTGCCAAAATATTGAATATTCGGATTATCGGCAGGCACTAGTTTTCCGGCGGTCAGGTTTGAGACAACACTTAAAAGGAGAAAAACAAGGATTTTTTTCATTTTAGGAGCACACCTTTCTTTACCTGGGACCAGCCTTGATCTGTTGACAATCTGTAAAAATAAACGCCGCTGGCAAAATTATGGGCATTCCATAGAACAGAATAACTGCCGGGAGTTTGTTTTTCTGAAACCAGCTTGTGAACCTTTTGACCAAGAATATTATAGATACTCAAATCAACTGTGCTGACTACCGGCAATTGATAGCTGATTATGGTCAATGGATTGAATGGATTCGGGTAATTTTGGTTTAACTCGAATTTTGCAGGAACATCGAATTCTGTCTCTATAGAAGTCCCGGGATCATTTGCTGATCCATATATTTCAAATTCCTTTATTTCATAACCTTGTTCATCACTGGATGAAGTCAGGCATAGAATCCTGACTTGCTTCCCTTTAACTGTAGCAGCACCAATATCATCAATTCCGCCATGGCCATCTGAGATAAATGAGAAAACAGACAGGTTATTTTGTTCATCAATTACTTCAATCCTGTATGATTGAGCATATATATCACCCCAGTTTATTACGATGCGGTTAATAAATAATTCACGACCAAGATCCGCTGCCAGCCATTCTGCGGAATGACCAGAGCTTATCCAGGATGAGGTTGTGTCACTATCAAATGCGGACTCCACTGAAGAGCCAAAATCAGTCGACGATGCACTGAAAGAAACCGCTGTCAATGATCTGTTAAAAATCTCGGCATCTAATAGTTCAATAGTTATCTGACTTGTGTCGCTTTCTACACCTGAAGTTATTAATGTATAAGTTGTTTCCTCCTCTGGCGCTACGGTTACAGAATCGTTCTGGGCAACAGGATAGCCCTCGAACTGTACCTGGGAATTATTAGTCGTTTCCCAGTAAATAATCGTAGAATCACCGACATCTTTTTCAAGAGTTGGTGGTTGTGCAAAGAAGGATTTTATTAACCCAGATGGCAGGAATGTAATTTGCACCGTGCTTGTGTCATGAAACTCACCATTCGCTATCAATGTATAATCTGTAGTTACCTGCGGAATCACAATCAGAGAATCCATAATTCCAACGCTTTGATTATTCAAAGTAACAACCGAACTATCCGTTGCTTTCCAATAAAGAGTAGCGTTTTCACCTTCTTCAACTACGGTTGGATTGGCATAAAAATAATTAATTACCCCACTATATTTATCCCTCTGCCATGGGATTTCGCCATACTTATTTATATGCTCCTGTAAATTTATCAGCAAATCATTATAAGTTTGGTTGTTTTCAGTGGTTAGTGGATATTGTTCAAATTCGTCTTCATTAAGATTAAAAAACTGAAATGGCTCCTCAGCAGAATTTTGTAATATTTTATAACCGTTGTATCGAGCAGCATAATAGACTTGCCCACCGTAATCATATCCCTCTCTTCTAACCCAGAATAAATGCCGGTCATCAGTAATCTGGCTTTCTCCCAACAAGGCCGGGGATAAACTGATCCCGTTGATTGTATGCAGAGAACTTATCCCGGCGATTTCGCAAATTGTCGGATATAGATCCATTAGCATACCCAGATTATCAGAAGTTCTGCCTGAATCAATTTTTCCTTTCCACATGGCATACATGGGCACCCGAATACCGCCCTCATACATTTCCGTCTTATTACCCCTCAGTGGTGCGTTGCTTTGAGCATATTCCAGTGCACCTCCATTATCGGATGTAAATATTATTAATGTGTTCTCATCAAGACCTGCATCTTTCAGTGTCTGCATTATCCTTCCCATGTTATAATCCAGATGCTCGATCAGGGCTACATTCTTTGCCCTTGCTTCAGAGATGTTCGGCTCACGGTTTCTTACTGCTGTTAACCATTCGGGAGGCGGTTGAATTGGATAATGAGGGGCATTATAAGCCAAATAGAGAAAAAATGGCTGCTCGTTGTCTTTCCGCTCCTGCAAATATTCTATTGCCCAATCCGTAAAAACATCTGTTGCATGACCGTAATGATCCTTCGACGCCAATGTACTATCATTTAATCTCATCCAATTTATTCCGCCTCGCAAATGAGTCCAATAGTCATCCATCATATCACCGAGGAATCCTTTGAAGTGCTTAAATCCCCTGCCATTTGGTGTATTGGGCTTTTCATATCCCAGATGCCATTTTCCAACCATTGCTGTATGATAATCCACATCGTTCAATATCTGTGGTAATGTAATAGCGTTTTCATTCAAATAACCCCAGCTATTTTCTTCTTCCTGGCGAATAACTCCGGGAACGCCCACGATATCTGGATATTTACCGGTAAGAAGTGAAGCCCTGCTCGGAGAACAAACAGGACTATTAGCATAAAAATTGGTAAATGTAACGCCCTGCCTGGCAATATTATCAATGTTCGGAGTATTCATATCCTCTGCCCCTTGAAATGATAAATCGCCATATCCTAAATCATCTGCAAGTACTAGAACAATATTGGGGCGGTCATTTTCTGTTCTGTTTGAAGCGTAAAGAACGTTATCAAAACAAAGATATCTATTGAAAATTATACATAATGCAAAAAACATGACTCTAACAAAACGAGATAAGTTCATTTCAATCCTTCCTTGTTATACAGCAAAAAAGAAAATCATTTATCGGGTTTAAATAACGGTAACCATTTTTAATATTCATCTAACTCTACGTGCGGCATTAAGGCTTCATAACTTCCTGTGGTCATATGACATTATTTTAATAATACTAGTTTCCGTATTCGCATCCAACCCTGATCTGTTGACAATCTGTAAAAATAAACTCCGCTGGAAAAATCGCTGGCTGTAAATCTTCAAAAACTCTCGGACT
>Ga0209536_100006712_pt1 | contig 17532 bp, 9 predicted proteins | sample DeeMarSeWOR28_12_FD_187461 | JGI IMG/M metagenome (GOLD analysis project Ga0209536, IMG submission 187461) | Marine sediment microbial communities from White Oak River estuary, North Carolina - WOR-2-8_12 (SPAdes) (version 2) | ecosystem: Environmental > Aquatic > Marine > Intertidal zone >... | reverse complement strand
CAAAGTAAGGGGATACCCTGAATTCATCATTTCCGTCAGGAAAGGTTCCGTCACCAGGGTTCGGAGCCAGCATACTGTATAGGTCGTTGGTCTGCTCCAGGTCCTTATCAAACTGTATCTCGAAAATGCTTTCATTGGAATTACCTGGGAAGAAATTCATGAACCAGTCTTCCCCGTCGATCATACCGAACAGGCCGCTGTTGATTACCTGGTCGCATGCATCAATGGCCGCCTGGTATTTCTCAAAATAGAGGTAGATATCGGCCATTAATGCGTATGCTGCTGATTTGGTGGCCCTCCCCTTATCATACTCCAGCCTTCCGTAGGAGGTAGGCAGGTATTGTACAGAGGCCGTCAGGTCATCAATGATCTGCAGGAATACTTCCTGCTCACTGCTGACAGCCGGGTAGTAGTCCTGGGCATCATTCTCCGATGCTTCTAGCACCAGTGGAACATCCCTGAAAATCCGCACCAGGTAGTAGTAGCACAGACTTCTCAGAAACAGCGCTTCTGCTTCGAAAGCCCGGCTTTCATTTTCGTTGAAGCTCTGGTCGCGTTCCACCACCATTGGGGAGAATTTGAGGACCGTATTGGCAAAGTTGATGGTTCGATAGAGCTGGTCCCATCTGCTCAGGGTATTTTCTGGATAGATATATCCATCCATGATCTGCCGATCCGCTGTCCGGATGTTGGCACCCGGCACCAGCAGGTCCGCTCTCAGCTCCCCCCATTTAAAGAGAAGACTGACCGTTCCGGCCAGTTCTTTGTAAGTACCTGCCACCACAGCCTGTACATCCTCTCCGGTCTGCCAGAACTCCTCCCTGATCAGCTCGCTTTCAGGCTCCAGATGTAGCCAGTCGGAACAGCCCCACATGGAAAATACGAGGGTCAGCACCAAACTGTATTTAAACCATCCCTTCATCATTCAGAATCTGATATTCACACTGAAAATAAAACTCTGGGGCGGTGGTGTATTTGCATTGTCCTCGCCGACAAAAAATGGATCGTTACTCAACATGGGGACCTCCGGATCCACACCCGTGTATTGTGTCCAGGTATATAAATTGTATACCATCAGGTGGAGTTTAAACTCCTGCAGCCTCAGCTTGGGGGCCAGCTTTTTGAAGGTATAACTGATGCTTGCACTTTTGAACCGGACAAATGATCCGTCCTCAACGAAACGGTCCGATCCCAGCCAGTTATACCCCTGATTGTAAAGTGCTCTCGGTATATCGGTAACATCGCCCTGCCTCCTCCACCTGTTGAGTACGGAGACACTCTGGTTGTTCCTGTTGTACATTTTCTCGTTGTCCATCTTCGTCCGATTCACAATATCCTGTCCCAGCCTGTAGTGGAAAAACAGCGTGACCACCAGGTTTTTCCATGACATCTTGGATCCGAATCCACCCAGGAAATTTGGATTGGAGTCACCGAGCCAGACAATATCGAGTTCATTGATCAGGCCATCGTGATTGATGTCTTCATAGATGGCGTCCCCTCCCCGGAAACGGTAACCGTCTGCATTTCCATAGCGCATGTAGAGCGGCTTACCCTCCATGTTCAATATGGTGTTCCCATTTGCATCCCTTGCCACAGCATCCGCGTCAGCAGGGTATACACCAAGGTACCTGAATCCGTAAAAGGCTCCGATGGGGTGCCCCTCCATTGCCCTCCTCGCATATTGTCCGTTGCCACCCTCCGATTGAAATTCAAAATCGAAATTCTCAGGAATCTCCTTGATCTTATTTTCGTTATGCGCAATATTGAAATTGACATCCAGGTTAAAAGATTCCTTCCTGACCAGATCAGTCACGAACATCAGTTCCCATCCATTGTTGTCCATGGATCCCCAGTTCCTGGTGATTTTGGGGAACCCTGAAGTGGCGGGCAGGTCCAGCCCCTCCCACAACAGGTCTTTGCTTCGCTGGTTGTAGACGTCAAAATGCAACTCCAGGTAATTGTTGAAGGCAAATAGATCGACGCCGTAATTGGTCTGGGAATTCTTCTCCCACCTGAAATGGTCAAGCTGCAGGTTGGTGGGTACCACCACCGGCATATCAATGTATTCCTGTCCGGTGCTGTACAGGTTAAAGTAACCGTAGCTTCCGCTGGGCTGGTTCCCGTTCACCCCGTAACTGTATCTCAGTTTCAGGTCATTCAGGAAATCGAATCTCTCCATGAAGGGTTCCGAAGAGATCCTGTAGGCCACGGAAATGGAGGGGAAGGTCCCCCACCTGGATGCATAGCCGAACCTGGATGATCCCTCCCTGCGTATATTGAACTGGGCCATATACCTGTCCAGCAGCGAATAGTGCACGAACCCGAGGAATGCCACCATCCGGTTCTGACTGTAGCCATCCCCGATCCAGTATACCGGCGCGTCCTGGGCATAATTGGTCAGGTACGCGGAGGGCAGGTTGGAGGTGCTCCCGTAATACCATCCGTTCTTCCGGTCGGATAGGGTGAAGGCGATCATGGAGGTGATCTTGTGCCTGTTGCTTTTCATGTAGGTATACACCAGTTGTGACTGGCTCTCCAGAACCGAACTCTGATAATCCATGCCCGATGCCAGGTTCGCGAAGGCAGAGGTCCAGTGCATCCCGGTAACCACCTGGGGTAGGAATTTGTTTTCCAGGTGGTTATCAAGATCATATGCCACAAAGCTCTGAAATACCAGGTCCTCAAGGATTTCATACCTGAGCTGGAGCTTGGTCCTCAGGCGGTGTTGTTTCCTGTTCCAGGTGGCCTCGTTGGCCATGGCCACAGGATTGTACCAGTGGTACCCCTGCCCCTGGAAGTTATCTCCCGGGGAGAAGTAGTTATCGGTCAGGTTCCCCTCCGGATCATACTCATATATACTCATATTCGGGGCCTTGACATAAGCCAGTGACCTCAGGGTGGTGGGGATGGCACTCTCCTGGTAGCTCATGTTATTGCTGGAATAGGTGTAGCTCAGGTCACCGGAGAACAGAAGTTTTTCCGACACATGGTAATCCAGGTTAAACCTGGAGGTGAACCGTTGATAATCCGTGCCGACAGTGGTCCCCTCCTGGTCCATGTACCCGAGTGAAAAACGGTATAAGGCACTTTCACCGCCGCCGGTCAGGGAGAAGTTGTGGTCATGAGAGATTCCTGTCTGCGTGATTTTTTCAATCCACTCCGTGTTCTGAGAATAATTATAATACTCCTCCCACTCCTTGTTGTAAGCAAGTTCATTGGGGATTTCAGTGGATCCCGAATTGAGTATCCCTTCAAGCATCAGCATGGAATAGGAATCCCCGTCCAACAGGGGGATGAACTTGGGTTGTTGCTGGATGCTCAGTTTATAGAGGTACTCGAAAGTGGTCTTCCCCTTAACCCCCCTCTTCGTCTCGATCAGCAGGACCCCGTTGGCTCCCCGGGAGCCCCACACTGCGGTTGCCGCAGCATCCTTGAGCACCTGGATGGAGAGGATGTCTTCGGGGGCAATGTTCAGCAACCCGCTGAATTGTTCCTGTGTGACCGCAGAAAAGTCAAAATCATTGTCCAGTTCGATCTCAAAGGGAACCCCGTCTACCACAATCAGGGGCTGATTGGAACCACTGATGGAGGCGGTTCCCCTGATCCGTACGGACATACCCGCACCCGGATCCCCGGAAGCCATAGTGATATCCACATTGCTGGCCCTGCCCTGCAGCATTTCACCCAGGCTGGATACCTTCACCTCCGCCAATTCGGCCATTTCGACCTTCTCAACCGAACTTGTTAGATCCCTTTCAGAAACGGGAATAAATCCTCCCACCTTCTTTCCCTCATAGGTGACCACCACCTCTTCCAGTTGCCTGGACTCCTCTTCAAGTTGCACCTGTAGCGATGGCTGTCCGGTGAAGGGGATTTCCTGGGTGGTGTAACCCACATAGGAGATCCTGATCACCGACTCACCTGCAGAGATCCTCAGTGCAAAGTTGCCGTTGAGGTCGGTCACGGTCCCGTTCAGGGTTCTGTTGACGTCATTCAGTTCCACAACCGTTACGCCCACCAGGGATTCTCCCGTGGATTTATCGGTAACCGTGCCCGTAAGCACCGCACCATCCTGGCTCCACAGAAGTGCCGGAAACAGCATCCAGGTCAGAATTATGATATGTAACTCTCTTTTCATCTTTTGGCCTGATCGAACAGGAGATAGGAGTCAATCTGATGTATCACGCCGTCTTCAGCCATGTGATTCGCTGTGACCACTGACCTGATATTACCCACCTGGTCCCGGAGCCTGAGGTCGTACTTCTGATTGAGGATTTCGATGGTATTAAACAGGTACCCGGTCTCTTCGTCGATCCTGGTCGTGTTGAACATCCCGCTTATTTTCCCGTCGTCAAAGATCACTCCTTCCACAAAATGGTACCTCACGAACTGCTGCAGTGAATCGGGATCATTCGGGATCATCCCGTTGGCAATTCCCTCTTCAAGGGCCTCATTGGTGGGGACAAAGCATGAGTAGGAGGTCCCCACAGAGAGGTTATCCAGGCTGCTGGGGAGGCTGTTCTCATCCAGCACGATCAAACCTGATTCATAGCAGAGCTGGTAAAATTTCTGATACTGCTGGTAAGCCGATGGATTGGAAATGATCTCGAAGATGGAAAGGTTCGGTGAAACCATCATCCGGTCAATCCTGTAAACAACCCCTTTGCTGCCGACCGCCTCCGGTGTTCCCACTGAGGAGGGTGTCAGATCTCCGCCCGCATATATGCCATCCGCAGTAATCCCGATAAAGGTATTCTGGGAAGCTTCAATGAAAGTCCCTTCCTCAAAATCCTCTTCCTCCATCTCCCCGAATACCAGGTGCGTATTGACAATGTCCCTGGCCACCCTGGGTGAAACAGGGGTCAGGGGACTCGCATCATTGTAGAGGCCATACCCTCCGATCCCTGTGCGGAAGGTATACCCGGCTGCCCGCAAAGCATCATTGGAGGGTGCGAATAGGGTGAAAACCAGGTTCTCCTCGTTCAGGAGCTTATCCACCAGGTAAAAGACAAGCATATCTGCAAACCACTCGAAATCTTTATCTCCCATGATGGGTTCCGCAACCGACTCAAAGATTTTGGGAAGCAGATATTTATTGAGTCCGCAAAACGGGCCGTTGCTCGCCATGACGGAATAGTGAATATCTCCCGGGGCAATATTACAGTCCCATAATGTGGAGGTGAGGTCCCATTCCCAATCCGCAGTCATGCTTGTGTATTGTGAAGGCCAGTAATTGGTTCCGATATAGTGAGAAAGGTACCAGTTGATCCAGAACTGGCCTATTTCCTCGATCGACCCGTAGCCCCTGGTGCGGTCATTCATGAAATGCAGCAATGCGTCATTGGTGGGTGCAAACAGGGTGAGGGTATTCTGGTACCCGTTGTAGGCAATATTTTCAAGACCGGGAGCAGTACCGGGTGGAAAGATGGAATTCATCTTCAGGAACAGGGAGTCGAGGATCCCGTCCTCATCCACGTCCCCTTCATTGTTCTGTGCGGTGGTGTAACTGCTGGAGTACTGGTAATAGGTATTTTTGTTGATCAGATCCCTGAAGGTGCTGTATTCGTCCATCGCCTCAAGCAGGTCATCGTGATTGGAGGGAGGCGAGAGCACCCTGTTAATCCTGTGGATCCATCCATTCTGGGCCGGAACATCATATTCGGTTATCTCGGCGCGATCCACATGAAACCCGGTGAAGGGGAAATCGGGGTACAGGAATTCGTAATTCTGGGAAGCATCCAGATCCATCTCATGAAACAATTCAGAAGAATAAACAGGTACAAATTTGGTTTCATGGTATACATCATATTCCCTTCCCAGGGTATCATATTCTAAAGTAATTGGTGGAATGTACCTGGTGGGTTGTTTAAAAGCAAGCGTGGAGTAATCGATCTCCACGTCCTGTACATTCAGTCCGTAAAGGAGCATATATTTTGAATAGGCCCAGAAGACGATGTGGTAATAGACAATGCCCTTGAGTTCCTCTTCGGGGATCTCTTCCAGCGATCCATATCCGGATTCACTGAAGAATTCGTTAAAAGCATTGTCATCGGGAGCAAATACCGTGAAATTACCGGTCTTGCCGAGCACATCATCGAATTCCACCAGCTCAACCGCCTGAATGAACTGGTTATAATTCCCATCCTCACGAAGTACATCCAGAATGGTACCGATCAGATCTTCCGGAACTTTGTAATATTCATCAAATTTCTTCTCACAGGCTCCCAGAAGAACCAACAACAGTGTCCAGACAATGAGCGTACGGGTTACCGGTTTCATATTACAGGCCATCACAGCTTACCAGGAGAATTACAATTACAACAACCACCGCAATTAATAATATGACGCTGACGATCAATCGGGTTTTAAACTTGTAAACCGCCCGCTTCTTGCCGGAAAGATCCACCATATTTGACGTGTGTTCTTTCATGATACCCTTTCAGCATCTAAAAAATACAAAGTAATCTTGCTGGAAAGTTTCACTATGATCCGGAAATGTGGTACAATAATCCGGATCCCTGTAAAATAGAAGTTACAGGATCATGTCCCAGCTCAGTTGGAGGATGTTTCAAGAAAGGCCCGGATATACTCCCGGGGTGTGGTATGGTAATATTTTCTGAACAACCGTATCAGATAGGAAGTACTGCTGATACCCACCATCACATGGATCTCCGATAAGGGTCTGTTTTCATAAAGCATCAACCGGATGGCCTGCTGCAGGCGCACCCGCTGGATAAATTCCCCGATGGTTTGTCCCGTAACGGATTTTAGCTTTTCATAGAGGAGTGTCCTGCTTATACCCAGCTCCTTTGCTATGAATGACGCATTCATTGAGGTCTCACGGAGGTGTTTTAATACAGTTTTTTCCAGCAGTTCAAGAAACGCTGCATCATGCGTATCCCTTACTTCCCGGATATTCTCCGGTGTGCTTCTGCCAATTTTGCGGATGCGGGTATGGTTGTTGTCGATGATCCGACGAACCTGCGATATCAGCAACTGGATGTTGAAAGGCTTGGTGATGACCAGATCGGCACCGGCATCCAGTACAACCTGGTGTTCATGTATATCACTCTTACCGGTAAGCAGGATCACCGGGATCACGGACAAGTGATCATCTGCCCTGATCTGCCTGAGCAGCGCTTCTCCATCCATGACAGGCATGATCCAGTCTGTTATGATCAGATCGGGTCTCATTTGATTGATCTTCTCCATGGCAACCTGGCCGTTTGGTGCATCCAACACCTGGAAATTCTCTGAGAGGTGTTCCTTCAGGTAATTCCTCAGATCCTTATGATCCTCCACGATCAGGATCCTCGGAAGGTGTTTATTTTCTTCCTCCATACCCGGCCCGGACCTTGGGGAAGCGTGATATGCATCCTTCTTAACGGGGGCGGAAGCAGGAGCCCCTGACCCGGCGACGGTCATCTTCTCGTCACTGCCGAGATGTTTATCTCCCAGGGGAAGCATCACCAGAATATCGGTCCCTACCCTTCTTTCACTTCCCACCCGGATCTCACCCTGATGCAGCATGACAAGATTTTTGACAAGTGCCAGCCCGATACCGCTACCTATGTGATGACTGGCCCTTTCCGCTTCGATCTGATAAAACCGTTCAAATATATTGGGCAGGGATTCCCTGGAAATACCCACACCGGTATCCGAAACCAGTATCCCGATGTATTGAAGATGCTTCTTCGAATTATTTAACTGCAGGGTATGGTAATTGGGCCTGAATTGGTAACTGAGCGGATTGCGCACAATGGAAAGGGTAACCAGCCCATTTTCACTGGTATAATTCAATGCATTTTCAAGCAAATTGTTAATGATTTTCCTGAATTTCTCCCGGTCCACCCATACAGGTTGATCCTCATCAGGAATGTCACAATAGAAATTGATCTTCTTCTGTTCAGAAACACATTCGAATTCTCCTGCCATCTCCCTGATAAAACCCATCAGTTCAATCTTCTCGGCCTTCAGTTTGCTGATCCCCGAATCCGTTCGCCTGAATTCCAGCAACTCATTCACCAGATTGAGCAAATTATCTGCATTGTGCCTCGCCACCAACAGGTTTTTTCTGTTCCGGGGGGAAAGCTCTTTCTCTCCCAGAATATCGTTAAGCGGAGCTTTTATCAGAGATAGCGGGGTTCTAAACTCGTGGGAGATGTTGGTGAAGAACATCAGTTTTGACTGGTGAAGCTTTTCATTGTAGATGAGTTCGTGCTTCAGTCCTATAAAACGAACCAGGGAATGGGTGATCACAAATATCAGCACAAAGACAAACAAAATGTACGCTGCGAAGGCCCATCTTGTTTTCCACCAGGGAGGACCGATGGTCAGGCCAATTTCTGTATAAGATCCATCCCACTTGGAACCACCCTCGGTGGCCCTGACCCTGAAATAATAAGTACCGCGGGTAAGGTTGTTGTAGGAGGCCAATCGGCTGCCCCTGCTATCCTCTACCCAATCGTTGTCCACACCGACCAACATATGTGAATACCTGATTCGTTGATGGTTAACCAGTCCGGCAGCGTAATATGAGAACGATATATTCTGGCTGTTCCAGTAACTCAGTTCAACATGGTCCGTATACGATATGTGGCGTTTGAGGATCACGTCACCGTTGACGGTATCACCGGTTTCCACAACCCTGTTGTGGACCCTCAATTCTGATACAAGTACCGCAGGAATTGCACGATTACCCTCAATATCTGAAGGATAGAAAAGGGTCAATCCATCCACACTTCCGAAGTAGAGTTCTCCGTCGGAGGCCTTGAAATAGGCTTTCCACATAAAATAATCCGAAAGCAAACCATCCTCCCTGAAATAGTTCTCAAATTGTTCGGTGGCCGGATCAAACCTTCCGAGCCCATTGTCTGTACTGATCCAGATGTTACCCTCCTGATCACCTGTCACGCCGTAAATGGATCTCCCGGGTGCGCCGGCTGCCAAATCGTACAATTTGAAAGTCATACCTTCCGGTACCGGAATCGCTTTTGCCAGACCCATATCGAAGGTTCCCACCCATATGTTGGAGTGCTGGTCCTGATAGATAGATATGCAGCTTCTGAGTCTCCCGGCTTCGGTCTGACCTTCAGGTGCAACCCCCTCAGGATCATTTTCGGGGTGCCCTACCATTGAAGTAAGTGTATCGTAATGGGGATATTGTGAATTGAACTGATCTGGATCAAAGTTCAGACGGCAAAGTCCGTAATCCCAGCTTGAGATCCATACCGTATACTTATCAAACAGAAAGGATTGTACGTTGTGTTCTTCAAGGATCCAATGAAATTGGCCTGAACTGTAGTCATACATGCCCAGACCGTTCCTGGTTCCGATCCAGATACGACCCAGTGAATCTCCATTGATGTGATAGATCTCTTCGTTATGATTCAGAAATCCGGTTCTGAAAAAGCTGAGCTTACCCTCGTTAGCATGGTCAGCCACACAGAGACCATTGTCATGAGACCCTACCCAGAGCCTTCCCCTGGCATCCAGGAACAGCGATGAAATATAGTTGGAACAAATACTCCATTTATCATCGGGATCATGTTTATAATGGGTAATTCTCCCTGAATGTGTTTCAATTCGGTCCAGTCCGTCATTATATAATCCCACCCAGATGGTTCCTGATTGATCCCTGAAGATCGATCTGACCGTATTTCCACCCAAGCCCAGTTTCTGGTCCGATATGAACCGGTAGGACCTGAAATTCTGCGTTCTGATGTTGATCCTGGTGATTCCCTCGTTCAGGTAGGTGAGCCAGATGATGCCGGATCGGTTCCCGTGTATCCCGGTGATCTGTTCATCCAGCACACTGTTGGGATTATCCAGGTCGTGACTGAGAAATTCAACCTCACCATTGCTCCGTTCGATCCTCCTCAGGGTGGATCCCGATGCGAACCAGATATTCTCCTGGTAATCCTCATAGATGGCGGTAATATCCTCCCTGACAAATCCACCATGAATCATATCCCTCTGGAATAACCTTAAGGCGGGATCAAAAAAGGAACCCTCTTCCTCATCCAGGATGAAGAGCCCATCCGAGGTGCCTACCCAGCATACACCTTCAGAATCACAGTACAAGGTATTCAGCCTTCTGATCCTCACAGGGGAACGGATATCATTTATATTGGTAATGGTCAGTACCCTCCTGTCGAAATCATACTTTTTAAGCGTTTGATCGGTGATGACCAGAAGCGCGCTGCTGTCCCCATTGAGCACAAAACGGCCCCGGTATTGGTCTTCGTAGACTATGAAGTCATTTTTAGAACTGTCGATCCGTACCAGCTGGTTGTTGCAATTGACCCAGATCGCTCCTGTTTTATCCTGGACAGGAGAAGCTGGCCGGCTGATCTCGTTCCTTCGTTGCGCACCGAAAGGCAGATCCCTGACCAGGTTCCTGAATCGATCGGTTCTCTTATCATAAATATCGATTGCGTCATCCATTACAACAATCAGGTCCCCATCCCTGTCTTCAAACAGGTCCTCCACATAGTTGCTTGTGAGTGTGCCCGGTTTGTCCACATCAGAGGTGTAAGTTCTGAATTCATACCCGTTGTATCTCTGAAGTCCGCTATAAGTGATGATCCAGGCATGTCCTTCCCGGTCAATGAAAATCTTGGACACATTATCACTGATCAGACCATTCGAAAGGTTGAAATGGTCGTAGATATACTCCCGCCCCTGAGGAAGGCCGAACGAGTGGGAACCCAGCAGCACCCACATGAACAGTATACGGATCACTCTTCTGACCATTTTTCTGTAAGGTGAACTGGTAATTTACAGAGACTTTATTGAAATGTCAAACAGGCCCGGTAACCTGGTTCCTCCACTAAAGCTTGCCCATCCTCCGCAGCAGCGCCTCGAGATAGTAGTAGTCGCCGTAGATCAGCGGAACGTCAATCTCAGAGTTCTGCGGGAGCCCCCCGGTGGAATGATCCAGCAGGAAGCCGAAATTCTCTCCGTCGGGCGAACGGTACTCCCCGGAGCTGAGACTCTCCATGATCCAGTCCGCCCGCTCCCTGAAGTACTCCCCATCATCGGTATAGTCGCTCAGTTCGTAAAGTGCCGACGCCATGATGGCCGCAGCGGACGCATCCCGGGGTTCACGTCGCAGGCGCGGCGCATCGTAATCCCAGTATGGGATGCGGTCTTTGGGCAGGTTGGGATGGTTCAGCAGGTACCGGGCGATCCCTTCGGCCACTTCCAGGTAAGCGGGATCCCTGGTAAAACGGTAGGACATGGTATATCCGTACAGCCCCCAGGATTGTCCCCTGGCCCAGACTGATCCGGGACTGAACCCCTGGTGGGTGTATTTACCCCTCACCTCCCCTGAAATGGTATCATAATCCACCACATGGAAGGAGCTGTAATCGGGCCTGAAATGATTCTCCAGGGTGGTGTTGGCATGACGCAGGGCGATCTCCCTGTAGATGGGATCTCCCGTTTGTTCGGTGGCCCAGAAGAGCAATTCAAGGTTCATCATGTTGTCAATGATCACCGGATACTGCCAGACATCGGTATTGAAATCCCAGGAACGAATGCAGCCTACTTTACCATTATACCTGGAGATCAATGTTTTTGCAGATTGAACCAGGATGGGAATATAAGATGAATCGCCGGTGACCCTCAGAGCGTTTCCATAACTGCAGAACATCCGGAATCCCACATCATGATTGGAGGCATTGTACATCTGATTCTCCAGTTTCTCCGTGTATTCCAGTGCTATATCCCTCCACGAGTCATACCCGGTCAGTTCATACATGTACCACAGCATCCCGGGATAAAACCCACTGGTCCAGTCCCCCGGTTGAACCAGGACCAGTTCCCCGTTCTCGCTGATGGATCTGGGCATGATTTTGCCTGTTTCACCCGATTCCATAGTCATCTCAAATTGAACTGCCTTCACACTGGCCTCCAGGACCATCACCTGTTCATCAATGGCATCCAGGTCAATCTCATTCAGGTCCGCAGGCGGAACACTGCACCGGTAAAAGAACAGTGATACAATGAAAAAGACCACCAGGGTGGTACCGGTCCGGTTTCGGTCGCATCGCAAATTGGAAAGAAGGTTGGTCATGGTAACTTGGGTTGGTTGAAATAATGATAGTGCTACTCTCTGAGGTAGTCGGGGTCATATTCCGGATTGGGATCCATTCCTTCGGCCTGAACGTTAGACTGCCAGTGGTGCAGCATATCCAGCAATTGTGCGCATTGTTCCGGGTGATCCGCACTCAAATCATTTAGCTCGCCCGGATCGCTCGACAGATCATAAAGCTCCACAGCCCGGTCCTCAAAGAATTCAATGAGTTTGAAATCTCCGAAGCGGATGGCTGCACCCGGCTTTCCTCCCTGGTTGGAGTAATGGGGATAGTGCCAGTATATGGCCCGCTCCCCTGGCATCGCACCCCCATTAAGCAGCGGGGTAAGATCCATTCCGTCCAGATGCTGTTCCGGACGGGGATCGAGTCCGGCCATGGCAAGGATGGTCGGATAGAAATCGGTGCTGGTTACCGGCACGGGGCACACTTTTCCTGCACTACCCGATCCGGGCCACCGGATGAGCATCGGTTCCCTGATCCCCCCCTCGTACAACCATCCTTTTCCGGCCCTGAGCGGCAGGTTTGAAGTGGGCGATCCTTCCGCGGTAGAGAGTCCGCCGTTATCGGACATCAGGATGACCACCGTCTCCCGATCCAGATCGAGCTGGTCCAGCCTGGCTATAAGCCTTCCCACGTTCCTGTCCAGCGTTTCGATCATCCCTGCATAAGTGGGGTGCCCCTGCATTACCCGTTCCACGAATCTTCCACGCGGCGGGGCCTTCCTGATCCACTCCCGGTCGGTGGTTTCCATCAACCGGGTGTCCAGCCCCAGAGAATCAATTTTCCTCTCGTATTTGGCCACGAGTTCGGGTCGTGTCTGCAACGGGGTATGCACCGCGTAAAAGGAGAGGTATAGGAAAAAAGGTTCTCCAGCAACCGACTCTAAAAACCGGATTGACTCATCGGTGAGCCGGTCGGTCAGGCACTCCCCTTCCGGACCGCTGGTTAAACGCGGGTTTTCATAGGGGCTGAAATAACCGCCTGCGGGCCATCCGGCAGACCATCCCCCCACATTGGTTTCAAACCCCTGGTGCTCGGGCCAGTATGCCGAGTCCTGCCCCATGTGCCATTTTCCGGCAAAAAAGGTACGGTATCCTGCCTCCCTGAGCGCTTCTGCTATGGTGACCTCCTCCAGCTTCATCTCCAGTTCAAACTCCCGTGACATCAGTTTGTCCGTTGGCTGGGGCCCGGCATGTGCCTGCCGTCCGGTAATCCAGTCCGTAATCCCGGTCCTGGCCGGGTATTTACCGGTCATGATACTGGCCCTGGTGGGTGAACAGACCGGACAGGCGGCATAAGCCTGTGTGAACTTCATGGATCCGGAGGCGAGCCTGTCGATGTTCGGTGTTTCGTGAAAGGTGCTCCCGTAGCACCCCAGATCGGCCCAGCCCAGATCGTCCACCAGGATAAAAATAAAACTGGGGCTGATATCCTCCGTTTCGCTCCCGGAGCACGCAGGCATCAATGACATGGCGGCCAGGATCAGGGGTAGCAGTATATTCCCCGGGATGCTAAATTTATCACCCATGCGCTGATCTTATGATGGTACTATATCTCAATTTGTATGGATCCTCCTACGGATCTGATGTAGGAAGCGGCTTGATCATATTCCTCCGCACTGTTCAAATGCTCCATCATCAGGGGTATATCCTTTAGTTTTGCCAGTTCCTGAAGGTACACAACATAGTCCAGATTTCCCATACCGGGCCGCAATTCATCCAGTTGAGGGATGTAGTTATCCTGGCGAAGGGTGATATCCTTTGCATGGCAGCTCCGGATCCATGGGCCGAGGAGGGCAAACATCTCTCTGATCAGGTCACCGTTCCCAAAATAGGCACGGACCGAGGTGATCATATTGACCGGATCGAGGTGAACCCCGAAGCGATCGCGTTCCACAGCCTGGATCAGCTGCAGGTAGGTCTCTGCCGAATCGGGAAAGGACCAGGGCATCGCCTCCAATGCAAAATGGGTGCGCCGGGGTTTGACTGCATCGATGATCTTGCGGCTGTTTTCCACCACCAGGTCAAACATGTCGGGTGAGAGGTTATCGGGATGTGGCCCTGCCCAGTACTGGGGATTCCTGGAGCCACTGATATTGACACAGCAGTTGGCCCCGATCCGGTCGGCCAGCTCCAATCCGGCAATGCATTTGTTCAACGCTTCATCTGCCTCCTGCCGATCGGGTGAAAGCAGATTGCTCCATGCGCCCACCTCTGCAATGACGATGTCATGATCAGAGGCTGCCTGTTCGTAAGCATTGATGATTTTTTCATCCGTACCAGGATCCACCGGGCAATAGGCAGCTCTGTAACCGAGCCGTTTCAGCTGTTGGGCCCATTGATCCGGACTGTCGAAAGGCTCAAAGAGCGGTCCCCCGAGGCGGACCGAAAGCCGCCCCGGATCCCTTGCCATCAATGCATCCGGGGTGATTCCTATCACGGTGGCCACCGTTCCGAGGGTAGTGAAGAAGGATCTGCGTTTCATAGTATCTCTATTCAAATAGTCCTTCGTAAGTTATGAATATCTTCCGGTAAAGATCTCATGCCACTGCAATTGGCTATATTTGATAAACCTAAAAACATGCCCATGTACCCAATCCATCGCATGATACTCTCCACACTTCTCGCGGGATGTACCTTGACCCTCGGTGCACAGATCCCAGAACTCTCCTGGTCCCTGGAGACTGTTTCTGAAGGCCATGGTTTTACCGAAGGGGCTGCACTGGCACCCGATGGCTCGATCTATTTCTCGGATATGGATAACCAGAAAATCCTCCGGTTCAATCCTGAAACCGAAGAAACGGAGGTATGGAACCCCACGAGCGGCCGTTCAAACGGACTCTATATCTCCGGGAACACCCTCTATGCCTGCGAAGCTTCCGGAAGGTGCGTGGTAAGCTACAATCTGGAGAGCGGACCAGGTTCCAGGAGTGTGGTGGCCGCCACATTCAGGGGCGACAGCCTGGGCAGTCCCAACGACCTGGCCATCTTCGGGAATAAACTCTATTTTAGTGAATTCTGGATTGAAGGTGCTCCTCAGGGGAGTGGCGCCACCAGGCAGATCTTCACCAACCGGGTCTACTCGGTCTCCCTGCCCGGCGGGGAACCTGACAGCCTGGGTTTCAACTTCGATATACCCAACGGGGTTGCTGTCTCCCCCGACGGGAACAAACTCTTTGTGGCGGAATTCGCCGGTAACAAACTATATACCGGGCACCGGTTTGGAGAGCGGATGGGCAGGTTGCGGCTGCTCACCGACCTGGAGGAACTGGGCCTGCAAGGGCCGGATGGAATGGCCGTCGCGGAAGATGGAAGGATATTCCTTGCACTTTACAGATCCGATTGCCTCCTGGTGCTTCATCCCGACGGCAGCCCGGCAGGGATCCTGCAGACAGGCCCCCAAACCAGCAATTGCGTGTTTGCAGCCGATGGAAAAACCCTGTACATCACCGCCGACAGGAAGCTGAAAAGGGTGGTGGTTCCCCCTCCCGATGGTTCATGGAAGGATCTGGTGATGAAAAGACTGGACCTGGCGGGACACCGGAACTGGGTACTCGTTGTCGATAAGGCCTTCCCGGAGCAATCCTCCTCCGGGATGTCCTACATCTATGTGGATCAGGACCTGCCCGATGTGCTCAGAGAAGTTCTGGGGATGGTGGAATCAACCACCCATGTGACACCTCTGATCTACAGGGACAGGGAACTGGAGTTCCTCACGGAGGAGATGGTCCCCGGTATCGAGCGTTTTAAAAGGGAGACCGCAGAACTTCTGTCCGGTTTTTCAGTCAACAGTCTGCTTCATGATGAGGTATTCGGACTGCTCGACGAGTCCTCCTCCCTCTTTACGACCCTGGTCATCAAAACCAGCGGGATTCTTCCCTATACCTCGGTATTCATGGAGCTGGACTGTGCCTACTGGGGCCCGGATGAGGAAGAGATACTCCGGGAGAAAATGAACACCCGCTGAGCAGCATCAGATCTGTTTCTGATTGCCTCGCTGCGGATTTGGTTCATGCCGTTACCCACCGGTAGGTACATCCCTGGGGGAAATGCACCACCTCCTGAAACTCCAGGGAACTGTTGAGCCGGGCGCTGAACTCCCGCATTCCGAACTCCTCCGAGGTTCCATGGTTCACCACCACCAGCGGCCTGCCGGTATCTTCGGCGTAGGTGGTCTGTATCCAGGTGCTTATACTGTCATCTATGGCAATCGCCAGGTCCATCTCCAGCTCCATATAATGCATGGGGTCACAGATGCAGCCGGTCCCCACCCCCACCGACCGGACCTGATATCCGGGATCCCCGTAAAAAGCGATCCCCGGTTGTCCCACCTCTTTCAGCCTCGAAGCGATCACCTGAGCCAGTTCACCGGCAGGTTGCGGTTCGGTCCGGTAGACATTGTAGTATGGTCTTGAATGGGCTATTTCCGTGTCCTGGAATCCAAGTCCCCTGCCGAATGCATAGGGAATGCCGTAACCCTTGATCTTGTCCAGTACATCATGACAGCGGATCACGACCATTTCATTCTCCAGTATCCACGCTTTCTTAGCTTCCACCTGTCTGGTGTACATTTCTTTCCCGGCTGGGGGCGCAGCGTGCCAGTCCCATGCTGTTTCCTCAAGGTCGCGATGCGTATAAAAGGTGGGTTCATGGACCACCATGGTATTGACTCCCCGGGCATGAGCCCTTTTGAGTGTATCCCAGTAAGGCATCCATGCCGTGCCAATCTTCCGGATCACTGTGCCGGGATCACCAATGATGATCTTGTCCACCGAAGGCTCCTCCACGGGAACCAGTTCCCGGAGGTAGCTGTTCAGTTCGCGTGCGGTCATCGATTCAGCCCTGTTGAGGGAAAAGAACCCGGCTGGAATCAGCCCCATCCCCAATCCGGCCGATCCGCCCTTTCGAATGAAATCTCTGCGATTCATAGGTATTGTGTTTATTTTTTCAATTGATCATTACCCATCCAGACCACCCCGGTGGTCGGTTGGTTTTCACCTGCAAGAATGTCACCGTACAATTCGGGACGCCTGGCCCTCAGGTAACGATACCCCCCGGCCAGGGTAAGTTTGTCAGGGGTACAGTCGGCCACGACCACTTCATCACCCATGCTCCTGCACTCTGCCAGGATCTCCCCGTAGGGATCCAGGATCATGGAGTTTCCGTTTTTCAACTGGTCATCATCGGGCCCGATGGGATTTGAAAAAATGACATATACGCCATTGTCGTAGGCCCTGGCCGGCAGCCATCGCATCAGCCAGCCCCTTCCCTTGGGTCCTTCAAACTCCTTCCGGAGAGGTTCCGGGTCACCTTTTCGGTTGTCCCACAATTTCATATCCACCCACCCCCTGCCTGGCATGGGAGAAGGGGTGCAGCCGGTCACATGCGGCATGAAGATGATCTGGGCACCCAGCAGGGTGGTGGCCCTTACA
>Ga0209536_100006711_pt1 | contig 17534 bp, 15 predicted proteins | sample DeeMarSeWOR28_12_FD_187461 | JGI IMG/M metagenome (GOLD analysis project Ga0209536, IMG submission 187461) | Marine sediment microbial communities from White Oak River estuary, North Carolina - WOR-2-8_12 (SPAdes) (version 2) | ecosystem: Environmental > Aquatic > Marine > Intertidal zone >... | reverse complement strand
TGCGCGATGTTCACCGCTTTGTCAAGCTATTGAATAGAATTTTTTATTTGTTACTCCTCTGAGACTCTAAACTCTAGGTATTCTGTTTCTAGTTCCATTTTTTATTCCTGATTAATAACAAAAAAATCTTTATTTAAATTCGCTAAGGTTTGGCCAGTTCAATACGTACTTCCATCAAAATTTTGCCCAGCATATTTTTCCCCGTGCCATCTTTACCGCAACCCCAATAGTAGTCACCGGGAGCGTTTTCAATAATCTCCTCGTTGCCTGTGGAAAGCAGTAGCTCCTGCAATTCCGTATGTGTATGAAACTTTTGTCGCACCGCTTTACGCATGATGTCATCTTTAATGTGTTCCCAATCATTGCGCAGTTTGACCTTGCGACTACGTCCTAGTGTTGCGGCGGTTTTGGGATCTGGCGCATTGCGGATTTTTTCTTTGTATTCTTCGTTTGTAAACTTTTGTGCTTGAAAGTAGTGCTCAGTGGTTTTCCACCATAAACCATCCGCTTCGATCCCATGGTGGGAGAAGTTGGAGAATGCGCCGTATTTACCCCGGCTGGAATAAAAAAGAATCGCCATATTTTCAAGCTCTTATCAAATTGTCTAAAATTCAGCCTTGACACAGTAAGTGTGTATACTACACTAACAATAAGTGTAAAGTAAACACTAAGTTTGTAGGTGAAACGAACTACGCAAAAGGATAGCATGAAGAAGGTTGATTTATCAGTGAATGCTGCAGCGATAGCGGGTGTTTTCTTACATGAGATTTGAAGTAAAGCAGTAATTAAAAAAGGAGGTGCGCCATGTTGATCAAGTATTACAAAGGTGACCCGAGTACGTTCTTGTTAAGTTATAAAGCTGGCAAAATAAAACACTATGGTACAGGGCAAAGTGTGTGGTATACGCCTTACAATACTACATTGGCTTGTGTACCGGTGTTGAGTCAAGTATCGCCATTTATTTTTAAAGAGGCTACAGCGAATTATCAGGAAGTGAGTATTCAAGGGCAGTTGACTTATCGGTTAACCGATCCGGTGAAAGCAGCGAACTTTTTGGATTTTACCATCGATAGTAGAGGTAACTATCGAAGCGAGGATTTGGAAATATTGACCCAGCGTATCGTAAATACTGTGCAGGCGTTTACCCGCAGTGGCATGAATTCCATGGACTTGGAAAGCGCGTTGAGTCAAGTAAAAGATTTATCCGGCTCTGTATTAGATCAGGTTCGTCAAGAGGAGGACCTTAAAGAACTCGGTGTGTATGTGGAGAATTTGCATTTTACCTCCGTCAATGCTACTCCGGAGATGCGCAAAGCATTGGAAGCCAATTACCGCGAGAGTTTACAAAAGCGGGCGGACCAGGCTATATACGACCGGAGGGCTGCTGCTTTGGAAGAAGAGCGTAAACTCAAACAACGCGAGATGGATACCGAAGTTGAACTGGAAGACCGGCGAAAGGATTTGGTGAGCATGCAAGCGCAGAACAATTTGACGCTCGCCGAAGCCGAGGCAAAAGCCGAAGAGCTTAAGCTCAATCCGTATGGCGAATTAGCACCCCAAGCGTTAGTGGGGTTGGCCTTAAAAGAGTGGGCGGCTAATGCCGGTACTGTGGAGAATCTATCCATTGGTGCAGACATGTTATCGCAACTGATCACCTGGATCGGAGGGCAGAGCCATGTTAGCGGCAAAACGTAAAGTGCAATCGCAGCAACAAACACGGTTCGAAAAAATCGTGATTATTACTCGCATGACACAGCTCGAAGAATTGCTTGCGCGGTTTAATACGACCGCGCAAGCGCGCTTTTATTTAGAGCACGCCGGTGAGTCATTCGAACCTATCCAGCAAGCTCATTCTAACTACCACCGAGTATTGGACTATGTGCGCAACATAATTCCTAGAGGCACCAAGAGCTTGGTGATAGAGCGCCAGTATCTTCCGCAATTTCATTTTGATGAAAACGATTTGGTGATTACCGTGGGTATCGACGGATTGGTAGTAAACACCGCCAAGTATTTACACAACCAACCAATTCTGGCGGTAAATCCGGCACCTGATGTGATCGATGGGGTATTGTTACCGTTTACCGCTGTAACTGTGGAACGAGGCCTGGAGAGCACGTTATTCGGTGACATGCAGATTAAAAAGATTACCATGGCGGAGGCAGTATTAAACGACGGTCAACGACTGCTGGCGTTTAACGATTTGTTTATCGGCGCAAACTCTCATGTGTCCGCCCGCTACGAAATTACATCCGGCAAAAAACATGAGCAGCATTCTTCCAGTGGTATCATCGTTTCCACCGGGGCGGGTTCCAGCGGTTGGTTGCAATCAGTGTTTGCCGGCGCAGCAGGTGTCGTCAAAGCGCTGGGTGGTCATGTGGTTCCGCCACCCAATCATGGCCGTTTTGACTGGGAAACCGAGAAACTGATTTTTGCTGTGCGCGAACCATTCCCCAGTAAAAGCTCGCAAGCCAAGCTGGTATTTGGCACAATCTCACCGGAAAAACCGTTGATTCTCAATTCACATATGGCCGAGAATGGGGTGATCTTTAGTGATGGAGTAGAGGCGGACTATGTGGCATTTAACTCAGGAACCAGAGCCACTATTCGATTGGCAGATAAAAAGACGAGGCTAATTACTCTTCATTAGAAGGTTTTTTATTCATAGTCTGATAGTGTTCGAGTCAGAAATGTTTGTGTAAGATTATCAAATCTAAACTTAAGTATGAATTATTCGATATATGATTTAGGAATCGATGATTATATAAAAAAGTGAATTGGGAGAATTGTTTTACTGTTAGTTAGGGGTAAAAAAATGAAAACGTTAATCGATAAAGTTTTTCAAATATTAGCCTTCACAGTGCTGCAGATTGGAATTGTTCACGCTCAGTTGTACGTTGGTGTAGGCGCTGGTCAGACAAGCATGGAAATACAGACTACAGATTATAATTTTTCTGATATCCAACAAATGTATGTGGTCGATTTTAACGATAAATATTACAAAATATTTGGAGGTTGGAAAGCGACACCATCTTTGATGTTAGAGTTTGGTTACACTGATCTTGGACAATATACAGAAAATTATAGTGAGCCGGGATTTAATATAAATGTTGAAACGAATGCATCAGCCTACTATGCGGTATTTATCGGACGCATGGAACTAGGTAAAAGTTGGAATTTTCTGGGTAAGCTTGGGCTTGCTTACTGGAATGCGGAAGTGGATTACGAAGATATTAGCCCATTTACAGCGAGTGAAAGTGGTAATGGGTTTGATCCTATTCTGGGTATAGGATTCGAATACAACATGGATTTAGGTGCAAGAAAACTGGGAGTGCGAATGGAATGGGAGCAATATCAAAACTTTCAAGAAGGAGTCGTTGTGCAGACATCTTCGGCACGCACACACACGTATAATGGTACGGATATTAATACTTTTGGCTTATCTGCTGTCATTGAATTCTAGTTAATGTGTAATTTTGTTTGGTTTTCGCGTAACTATGTTCCGCGTGGGAATGCATAGAGAGCTGGAAAAATATTAGAAATAAGGTCTTGGCACCATAATTCACATCTTGGTTATTATAGTACAAAACCACATGCTCATTGAGGCGTCAGCATGCAATCCCACGGAGGACCGTGGGAACGAACACTAAAAACTAACCAACTAGGCGACGAATAAATGATTAAGACAAAAGACCGTTTCAAAGGCTGTTTGCTAGGATTGGCCTGTGGAGACGCCGTAGGAACTACCGTAGAGTTCCAACCCCGCGGTTCCTTTGAACCGGTGACAGAAATGGTAGGAGGCGGGCCGTTTCACCTAAAGCCGGGGCAATGGACTGATGACACATCCATGGCATTGTGTTTAGCGGAAAGTTTAATCGAATGCAATGGATTTGACCCGTTTGATCAAATGCAAAGGTATTGTCGATGGCGTGCTGAAGGACATTTAAGCAGTACAGGAAAGTGTTTTGATATCGGTAATACGGTAGCAGAAGCGCTGAACAATTTTATCGCCACTAATGAACCATACTCCGGTCCTACCCGAGAGCATTCCGCCGGTAATGGAAGTATTATGCGCCTGGCGCCGGTTCCCATGTTTTATCACTACAGCCTCACCGACACAGTGTATTTTTCCGGTGATAGCTCCCGCACTACCCATGGTGCCTTGGAATGTGTGGAGGCTTGTCAATTGTTCGGGGCTATATTGCATCATGCGCTCAGCGGTAAATCAAAAGATGATATTTTGTTTTCCACGAGCGAAGTTACATCGAAAAACGTTCGAGCCATCGCCCGCGGAGAATACAAAAATAAAACCGACAAGGATATCAAGGGCAGTGGTTATGTGATCGATAGCCTCGAAGCCGCGTTGTGGTGCTTTTTAAATACAGATAACTATAAAGATGCCGTTTTAAAAGCAGTCAACCTAGGAGATGACGCTGATACCACAGCGGCGGTATGCGGTCAGCTAGCGGGGGCGTATTATGGCATTCAAGGTATTCCTATCCACTGGCGGACTGAAATTGCAATGGGGGATATAATTGAGAAAATGGCTGTTTCATTATTCGAGAGAAATTTTTAAATTTAGATTCTCCAAACACGCTTTGTATTTACAACTAATTCTTACACGCAGAATCTCTTTTCGACGACATCATTGTTATCGCGGTAGTAAAGTCTCATTATCTACGCAAGTAGAGTTAACTTGATAGTAATTCTTGATCAATAATTTTCAGCTAGAGAATTCGCCTACAGGTCCAGCTGCAGTTTCGAGACATAAAAATTCAGAAAGATCTAAATCGAAACTCGTATCGTTTGTAACTAGTATAAAGTACTTGCTTACCCTTTCCTACGTTGCGTTAGATTCCGTATATACTGTTTGTTAAAAACGATATCTATAAAAATAATTTTGGAAAATAAGTGTGCTCGATTGTTAGCCATATTGATCACAAGTTATACGTGTTAGTAAATAAAAATTATTGCATGAAAAATAATGGTGCAAAAATTTTTGAATTGTTTATTATTGCTCTTGCTCAAAGTGACTGAGTAGCTTATCTAGTTTTTATACAAGTGTTGAGAAAAAATAAACTGTATAAGCGGTCAGCTATACCGAGTATAGACTAACAATAAACAACAAAGGAGAAATCAAATGAAGATAAAGGGGGTAGTGTTTTCATTTTTTATTAGCGTAATATTTTTTACGAACGGGGTGTTAGCTGGGGGAGATGATAAATTTGATTTAAGCGCAAAAGAAAAATTGGGCCAATTGTTGTATTTTGATGAAGAACTTTCCATAAACAGAAATCAAGCCTGCGCCAGTTGTCACTTTCCGCCAGCGTTTGTGGATCCGGCCAACGTCGCAGATCCTGTGAATAGTGTGGTTTCGTTGGGATCGGATGTAAGCCTCAACGGGGGTAGAAACGCGCCCAGCGCTGCATACGCGGCGTTCAGTCCATTCTTTCATTGGGATCCCGTCGAAGGTCTGTACGTAGGCGGGCAGTTCTGGGACGGAAGGGCTAACACTTTAACAGACCAAGCAAAAGGCCCGTTTCTAAACCCAGTAGAAATGGCCATGCCCAGCAAGGAATCCGTGCTAAGAAGAATCGCTTCACGTCGTAACAATAATCGGGAACAGTACGAAAAATTATGGAAAGAAGTATATGATGTCAAATTGGAACAACTTAGAGATCCAGAGAGCGACGTCGAAGTCAACGCATTGTACGACATGATGGCAGACGCGATTGCCACCTTTGAGAAAACACGTATCTTCAGTCCATTCACTTCCAAGTTCGATTACTATTTGGCTGGAAAAGCAAAGCTAACAGAGCAAGAGTTGAATGGTTTGGCCTTGTTCGAAGGTAAAGCTCAATGTAACGCGTGCCATCCCAGTGAGCCGTTGATAGCTCCAGATGGCAGTATGATGCCGCCGCTGTTTACGGATTTTACCTATGACAATATTGGTGTGCCTAAAAGTTTGAATGCGTTGATCGTGGATAATCCAGTGGACTTGGGATTGGGCGGTCGCCCGGATATAGCGGCTAGAGATCCGGAAGGTGCCGAGATCGGCAAACATAAAGTAATGAGCTTACGTAATATCGCGGTTACTCCGCCTTATGCCCACAATGGATTTTTTTCCACATTGGAAGAAATCGTGCATTTTTATAACACCAGGGATGTCGAGAACGAAGGTTGGCCCGCCCCGGAAGTTCCGCAAAATGTTAATGTGGATGAGTTGGGCGATCTTGGATTGACGCCCGAGGAAGAAGCGGACATTGTGGTATTTCTGAAAACTCTGACCGATGGATATAAAGACAAAATCATTCATGATTTCGCGTTTCCCCCCATTCCTTAACCACTGAAATTACGAAAATGTATAAACCTAAAAGAGGCCCTGCAATTCAGGGCCTCTTTTCTATTTAAAAACCGCCTGGCTTACGCGTCTTCGTATAGATGTACGTACCAGAAGACGAGCGCCATGATATACTCGAGGATTGGCGCATAAGAAGGCCTATAAGTGACGTGCGCATCGATACTGAATTACCAAGCTATTGAAACAACAGGCGAACAGAGTGCGACGTTTTTGGGTTCTTTTAATTTATTTTTATCAACGTTTTATTTCCCCATATAAAGGCTTCTGTTGCGCCCATGCGGTGTATCATCATGGCCCTTCGTGTTCCAGTGCGATTAAATCGATAATATTAGAAAGTGGATTAATTAAAGGCTGGCCTGCTATCAAAAACCGATTTTCAGAATGCAAGCAAGCTTATCTGCTGATATTGGCTGAAAAGCAGGAAGACGATAATAAAAAAGACAAAGAAAAGCCTGGTAGATGTGAGAAAGCGAAAGATCAGTGTTCGGGCGATTGCATCACTGCCCCATGTGAATTCCTGTCTTTTTGCCGCCCTGGTAAGGGCGGTGGTGGCGGTGGTAAAGGTGGTGGTAAAGATTGTGATTTGAATCCTTGTGATGGAGGGGGGTGTGATACCTTGCCGTGCGATTGCTCGCCATGACCGTAGGAGCGGGGCTATGTTCCGCGACTTGTGCAGTCTATAAAATCATGGTAAGTCGCGCCTCATAAGGACGCTCCTACCAAAGCTTGACACATTGCCGTCATAACGCAAATTCAGATTAAGCACGTTATACTACAAGACAGTAATCACATTTGTAATCAGTCATGAAACTTAAAAAAAGAACAATTTTCATAATTACGATTTCTTTAAGTCTTTTATCCGGTTTGCTATATACAACGAACCAGCCCATTGTATTCGCTTCAACTGAACCAAGGGGCGTGGAAGTAAACCCTGAGATTTTGAAAACCCACGTTATTACATTGTCTGAAACCAATCCCCCAAGAAGCGAAGATACCGATAATTTAGATGTTTCCGCATTTTATATAAAAGATCAATTGTTAAAGTATGGTGACGTAAAAGAAATGGAGTATACAGTGTGGGGTATCCCGTATCGGAATATCTCAATACTGTTTGGTGATGAAACTAATGAAAGAATTGTAGTGGGTGCACATTATGACAGTTTTCAAGGATTACCCGGCGCCGATGACAACGCCAGCGGTGTTGCGGGTTTAATTGAATTGGCGAGAATCCTTAGCCACACTCAGTTGAAACGGTCGGTTGAATTGGTCGCTTACACCTTAGAGGAGCCTCCATATTTCAGAACCCCGGAAATGGGCAGTGCTGTTCATGCAAAAACTTTAAAAGAAAATGCCGTGGATGTGGTTGTGATGATGTCGTTGGAAATGATCGGCTATTTCACTGACGAACCTGATAGCCAAGAATATCCTATGTCTTTGTTGAAACTCTTCTATCCCAGTACTGGTAATTTTATTGCTGTGGTGGGAAATCTCTCCGGGTTTGGTGTTGTGCGCAAAACCAAGCGAGCTATGAGAAGCGCGATGAGTTTGCCGGTTCGATCTTTAAACGCACCAGGTGCGTTGGCGGGAGTTGATTTTTCAGACCACTTGAATTTTTGGAAGTACGATTATCCAGCGCTTATGATCACCGATACAGCATTTTTTCGTAATAAGGCATATCATACTGAAAATGATACTTGGGATCGTTTGGATTATGAGCGTATGAGTGAGGTGGTGAAAGGTGTCTATAATGCTGTGTTGGAGTTTAGTAATAATTAATGTGGACTCACTACCGTCTTACAACTCCCTTCACCCAGCGAGAAGGGTGTCTAAAATTAAGTTTCGAATGCCGTAGGGTGACCACATACTATCTACAAATCGATAACTTGACGTGCACCCCAAGAGTATTTCCTTAGGATGGCTTTGCTATCCTTCAGGGCGCGCACAGCACACGCCAAGAATGGAACAAACGGGTTTTGCGACACCGTCCTAATGGGAGCGGGGCACTGCACCGCGACTTGCGTTGTTTCATGGGCCATATTGACAAGTCGCGCCCCATAGGGACTCCTACAAACACTAGTCTGGAATTCTTCTTGAATATATATTTTTGTCTTAATCGCTGGTTAAGTCCTTCCAAGACAAATCAAATTTCTGTAAATACTTCCGCAATCGATCAGAGTCGTTGGTTTTCGCTCGTTGTTGCCGAGAAACTGAAAACAACTTACGCCCGGCATCGGCCAGCGATTTGGATTCTCTGCAAACTTCAACTACATGTGTAAGTTGCGTCTGAGTAAACAAATCTATAGTGTCTGAATAATCTTCGCCAAGTAAATCCTCCAGTAACTCATAGTGGCTCGATATTGATCCAGGTTGCCATGCACGGGACAGTCTCTCAATTTCCTCTTCTACCACGGCGGAGGTGATGCGCCCTCCCGGTGCTAGGGTGGACATGCGCGTTACGCTGGCGTTGAGGTCGCGAAAGTTTCCAGACCACAATGCTTCTGGCGATTTGGCGAAGTTTAAGAACCGGCGCCGAGCTTCTTTATTAAAATTCACAAATGAGCCGCTTTGTTGGGCGAATTTCTCCAACTCATAATCCAGGTTAGGTTCGATATCTTCCTTACGATCGCGCAAGCCGGGTAGGTGATAAGTCCATAGATTGATCCGCGCCAGCAAATCTTCTCTAAACTGACCGCTGCGCACTTCGTCATGCAAGTCCCGATTAGTGCCGGCGATCAACTGAAAATCACTTTCGACTTCTTTGTCGGCACCTACAGGCAGAAAACGCTTTTCCTCAAGGGCGCGCAACAACATAGCTTGTTCATCCAAACCCAGTTCGCCCAACTCGTCCAAGAATAAAATCCCACCATTGGCGGTTTTTAATAAGCCATCTCTTGCTTGTACTGCTCCCGTAAACGCGCCTTTTTTGTGGCCGAATAAGGCCGACATGGCATTTTCACCGCGCAAGGTGGCGCAGTTTATTTCAACAAACGAACCGTTTAACTGATGGCGGATTTTTTTCAAGTCGTAAATACGCCGAGCCAATTGCGACTTACCGGCGCCGGTCGGACCCATTAACAAAATCGGAGCACGGGACTGAATAGCCACTTGCTCGATTTGCTCGATCATTTTGTTGAAGGCTTTGTTCCTGGTGTCTATGCCCGATTTCAAATAGGTTAAGCCCGATTGTTGCTCTTGTTTGAAGCGCGACGCCAAGCGGTCGTATTTGGATAAATCCAAGTCGATGATGGCAAACGTGCCAACACTGTCTTTCTCTGCACGCCTAGGAGGGGAAGTTTGCAACAACTTGGCAGGGAAATATCGCGCTTCCGTCAATAAAAACAAGCAGATTTGCGCGACGTGCGTACCAGTTGTGATGTGAATGTAATACTCTTCTTTACTGGTGTTGAATGCATAGTTCTGTGCAAAATCATGCAAATCACCATACACGTCTTCAAAATCCCAAGGATCCTCCATAGCGATTTCATGTAGGCACACTTCGGTTTCCGGTGACACTAAGCCTATATCGCCTCTGATTTTTTCAGCCAGCGCGGTATAGCGGCCCTGAAATAACAACTCAAACCGGTCCACTAAAAAATCTTCGTGTTGGCAAATGGCCACCGTAGGCCGCCATCGCTCCCAGCGGGAAGGGCCTTTGCCTTGATCCAGGTTTGGGCCTAGCAGCCCAAAGACGACTTGTTTTTGCATAAATCAGCGCTCGGAAAAGAATATAGATAATAATATAAAACTATAAAATAATATAGAAAATAATCAAATTGAATCCAAATTGAGCCAGAGGGTTAAACCGAAAAATTAATTTAATTACAATAAAAACAGATGGTTATATCTATAAAAAGAATTCAAAATAATTTGTGGCACAGTGGCTGCTCTATACATGGCATATCAAATATTGAAATCCACAGAATTTGAAAAAGGTAAAAGACAATGAGCAACACACCCTATGAAGTAATGCGTGAGCAAGGCTCTGTTCCAGTTAAGTCCTGGACTAAAGGCGTACCGTTTGAAGAAGACGCTAAGCGCCAATTGCGAAATATCGCCCGCATGCCATTTATTCATGGTTGGGTGGCGGCGATGCCGGACGTGCACTTGGGTAAAGGTGCGACCATCGGAAGCGTGATACCCACTTTAGGTGCGGTGATACCGGCGGCGGTCGGAGTGGATATCGGATGCGGAATGATGGCGGTGAAAACGTCCATGACCGCAGATCAGTTGCCCGATAGCTTAAAAGGCGTGCGCTCCGCCATCGAAAAAGCGGTACCGCATGGTATGAGTAAATATCGCCGAGGTGGTCGCGATAAAGGTTCTTGGGGTAACTTGCCTGATGACGTGATGACGGCATGGAAACCCTTGCACGATCAGTTCGAGGTGTTGAAGAAAAAACATCCAGTGTTAAAAAACACCAATAACATAAACCAGTTGGGAACATTGGGAACCGGTAACCACTTCATCGAAGTGTGCTTGGATGAGCATAACGATGTATGGATTATGTTGCATAGTGGATCCCGTGGGGTCGGTAACCGTATCGGTAGCCACTTCATCGAGCTGGCTAAAAAAGATATGGAAAAATGGATGATTCAATTGCCGGATCGCGACTTGGCGTATTTACCGGAAGGTACCGATCACTTCAATGACTACGTTGAAGCGGTGGAATGGGCGCAGAGCTTTGCGCGCATCAATCGCCAGGTGATGATGCAGCGGGTTATCAAGGCAATGCAAGCGGAATTGGAGTTGCCGTTTGATGCCAACGTAGAAGCGGTGAATTGTCACCACAACTACGTATCCCGTGAACATCATTACGGGAAAGATGTGTTGTTAACCCGCAAAGGTGCGGTACGGGCCCGTAAAGGGGAAATGGGAATCATCCCCGGAAGCATGGGCGCACGTTCCTACATCGTGCGCGGATTGGGAAACGAAGAAAGCTTCTGTAGCTGTAGTCATGGTGCAGGGCGGGTGATGTCCCGTACCGAAGCGAAACGCCGTGTGTCTATGGAAGAACATGCGAAAGCTGTGGATGGTGTGGAATGCCGTAAAGATAAGGCTGTCATCGACGAAACGCCTTCGGCATACAAATCCATAGACGCGGTGATGGAAGCGCAAAAGGATTTGGTGGAAATCGTTTACACATTAAAACAAGTGGTTTGCGTCAAGGGATGACGCAAACTCTTTAAAGACTGAGTAGGAGGCCTAGTTGGTAACAGCGGTGTTGGTTCTGAGTGCCAACCTGGTGCGTTTAAAATGAAAATTGTTTAGACGTATACCGTTATTCAATAGGACTTATTCAGACCAGGAACTGTAGCTCATTTGGGTAGAGCACACGACTCATAATCGTGCGGTAGCAGGTTCAAATCCTGCCAGTACCACCATTAGGTGACGACCTTGAAAGGGTCCGGGGTTCAAATCCCCTTAACGTGGTAGTACGAGAGGAAACCACACCAGCGGATGTCACTTCCCGTGATGTTACTCCGTTGAACCGCTGAAGCTGTATGTAAAGCGGGAAGAAGAGCGGTATCACAGCATCGTTGGGCTTGAGTGATAGTGGGTACGGATTGGCCCGGTTCTTTCTTCACGCTTTGTGGAGGCTATGACAGAGTGTGAGCAAGTGCACCTCGGTTGTAGCCACCGCTTAACGTGCAGTCAGAACCCGGTGATTCGCAAACTATTACCCGCATCAACGGTGTGGAAGTGGCAACCATTAACAAATGTTTTTTATGTAGCCCGGATGGAGCCATAGCGGAATCCGGGAGAACGAAGCCACGGCACGCAGTGTTTCCCGGATTCCGTTACACTTCATCCGGGCTACAGGTGCATTAACAAAAATGAGGAGAAACATCATGGGTAGCTATAAACGACTCGATGAGATAGCCGCGGCCATTTCTTCTCGTCATTTAAATATGGGAAAAAGCCGGCCGCAAAGCAAACAAACAAATCAAAACACTGCCAAGGGAACCGGCGGTGTCGGTGTAGAAGGTGAAAAGAACAAAAGGAGTACGACAATGTTTATGATGCAAAAATTTATCGTAAAGAAAAACGAGTGTGGTTTGATGTTCAAAGACGGTGATTTCCAACGCTTCTTGGACGCAGGTACCTACCACTTTATGGATCCCCTGCGCAAAATCAGCGTGGAAGTGTTCGACTTGAGCGTGCCTGAATTCGAACACCGTTTGACGGACTTCATCATGAAACAATACGCCGATGAAGTGGCCAAACGATTCACCGTTGTGGAACTAAGCGCTACACAAGTGGCGTTAGTCTACAAAAACAAAAGAATGGCTTATGTATTGCCACCTGCAAGTCGTACCTTGTTGTGGAAAGGTGTAGTAGATGTGGATGTTGACGTGATCGACATCGCGGAAACCTTCACCTTAGACAAAACACTGGCTGCGGAACTAGCATACGCCAACACCGGTTTGTTACGGGATACCGCACAGGCTGCGATCTACTGCATGCAAGTGCCGGCATACCATGTAGGTGTGTTGTATGTAGACGGTGAATGTGTGCAAGCACTGAAACCCGGTTTGCACGCCTACTGGAAATACAACCGTAACATCCGTATCGAGCAGTTCGATACACGTGTTCTGAGCATGGAAGTAACCGGACAGGAAATCCTGACCAAAGACAAAGTGAACCTGCGTATCAACTTGTCTTGCAGTTACCAAATCAAAGACGCGTTGGCGGCAACGTCCCAATTGCCAAATCCGGTAGACTATGTATACCGTGAATTGCAATTCGGTTTGCGTGCGGCCGTAGGCACACGCACGTTGGATGCGTTGCTGGAAGACAAAGGTGTTATTGATGAAAGCGTAACCGCTCACATCAAAGATAAAACCGCGGCTTTCGGTATGAGCATCGCCGACGTCGGTGTTAAAGACATCATCTTGCCAGGAGACATGAAAACCATCCTGAGCAAAGTGGTGGAAGCGGAAAAAGTGGCGCAAGCTAACTCCATCCGCCGTCGTGAAGAAACCGCCGCAACGCGGTCCATGCTAAACACGGCAAAAGTCATGGAAGACAACCCAACCGCTCTACGTTTGAAAGAACTAGAAACGTTGGAAAAAGTCACCGAAAAAGTAGGCAACTTGTCTGTATTCGGTGGTTTGGATGGACTGTTAAATGGTTTGGTTAAAATTAACTGAGCTATCTAACACGATCTATCCTGAGTAGCCCGGGTTTCGCGCTTTTTGCGAAACCCGGGTATATTCGAACCACGAACCACGAACCACGAACCACGAACCACGAACTATATTTATGTAATAGATTTAAAACAATGAAAGAAAAACTAATACACCTAGACGGCTCCCAAGGCGAAGGCGGAGGTCAAATCCTAAGAACCTCGCTGGCACTATCCGTTTGTCTGCAAAAACCTTTCAAAATAGAAAAAATCCGCGCCAACCGCCGCCGCCCCGGATTAATGCGCCAGCATTTAACTGCGGTAAAAGCCGCGGCACGAATCAGCAACGCCCACGTGGAAGGCGATGAGCTAAGCTCGCAACAACTATTGTTCAGCCCCAATGAAGTCCAAGCCGGCGAATATCACTTTGCCATCGGTACCGCGGGTAGCGCGACATTGGTGTTACAAACGATTCTGCTACCTTTATTGTTCGCCAAAGGAGCATCAAAAATCACTATCGAAGGTGGAACTCACAATCCCTTAGCTCCACCCTTCGATTTTCTGCAATACGCTTACATACCTCTGCTAGAAAAAATGGGAGCCAAAATAAAAGCGACTTTAGTTCGTCCCGGATTCTTTCCCGCAGGCGGTGGCTGTATAGAACTGGAAGTAGAACCAGTCGATAAACTAAAACCCATCAGCCTGGCAGAACGCGGAAAAATCGTCGAGAAAAAAGCCCAAGTGTTGATCTCCGGTCTACCGTTTCACATAGTCGAACGCGAACTGAAGATTTTAAAACAAAAACTCAACTGGCCGGACAACTGTTACGAAATTAGAGACATGAACTCTGCGTATGGCCCAGGTAACGTCATCACCGTGATCGTAAAAAGCGAAAATGTCTGTGAAGTCTTCACAGGTTTTGGTGAAAAAGGTGTCAAAGCAGAAGCCGTGGCCGATAAAGTGGTTAAAGAAGTACGCCGCTACATCACCAGCGATGTTCCGGTGGAAGAGCATTTATCCGACCAGGTGTTATTACCGATGGCTCTAGCAGGGAAGGGTGAGTATGTAACCACAACCCCATCCCGGCACACGTTAACCAATATAGATGTGATAAAGCATTTCATAGATATGACTATCAACATCGAGGAAATAGAAAACAAACAATATTTAATTAAATTAGAAAAACGAACCATGTAGGAGCGACGCTATGCGGCGCGAATTGCGATGTTTCGGGTATCACCGATGCAAGTCGCGCCGCATAGCGTCGCTCCTACCGATTCGTTTATAGAGATACAACCATGAACATCCAAGAATCAATCCGCCAAAAGTTCAGCGAAATAGAACAACAAAAAAACGTAAAATTCCTGTTCGCCAGCGAATCCGGTAGCCGAGCCTGGGGTTTCCCCTCGCAAGACAGCGATTACGACGTGCGTTTCATTTACGCGCACCAGCCGGATTGGTATCTAAGCGTGGAGCCAAGAAAAGATGTCATAGAAATCCCCATAGAAGGCGACATGGATATGGGCGGCTGGGACATTCGCAAAAGCTTTGCGTTATTGCGCAAATGCAATTGCGCGTTGATAGAATGGTTGTCATCACCTATCGTTTATACAATTAACGATGAAGCCATCGCGCCGCTGAAAAATATGATAAGCAAAGCGTTTCTACCAAGAACCGCCTGCCATCACTATCTATCGCTGGCCAGCAGAAAAACCGACGAAATCATGCAAAGTGAACAAACCAAATTAAAAGCGTATTTCTATGCGTTACGGGCATCACTTTGCGCGAAATACATAGTCGATGAAGGTACGGCACCACCGATGTTGATCGACCCATTGTTAGCCAAATATTTTTTAGGTAAAGCAATGTACAAAGATATTGCAGAACTACGCAATCAAAAGCTTTACAGTACCGAAAAAGACTTGGTGGGCCGCATCGATTGGCTGGATCAATTTCTCACGAATACCATAAAAGATGTAGAAAATCGTATACCTGAAAACAATGACAAAGCTCCATTGGAAGAATACGACGAAGCCTTCAGAAAAACTTTAAAACTTGTGTGGTAGGGTGGGCACGTCTTCGCTTAGAGCGCCTACTTTTGGTTGTGCCCACGCGGAACTGACATGTTAAACAATACAATAAAGGAACAAGTCGGAGGAACAAAATGTCTCACTACCGTCGCGCCAATACTCCCGGCGGAAGCTATTTTTTTACCCTAGTAAGTTATCGGCGACAAGCGATTCTGTGCGATGAGCCGATTCGCAATGCACTACGTGAAGCCATTAAAACCGCGCAATCATCTCGTCCTTTTACAATCGACGCATGGGTGTTGTTGCCAGATCATCTTCATTGTCTCTGGACTCTACCACCTGAAGATGCTGATTTCTCTGGACGCTGGGCATTGATTAAAAGGCGAGTGAGTTTAGCCTGCGCCGAACACTACAAACGAGACGAATGGTTAAGCATTTCGAAGAAAAATCACCGCGAGTCAACCTTGTGGCAACGCCGCTTCTGGGAACATCAAATTCGAGACCAAACTGATTACAATAGACATCTTGACTATATTCACTACAATCCGGTGAAACATGGCTTGTGTAGTAGCCCTGTAGATTGGCCCTATTCGACTTTGCATCGTTATATAGGAGCAGAAAAATATCCGTCCAATTGGGCAGCGTCCATGGCTTCGTTTGATAATATTGACTTTGGGGAATAAATCACCGCGTGGGCACAAAAAAAACGTGCCCACCCTACCAAAATGAAAACCAACATGGCTAGCATAATCCAAGACCTATACAAACGATCAATCATCAAAAACGTACCCAAATTCGTTCCTTCCAATATTCAATATGAAGTAATCATGGGCTCGGTGGCCTATGGCGTTTCCGACGACACATCGGACATGGACATCTACGGCTATTGCATACCACCTAGAGACTACGTATTTCCCCATCTGCGGGGCGAGATACCGGGATTTACGCCACCAGGTCCAAGCTTTGATCAATATCAGCAACATCATATTGTTGACAAGGACGCATTGGGCGGAAAAGGGCGCGAATACGATTTCACTATCTATTCCATTGTGAAATATTTTCGTCTATGCATGGAAAACAATCCCAATATGATCGACAGCTTGTTCGTGCCTAGGCGCTGTATTCTGTATTCCAGTCAAATCGGAGAAATGGTTCGCGAAAAGCGTCACTTGTTTCTACACAAAGGTGTGTGGCATAAGTTCAAAGGCTATGCCTACGGTCAAATGCACAAAATGCGCACCAAAGAACCGGAAGGCGGGCGCAAATCCATGGTGGAAAAATACGGATACGATATAAAGTTTGCGTATCATGTCGTGCGCCTTCTGAACGAAGCCGAACAAATTTTACTCGAACAGGATTTAGACCTCGAACGTAACCGTGAGCAACTCAAAGCCATCCGCCGCGGTGAATGGACACCAGAACAAATCGAGCAGTATTTCGAAAACAAAGAACGCCATCTGGAATCCATTTACAACAATAGCGATTTACGCCAATCACCCGATTTGGAATCGCTGAAGGAGCTTTTACTCAATTGCCTGGAACATCACTATGGCAGTCTCGAAAAATGTGTAGTGCAAGAGGATAAGGCGGTTAAAGCGTTAAAAGAAATTGATTTGGTATTGGAGGGGGTAAGAGGTTTGTTGAATTAGATATACTATGAAAGAAAGGGGTCTGGTACATTGTATAATGCTCAAAATCCTTTCAACCCCATGTTGTTTACCATCATCATCGGCGACCATTCGTTAGAGTTATCGCAGTTCATGCTCCATGTCGCTGTTGTTGCGGCAACGAAGATAGACAAGAAAAGTGTTCTCATTTCAAACCGAGATTATTCTATTCTCACCCTTAAGCAGCGTACTTTGAAATAAAACAGAAAGAAAGGGGTCGGGTACATTGAAGGAAGAAAGGGGTCGGGTACATTGTATAATGCTCAAAATCCTTTCAACCCCATGTTGTTTACCATCATCATCGGCGACCATAAAGAAAGGGGTCGGGTACATTGTATAATGCTCAAAAT
>Ga0209536_100006710_pt1 | contig 17535 bp, 19 predicted proteins | sample DeeMarSeWOR28_12_FD_187461 | JGI IMG/M metagenome (GOLD analysis project Ga0209536, IMG submission 187461) | Marine sediment microbial communities from White Oak River estuary, North Carolina - WOR-2-8_12 (SPAdes) (version 2) | ecosystem: Environmental > Aquatic > Marine > Intertidal zone >... | reverse complement strand
AAATGAAATTTAATAGTATTATTAAGAAGTTGGTTGTTGAACAAGGTCGTTACGAGATTCTGAAGAAAACCTATACCGAACCTAAAAAGAAGGGAGATAAAGTTAAGCCTGCGAAAATGTCTATTGAAGAACTGAATAAGATTGTTCTTGCGGACCCTACAACTCGTGGTGAAGGTGAAGATATTAAAAAGGCTGGTAAATATGTAAACTGGTTAATTAAACAATTTCTTCAAATAGAGCCAAAAGTCGAGGCTCGATATGGGACACCTGAATTTAAAAGAGAGTTTGAAGAAAAGAAAAACTTATTCTTTGAGGATTTATATAAGACTACTGATGATTTGATTAAATTTGACCGATTCAAGAGTCAATTAGACGATGAATTACGTGATATTAATAAATTAACTATTGATTCATTATTTGACGCTGTTAAAGACTTTAGTTTGGAGAAAGCCACAACAACTAAAGCTGAAAGAAAAGAAATGGATGTCCACCCTGGTGCTAAATTAGCTTATAGTGGAACCAAATATAATGTTTATAAGATTGAGGACAAAGGAGATTTAGGTAAAGAAGCGGCATGTTACTATGGTGGTCAAAATAAAGAGACTCGTTGGTGTACTTCTGCACCTGGTCTTAGTTACTTTGAAAGATATATTAAAGATGGTCCTCTTTATGTGTTGATTGATAAAACGGATACTGAATTAGGTGATGTTTCAGGTTTACCTAAACATAGATACCAATTCCACTTTCCATCAAATCAATTTATGGATGTTAATGACCGTCAAATCAACTTAATTGAATTCTTAAGTAATCAAGAACAAGGACTTAAAGACTTCTTTAAGCCTGAGTTTATGAAAGGTCTATCAAGTTCTGATGGAACTGAGATTACCGTTGAATACCCTAGAGATTCGGCATCTAAATACATAGCACTTTATGGTTTCGATGATTTTTTCAAAGGATTACCAAAGAATTTAGGACGTTTAGATTTTATTAAATCATCTGGTGGTTATGGTAGTAAACCTGATAACGATTTAAATATAACTATACCACCTCAAATCGGAGATTTTAAAGATATGTATGCGCTTCATCTTGATGGTATAGTTAAAGAGTTACCTAAAGAAGTTGGAGACCTTGAAAATCTTATGTTCCTATCATTACCGAATAACAAACAACTTTCTTCTTTACCAAAAGAATTGGCTAAAAAGAATGGTAATGATTATTCAATGAAGAACTTAGCGGTGATAACACTTTCGGGTGGTAACCCTAATATTGATATCCCTGAAGAAGTTCAAAAAATGATTGAGGAAAAAAATATTAAGGTATTTAAATAGGACTTTGATTCTGTTATGTAGTATGAGATAGTTTCAAACGTCTTATTTTTTGAGAAGATATCTTTTGGTCGACTATAAGTTGAAATAGTCATATATTTAAATTACTTTTAAAAAAAATATTATGATGCAAAATGTTGATATTGAAATATACTTCTCTAAGTTCAAAACATTTTTTAAGGAAAATCCAAAAGAATTATTTAATCTAATCGGTAAAGGTTCGCCTGATGAGTTCTTCAATGAAGTTTATTCTAAAATTCTTGAAAACGATGAAAAAGGTGAAGAGTTAGAATTGACTCAAAAACAAATTATTGACATAATTCTTAAGATTAATAAAATGGGTTATGAAAAAGAAGAACAAGTTCCAAATTCAATTTTTTTCAAGACTAAGTTTGGTGATATTTGTTTGAATTAATTAATAACTTTAAAATTTACAAATACAATAAATTACTGGGGAATCATTTGATTCCCTTTTTTTATTTTATTAACTTTGTAAAAAATAATCTAAGTGAAAGATAATAGAACTGTTCATTATAAAAAACAATTTAAATCATATGTTGTAACTACATATGATGATTCTATGCCTATAGATTTTTATACTGAAATATTAAAAAACAAATACCGAAGCACTAACATACCTAAGTATGGATACTTTAAACAAAAAGAAAGACTTAGAGTAGATGAGGAAACTTTCCTAAAAAATTATGGTGATAAAAGTGTGGGTGTTATGTCAGATTCGATAACTATGATTATTGAAGAATATGGTGATAAAATATCTATGAAGTATTATTTTACTAGTAAATCAAGAAGGGTGGGTGGTAATTATTTCAGGTATAGAAAACATATGTCGTATATCACGTATAATTTTAAAACTAAAAACATTTATGTTGGTGAAATAAATAAGAAAAACAAAACATTAACAAATAAAAAAGTTAGGGTTAACTGTTTTGAAAATTACTTTTTATCTTCATTTAGATTAACTGTTAGGAGATTTGTTAGGGATTTAACATATAATGATGAGGACTACGTTAATAACATTCATTTAGCTGATACAATATCATATGAAATTATCAAAATATATTTAAAATTATTAAAAATTAGAAGTGGTATTTATATCGATAACGAAAATCATAGTGACTCCGAAATATATAGGTTTTATCTGACACACAATGGGTTTAAGTATCCAAATACTTTTAGTCAGTATATTAATGTTAGATTAAGTAAGAAAGATTTAAAGAAATATGGTAATGTTGTTACAGTTATAACTAATAAGTTAAATTTGGGTGGTAAAAAAATAAAAAGGATGTTAAACTCAGTATACGATATTAGTTTATTTAAAACGGTAGGTTTATATCACATACTAGGTGTTGATTATTTTAATAAACTAGAGGATTTTGTTTTAATATCTAAAGAGTCATCTTCGTTAACTCAAAGTTTAAAGGGTTATATGGAATATATACGTACTAAAGCGAACTTTAAACTTTCGAATATAGATAAGTCAAAAATTGTAAATATTCTTAACGATAAAGTTCGATATAGTTTAATAATTGACCATTTAGAAATGATTGATAAACTTAAAAAAAACTATGATTATGATTTTAAAATGAGATTCACCAATAGAGACGAGTTTGATAGTGAACATTATGACTTAAGTAATATGTTGGAATCGTATTCTAAAGGTCAGATAACAAGATTTTACGGTGATTCTTTTAAAGAAAAAGTTGAAGATGTAATTTATGGTGTGGAAGGGATTGAATATTATCCTGTATTATTGTTGACAACCAATGATTATAACGGAGAATCTGCAGTTCAAAATAATTGTGTAAGAACTTATGTTGAAAAACCACAATCCTTAATTATATCTTTAAGAGAGGGTAATCGTGATAGTAAAGAAAGAGCTACTATAGAGTATATGTTCAGACGTGATGGAATACGTAGAGTTCAGTCATTGGGTAAATACAATAAAGAGTTATCTCCTCGTTATGATGTTCCTTTAGTTATATTAGATGATATAGTTAAGGGATTATACAAAAAAGAGATTTTACATTTACCAAAAATGGTCAAAGAATATAAATCTGGTAAGAAGATACATCGTAACGCTGAGTTTAAGGATGAATTGGATGGTGTTATTTTAAATAACAGATATCCTGTTTGGGATAATGAGGAAAATAAAAATGATGATTTTTTTAATTTCGACTTGTTTTTTTAAAAAAAGTTTTTTAGAATTGAGTAATTGTTTAAAAGTTAAATATAAATAAATGGCAAAGGTTAAATCAATATCAACAAATTCATTGGGCACTACTAAGAAAACTCGTCCTGGTGTTCATGCAAAGACAAAGACTTCAACTAGTAAGAATTCAAAGAATTATAAAAAAAGGTATAGAGGTCAAGGACGATAATTAAAACATAAAAAAAATTAAAAAATGGCAAATCACTTAAAGAGCATGGTTGAAGTCCATGCAAATGAAGAAACCATCAAATACCTTGATGAGTTATTAGAAAGAGCGAACGATGGTGAAGTTACCACATTCGCACAAACCTTTTACAATGATGTAGAAGTTGCAGAAAGCGGTGGTGTTATGAACTCATGGTCGTTAGATAATGTTGGTTCTAAGTGGACATATCTTGATGATATTATTGATTATGGTAATTTTACATTAACTTCAGCTTGGTATCCACCTATTAAATTCTTCATACACCTTTATAATATGTTAGTGGATAAGGACCCTGAAGTTTCTATTGAAGTTCAGTATGAGGATGAAGGGTATAGTCCTATTGGTGCTCTCGTAATCAAAAAAGATTTGGACGGAACACCTTGTATTTGGGTTGAAGAAGATGATATGGATAACCCTACAGAAGATATGGATTGGGATGATGAAGATTATGACAGAGTTCAAATGGAGTTTATGGAGTCAATTTATGAACGTCAACAAGAAATGTTACGTGAATGTCGTGATTTAGTTTATTCTGACGGTGAACCTATTGATAGTTATCAAGGTTAAAGATTATAAAAAAGGGGGGTGGTAACTCCCCTTTTTTTGTTTATAATTGTAAAATAAATCTTATATTTTTTAAAAAGATATTTTTAATATGAAAATTAAATTAGAATATGTATGGTTAGACGGTTACTACCCTGAACCTAACCTAAGAAGTAAAGTAAAGGTAGTGGATGCCCCTTTTCACGAGGTTAACGGAAAAAAACTTCACGGTGTTAGTTTAGATGATTGTCCTGAGTGGGGATTTGATGGTTCGTCTACTAAACAGGCTGAAGGAAATTATTCAGACTGTATTTTAAAACCGGTTAGACTTTACCCTAATTCGATGAACAAAGGTATGATGGATAGTTATTTGGTTCTATGTGAGGTTATGAATCCTGACGGAACTCCTCATGAAACAAATACTCGTCATTCTATTGGTGAAGAAGAAGAAGGTATGTGGTTTGGATTTGAACAAGAATATACCATTATGAAGGATGGAAAACCATTAGGGTTTCCAAAAAACGGATATCCTGAACCTCAAGGAATGTATTACTGTGGTGTTGGTAATGGTCAGGTTCACGGTCGTGAATTTGTAGAACGACATATGGAAAACTGTTTGATGTCGGGAATTGAAATAACTGGTACTAATGCTGAAGTAATGTTAGGGCAATGGGAATATCAGGTTTTTGGTAGAGGTAAATTAAAAGCTGCGGATGACCTATGGATTACACGTTATATATTGTTGCAGATGTCAGAGGACTATGGATTTAAAATTGAATTTCATCCAAAACCTGTTATGGGTGATTGGAATGGTTCTGGATTACATTGTAATTTCTCAAATACTAAGATGAGAGAAGAAGGTGGTGAGGATTATTTCAATGCAATATTCAGGTCATTTGAATCCAGACATTTAGAACATATTAAATGTTATGGTTCATCTAACGATATGAGGTTGACAGGTTTACACGAAACTCAAAGTATTGATAAGTTCAGTTGGGGTGTTTCTGACCGTGGTGCTTCTATCCGTATTCCATTATCGACAGAGAAAGAATGGAAGGGATACGTTGAAGACCGTAGACCAGCATCTAATGCGGACCCTTATAGAATAACTTATGTGATTGCTGAGTCAATTAAATATGCTGAAGAACTATTTAAAACATTACACAATATGTATTCAGAAATTGAGATTAGTGATGAGGTTAAAGATATGATTAAAACTGAACCGATTGTAAGAGAATTCGAATAGTGGAAAAAAACAAACAGAAAGTAAAGAAATACAAACTACCTAAAAGAGTTTTAGAAATTGCAGGGGGAACCATTGAGTTCCCTTCTGTTATTGAAACTAATTTCTATAGTAAAGATGCGTTGACAAAGATTATGGATAAAAATCATTTGTTATGGTCTGTAAAATTTTATAACGGTTCAAATATTCAATACCAACAGGGTTTGGTTAAATTTAACAAGAGTAACACGTATTTATACTTTATAAAAAGAGTTGATGAGAACACATATAAGTTCTTTATGGTTTTACCTGAAGAGTCAAGTGATAGTGTGTTGTTTTTTCTTAACTCATTAAAACAATATAAAACAATTTAAAATGAAAGTATTAACTTCAGAAGAATTAAAACAAAAAATTGATAGCGGTGAGAAATTTATCGTTGATATGTATGCGGATTGGTGTGGACCTTGTCTTGTATTGGGACCCATCGTTGAAAGAGTCTCACAAAAATTAGAAGAAGAGGGTCATGAAGTAAAAGTTTACAAATTTAATATTGAAAGCGATAAAGATTTGGCAGTTCAATTAGGTGTTCGTTCAATACCAACTATTAAGGTATTTGATGGTGGTAAAGTTGTCGATAACCGTGTAGGTATTTTACAAGAACAACAATTAATTGATTTAGCTAATTCAATTTTGTAATAACTAATAAACAATATAACAATAATAATATGAAAAAAGTGGTTTTATATACAATGAAGGGTTGTCCTCATTGTTCTGATATGAAAGATATGTTAAATGGTGCAAAAATTAAATTTTCAGAAAGAGACATTCACCGTTATGAGAAAGAATATGATTTATTTGTCGAAGCGACAGGTAACGAATATATTCCTTCGTTTATGTTAATGACTTTTGAAAATCCAAAAAAACCAACTGACGTAACTCTTTTAGCTCCTGATAGAGATTTTGATGACTTAACAGAAGCGTTAGAAAAAGTGAGACAATACTTAGATTAGTATCATCTCACCTGTTTTATCTTTAATTTTCCATATTGGTTTTTCGGTTCTTGTGATTTCGTTCTCGAAGTTATAATTTTCTAAATCCCATCTTTGAATAATTTCTTCTGTTTCAAAGGTGAATACATCTAATATCATAGATTTTAACCATTCGTTAGTGGTAATTAATGTGTTAGAGTTTACTTCCAACTTTATATTTTGCCAATTAATATTTTCAAAATTAACATCTGTAAAGAAACTTATTTCGAGGTCTTTACACAGATTTCTTTCAAATATATTATGAGTTATATAGTTGAAATAAAAATCAAATAGTTTTGATGACCTTAGATTACGACCATAATTTAAGTTTGAGTAGTAAGTGGATACTGGTTTATTGAGTTTATAAAAACTATAATTCTCAAAATATTGTCTTAATTCTTCTTCTTTTATGTCACCTTCCATTAATACTATACTCATATCAGTATTTGCGGTATAACGATAATCTTTACCATTCATTGAATCTTCACTTGATTTATATCTAAGTGAATCAAATGTAGGGTCTTTATAATATGTTTTATTCAAACTAATAAAGGATGTGTCAGGTGAAGTGTTATACTCAATTAAATCGACAACATTAAACACCATATTTTTTCTGAATATTTCTTGATAGTAAGATGTAAATAATTGTGAAATGTTAATCGGCTCTTTATGTGTGGTATAACCTCTAACTACTATAAAATTTTTGTTATTTATGACTTGAATTTCAGTCTTATGATTTTTTGTTTCTTTTTCGATTTCTACTATTAATCTATTGGATAGTAAATTGGTAAAATCATCACCATTATAATAAGTCCCAATGATATATTTTCTCATATAAATTTAGTTTGTTATTTTTATTATTCAAATTATATGAAAAAAATATCAAACCTTAAATATAAAAGGGTATTTAAAAAAATTAATAAACTTAAATCTTAAATATAGTCAGCAAATAAGTCGTTAACATATTCGTCAACTTTATCTTGGTCAGGATAATCGTAGTAAGGAATTGAGATACTACCACCTTCAATCATATCTTCACTGATAAGATATTCAATAAAAGATTTAAAAGTACCATAATATTCAAATTCATTACGGTAGTCGTCAACATATTCATCATTTAATATTTCTCTAATTGATTCATCAACAATATTTGTTACATCGATAAAGTAATTGTTTATCTTTCTCTCTTTACCATCGTAACCTTTAACAGTTTTAGTTTGCCATTCACCGATGTTATCTATCGATAGAATTGATTTTAATTCATTGGATACTTGCTCCCATTTCTCATCAACATATGCAGTGTTGTAAGCGTTATGATATAGAGAATAAAGTTCACTACTGGTGTCTACCGCTTCACGGTTAAGAATATATTTTGTAGATTCTTTATCTTCAAATATTGTGTTTAATAATAAATCTACTGAAAGTTCGACATAATCAGGATGACCTTGGTCTGCTGCGATGTCTTCTAATAATGAAGTTTCTGGTTTAACTTTAGAACCCGACAATTCATCATTAATTTTTTCGGCTAATAACTTAAGATTTTCAGGTGTTAATACTTCAACAACTTCATCATATACATCTTGCAATGAATCATAAAAAGGTTCCCACCAATCATCCTCACCTAATATTTTTTCTGCGAGTTCTTTTGAACCCATATCTCTACCACCATCATTCTTAAAAAACAAGGATAAGTCTTCACGGTTATCTAACTCTAAAATATAACGACCATTGATTTCTTTTATGTCGTCAAGATATTCATTAACAATATAATTAACAGTTTGTTCGGGGTTAGAATTATATTTGTGGAACAAATATGACATCGGCATAGATTCAATTAATGATTCGTATATTTTATCATCATCGATAATACCGACCTTATCGAGTAATTTAAAAAATTCATCTGAATTACTGTTTAAATACCGGTCGATGAATTTATGTATACCATCAGTATCATTACTATCCAATAACTTAATTAATTTTTCTTTCATCTTTTTCTTTATCTATAAATATAAAAAAAGGTGAGTTTTACCTCACCTTATTAAAATACTTAACCCCTCAATTAAATTACTTCTTCTCGTAATATTTTTCAACCGTTTTTTTGATAGCTTCTTGAACGGTTTTAGTGTTTGAGGTCTTTACTGTTTGACTAGTTTGTTTCTTTTTGTTTTTGCATCCACATCCCATAATTGAAAATTTTTTGAAAAAGTTTATATTAATAAATATGTTAAAACATAATTTAATGCCTTAAACTACTTTAACTAATATTTATGATAAAAGTAGAATACTATGAGTCTTAGTCAAGTTTTATTAGAAGGAAGAAAAGATGATTTCTTAAAAAAGTATAGTGATAAGTTCAATCAGGAACAGATGAAAGAAATCTTTTTAGTGTCAAGAGGGTTATCACCAAATCAAAAATTCTTAATGTTTTTAGGTAATGTAATTGGGTCTGAAAACTTTAAAGAAGACATTGAGAAAGCTAAAAACGCAGTTGAGAAGTTTATTAAATACCAACAGGTATTAGATAAGAAAGATATTAACCAATATGATTCATTAAATGATATTATAACTGCAATTAATGCTCACGAAAATAAAACTAGAAGAACTGTTGAAGACCGTGAAGATGCTGATGTTGTTTTTGAAAATGACAGGTTTACAGTATTAAGTCCAAAGACATATAAGTCTAGTTGTTATTATGGTGCGGGTAGTAAATGGTGCACCGCATCCCAAAATACATCAACACACTTCGATAATTACAACATCGATGGTAAATTATTTTATTTCATAGATAAAAAGGCTAAATCAAATGACATACATTATAAAGTCGCATTGTTACAGAAGTATGATGGTGATAAGTCGTATTGGGATGTTAAAGACAAAAATTTTAAGAATGGCTGGATTTTGGGAACACCTTTGTATGATGAAATACAAAATAAGATTGATGAATATCTGCAGAACACATATTCACGTGAAATAGAAATCTTTAAAGATGAACTCGCAGCAGAAATAGAACGGAGAAGAATTAGAAGACAACAACAAGCTGAGAGAAATGCAAGAAGACTGGCAACTGCTGAACAAAGAAAAGAAAATGATGAATGGAATTTGGATGAATACGATGATGATATGGCTATAAAAGCTAACGCAGTGTTTGAAGTTATTCAAGATGATTATGGTATTAGTGTAGATGAGGAGGAAGGTGAGTCAATATATAATCTTATTCCTACGGAATATCCTCATTATGGTTTGTTAACATTTGAATGGTTAGGTGATGATGAAACGGGAACTGAGTGGGCAGTTGGAGATTGGGATGAGGTTTATGAAGCAGCAAAAGAATACCAACAAGGAATATGGGATGACATGGGTGTGGAAGGTTGGAATCGTGACTTTATTATGAACTATATTGATACAGTTGAAATTGAACGTTATTTGGAAGATTTATTTGAATACGATGTTGAAAGTAATCCTGAAGTTTACTTTGATGATGATTTACCTCTCGCTGAATGGCAAGAATCTGAGATTGAAAAACTGGAAGAAGAATATGAAACATTGGAAGAGATTTTCTTAGATGATGATTATGAACAAGATGACCGAGATGCTGCAGAAGAAAGAATGGAAGAGATAGAAGAAGAAATCCAAAATATAAAGGATGACCCTCAAGGTGAACCAACTGTCGGTATGATAAGTGATATGGTTGAAAGTTTGGTAAGTGATAGAATGGATGATATTCCTCAGACTATTAATGAATACGGAATAGATATTAATGAGTATATTGATGTTGAACAAATGATTGAAGATAGTATTGATATTGATGGTACTGGTAATTCGTTAGGGACATATGATGGTGCGGAAAATGAGGCACTAATAAACGGGAAGTGGTATTACGTATATAGAACAAATTAATGAGTTTAAGTTTTTTAATAGAAGGTAGAAGAGAAAATATTCTTGACCGTTTTTCTGAAAATCCAGAATTACTTGGTGTTGTTGAAGAGTTTTTGGATTATGAATTCAATCTAATGACCAACTACAAATATGTGGATTGGGTAATGAGAAAAAACTTCGATGATACCGGCAATCTTATAATTCCTTTTAATGAAATAATATCTTATTTGGAAAGGTTTGATAACATCAGAAAAAATTTAGATAAGAAAGATATTAATCAATATAACAGTATTCAAGAATTTGTTGACACTATTGAAAAATATGGAAGTACTAGTAGTGAGAAAAGAAGTGAATTAAAGTCTGGTACTGAAAAGATATATGAAGATGACAAAGTGTTGGTCGTTAAACCGTTAACTAAAGAAGCGTCGTGTTATTATGGTTCGGGGACAAGATGGTGCACAGCAGCAAAAGAATTTGACAACAGGTTTGACTCATACTTTAAAATGGGTCCGTTATATTATTTTATCAATAAAACTCTAGATAAAAATAATGATTATTATAAAGTTGCTATTCACTATGATAGTAAAAGAGATAATATGACATTATATGATGCTAAAGATAATGTTAACTATAATCTTTTAGGTTTAGTTAAAACATCACCAGCATTTGAAGCAATACAACAAGACATAGAAAAAAATCACTTATATGATATTTCACAAGAAGGTGTTGATATTATTAAAAAGATATTTTCTGAAGACATATTTTATATATATGATAATAGAAAAATAAGAAAAATACGTAGAATGGTAAGTGGTAAACCTCTTCGTATAAATCAATTAATACCAAATATCGAAGCAACGTGGGGAATAACTCCAATAACATTGGAGTTTGACGGCTCAAATTTTATATTCAATTCTGAAAAGTTAAATGTTTTTGAACGAATACCAATTAAAGATTTGGTTGATTATTATGAGATGTTACGTGGAATTAAAATTGGGTTTTTTAAACAAAAAGATACTTTATTTTTAGATTTCTTGTTTACCATATTAACTTTGTTTGTGGGAGAAAATGAACACTTACTTATTAAAGATAATGATGATATTGTATATTGGTCACCAAAAAATACAAAGTCAGGTTATAGTTTTGAGAGTCTTAGTCCTGATAATGCCTATATTAAATTTTTAAACTACATAATAGAAAAAGAAAATGTGGGTGAACCCGCAACTAAAATAGATTTTTTATTAAATGTTTTAAACAAAGACCCTGAAGAAGTAGACTTTTCTGCATACCTTTCAACTATGTTCGGTTCAATGAGAGATGCTGGTCTTGTAACTATTTACAGAACTAATAAAAAACCTTATTTTAGATATAAGATTGGTCCCAATTATGAACTATGGAAGAAAGGTAGACTGAAAAGAATATGAGATTAGAAACAAATTGGTTAATTCAAGAACCTATAGATTTGGAACACAAACAATATGTAATGATGGATTACATATCCAAAGTTAATAAAGATTTCGATGAGTTTAAATTATATCCATCTTTTCAAGAACTTACTCTGCATGTTGCTAACTCAAATAGAGTTAAAGAACATTTACAATTTATATCACTTAATAGATACCCTGAAGATATTGATGATGAAATTTTATTGGATGATTTGAGTTATAATAAAATTGCTTCAACAAAAGAAGATATAAAGGAGATTAGTAGAATTGCTGATTATGCTCGTGATAAATTTAGTGAGTTATTTTTGATTGGTAAATCAATATGGACTATATTATATGATAATGTTACTATTAAGGTAATTTACAATGGTGATAGTATTGTCACAAATAAACCTGGTCAGGGTTTGTTTTACATAGTTTATAAAGAAGAATTATATATATACCAATATCACTTAAGAAAAATTAAAAAAACTGCTAATGAAAATAAATGTGACATAATCAAAATTTATCAAGGTGAAGTTATTGATGTAGAAAATATTGATGAATTGATTTCAATCATAAAACAAAACCATAACTTTAAATCGGGTCGCAATTTAACTGCTTATGAAAAAATAGATAATACACTACCAATTTTTAGAGTTAGGTATGAACAAGAGTTTCCGTTAGAAGGTTCTATTTTATCAATCGCTAAACGAAAAATAATGAATTATATATTTCAAACAATAAACATAGGAGAATTAAAAAAATATTAATTGTGAAATCACACAAAAAAATGGAGTATAATTTTATTGATGATTTCACAAAAGCAAAACTTAATAATATGATTATTGGTGTTGGTCTACCTAGAACAGGAACTAGGTCTTTAGCGGCTGCTCTTGATATATTAGGGTATAATGGAATTCATTATTGTGAATTGTTTGATGATACTAAAAAATCGGGAGATATAAATAATTATAGAATTGATAATTCATTTTACCACTCACCTGATTCATATAATCATGATAATATTTACATAATTACAAATAGGAATAGAGATAGTTGGTTATCGAGTATTTCAAAATTTGATAATTATTATGGACCTGATATTAAAAATTACATTGAAGACTGTAGTAAAATGTTTGATTCAACAAAAACATCATATTTAATTTACGATGTTAAAAATGGTTGGGAACCGTTGTGTAATTTCTTAGGTGTAAATATACCTAAGACTAAATTTCCGAATATTTCTTAAATTTTTAAATGATATGAATTAGTAGAATTTATAGCCAAAACAAATTTAATAATTAATAACACAAATGGGTTTCAATAAGAGAATAATAGATAGAGAAAGAATAATAGAGACACCTGTAGATAGGATTGAAATGATATTTAATGCTGATGCTCTATTAATGGATAAGTGGTCTGGTAGATTTCTACAATTATATTTAAAAGGTTACGATAAAGAAAATATTGTAAAATTGCTAGATAATGAGTTCACAAAATCATAAATATGTTAATGTATGCATCTTGACATAAAACAAGAAAATTAGTATACTTTTATTCTTAAAATACATATATGTTATTATCAAAAGAAATTATGAGTAAAATCGAAGGTAAACTTAGTAGACCACTTCATATAACATATATTGCTCGTTACATAATTGAATTACCTGTAGATGAAACTCGTAATTTATTACTTAAGTTAGTTGATATGGGTATTATTGAGGAGAGTAAGTATGGGGAAGATTATTACGTTTTAAAAAGTCAAAGATAAATGAGTAAAGAAATGGTAAATCATCCTGACCACTACGGTGGGGAGGGAAACGCTTATGAGGTTATTAAAATTGCTGAAGCGACAGGTTTGGACCAAGATGCTTACCTGTTCAATGTATTAAAATATATTGTTAGAAGTGGAAAGAAAGAAGGTAATCCACCTTTACAAGATTTAAAAAAAGCCCTATTCTATTTGGATAGAAGAATAAAAGTTATTGAAGCAAATGGAGAAAAATAAAATATATAATGGTGACTGTAGAAAGTTGATGTCACAGATGGATGAAAAGTCTATAGACTTAATTGTTACCAGTCCTCCTTACGGTGTGGGTATCGATTATGATAGTTGGGATGATGATAAACACATTGCTGAATATTTGCAGTTCACACGTGAATGGCTCAGAGAAGCCTATAGAGTGTTGAAGGACGATGGTCGTATCGCGTTAAACATACCTTACGAAATTAACCGACAAGATAAGGGTGGTAGAATTTATTTCTCAGCCGAGGTATGGATGATAATGAAAGAAATCGGATTTGGTTTCTTTGGTATTGTGGACTTGGAAGAGAGTTCACCACATAGGAGCAAGACAACAGCTTGGGGAAGTTGGATGAGTCCATCATCACCATACATCTATAATCCGAAGGAGTGTGTAATCTTAGCTTATAAGAAGAAACACAAAAAAGAAGTTAAAGGAACACCTCAATGGAAAGGTGAATACCAGATGGTTCCAAATGAAAAGATTGAGGGTGAGTTCAGAAAGAAGTTGGTATATGATGAAAAAGATAAGAAAGACTTTATGTCATTGGTATTTGGACAATGGAATTACTTTGCAGATACTCAACAGAAGACCAAAGCAACTTTCTCGTTGGATATTCCATACCGAGCGATTAAAATATTATCATATAAAGAAGATGTGGTATTGGACCCATTTAATGGTTCAGGAACAACTTGTTTGGCTGCTGAGATGTTAGGTAGACCGTGGATTGGATTGGATATTAGTAAAAACTATTGTGAGGTTGCAAGGGCAAGAATTAAAGAATACCAACTAAACCAACAACAGTTAGAGATGGTGTTGGACGAACATTCAAAAAATTAAGTTTAGATAAAAATAAATAACTATTATTACCGATGAAAACCCTCCAATGAGAGGGTTTTTTATTGTTATGGATATTTATAAATAAAAGTTTTTATGTCTCGTTTAATAATATCAGAAGAAGAAGTTTTAAGAATTAAAAACCTATACCAAATTAATGAGCAGTCAGAAGAAGAAGAAAAGGTATATTGGTATGAAGGTGGTAGAAGTGCGGGTCAACCTATTTTTGATTATATTAGAAAATGGGAAAAATTTATACCTTATGTATACGATGATGGTGTATTCCCCACAGAACCTTATGACCCAAACAGTGGTAGACCTAAAGGAACTTTAACTATTGGTTATGGCACCACAAATCCAGATATTATTGAAAAATATTTAAATAAAATGAGTCAATCTGAGGCCATGAGATTGTCCGCAATAGATATTAATGATGCGGCTAAATGCGTAAAAAGATGGCAAGAAGATGCCAAGGACACTGATAAAAATGGTAGAAGGTTAACTAGAGGTATGTATATGGCGATGATTGATATGGCATACAATATGGGTTGTAGTAGATTAAGAAATTCTTCAATTGTTAGTGATATTGAAAAAGGTGATTATAAAAGTGCTGCAAATAAAATAGAAAATGGTGATTGGGGTCATGATGAAAGAAGAGAAGAAACCCGAAAACTATTTTGTCAAAATAATATATGTTAATGAAAAAAATAATTAAAGAATCAGGATTAAGGAATATTAAGACACTAGCCGAAAGATATCCGAAAGCTAAGATATATTTTCACCAGGATTTAGATGGAGTCACTACAGCGTTAGCGATGAAAAATTATTTGGAAAACAACGGAATTGAAGTTGTTGATACAGAAATTATTCAATACGGCGATAAAGAATTTGCCATAAAGAAACAAGAGGCTGAAGGTGATACAATGCCGGTCTTAGTAGACTTTGCTCACGGTAAACCGATGTTTGTGATTCATACTGACCACCACGATAGTCAGAGTGGTGTTGAAGGTGATACCGCAACATCTTTCAGACCTTCACGTTCTAATGTTGCAACAATATCACAGATATTATCACCAAAGGAAATATTCCCATCTGAGGATATAACACTTATTTCAACTGTTGATTCTGCAGATTTCGCAAGATTTGGACTTACCCCTGATGATATTATGAATTTTGTATTTAAAATTCAAAAGGATAAATCATTACAGAAAAATAAAATGGCTTTAGGTTTGGTTACCAACAAACTATTGTTGGCATATAAAAACAAACCAGGTTTCTTAGAAGAATTGGTGATGACATCAAACCCTTCACTATTAAACATTTTACAAAATATTAATAGAATCGCAGCTAAAAATGGATATGCACTTCCTGAAGAAATGGCTATGAATCAAAAAGATTATGTTGCAAAACAAAAAGAAAGTCAAAATGTTAAATTTGAAGACGGTATCATTATTCAATATGGTGGAGGTTCAATGTTTAAACCAGGTTCTTACGACAGATATACACCATTTAAAAATAATCCTGACGCTGACTTCTTGGTTATTGCATGGCCAATGGGATTGGTTCAAGCTTCCTGTAATCCATTTAAGAAAGAGAGAGAACTAAAAGGTGTAAACTTAGGTGAAATAGCACAAGAGGTTTTGGTTAAGTGGGAATCACAATTAAAAGATAAAATTATACCACTATCTACAATTAAGTGGGTATCTGAAAGTAGTAAACAATTTGGTGATGAGTCTGTTGGTTTTACTAATTCAGATTTAGAAGCATTCTATGGTGATAAAGTTCGTTCTATTGATGGTGGTGAACAGTATATGGAAAAGTTAAAAGAAATTATGAACAAACCATATACAAAGTTAAGTGATGAAGAGTGGATGATATTAGATAAGTTAGGAGTTCCGGCTTGGGAAATGATTCAGGCTAATTCAGGTGGTCATAAATGTATAACAAACATTTCTGCACTTAATTACTTTGGAAGGTCTAAAAGACCTCCTCAGGGTAAATATACATACAACAAAGATAAAGAAGATGCACCTTATGTTAAGTTTGCTAAGATGATTCAAAACGAATTAGTTAGAGTTCTAAAAGAAAAAATTAATGAGTCAAAAGGTTTAAATGAACAAAAAGAAGAAAAGATAGATGACCCTAAAAAGGCTGATATTGTAGATGATAATGTTACTAAATTTCTTAATACATTAAAAGATTTTGATGGTGAAGTTAGACAGCAAGAAAGTGGTGGATATGAATTTCAAAAAGTAGTTGAAACTTTTCAAATAGGTTTAGAATTGTTAGGTTATCATTTACCAAGATATGGTGTAGATGGTTTATTTGGTCCTGAAACTGCTGGTCAATTAAACAAGTTTAAAGATGATAATGAAATTGAATATAATAAACAAAAGAAAAGTACGTTTGACAAACAGAGTGCTGAAAAAATGCACGAACTATTAAAAGGTAAGAGTATTTCTTCTAAAGATATTGAAAAATATATTGACCAAGTTGTTGAGTTAGAAGAATATGAAGAAGAATTACAAAATTCTGGTGTGGACTCTTTAAGTGACAGTCAATTTATGAAATACTTTTTTGATGAGATATTTGATAAATTAGGGGTTAACAGAACTGAAGAAAAAGAGAAATTCTTTATGGCTTGGAGACAGGCTGAAAGTGGAACTGCTAAGTTTAATCCTTTTAACACAACTAAAACTATGAATGTTGATGGTGTTACGAATTATAACAGTGTTGGGGTTAAAAATTATCCTGATATGAGTACTGGTATAATGGCGACAGTTAAAACTATGAAGTTACCATACTATAAAGATTTAAT
>Ga0209536_100006708_pt1 | contig 17539 bp, 16 predicted proteins | sample DeeMarSeWOR28_12_FD_187461 | JGI IMG/M metagenome (GOLD analysis project Ga0209536, IMG submission 187461) | Marine sediment microbial communities from White Oak River estuary, North Carolina - WOR-2-8_12 (SPAdes) (version 2) | ecosystem: Environmental > Aquatic > Marine > Intertidal zone >... | reverse complement strand
CGATCGGCAGCTAGTCGAGCACGCCTTTTTCGATTCGGGCGCCGACCTGCTGGATTACCGCGGTCGCGCACAGGGTGCCGGCGCGCGCGCATTCCGCGAGCGACCTGTCGTGCACCCAGCCGTACAGGAAACCGGCGCAATAGGCATCCCCGGCGCCGGTCGTGTCGATCACTTGCTCGACCGGTGTCGCTGGCTGCACGTGTTGCTCGCCGCGGTGGACGATGACCGAACCCTTGTCGGAGCGTGTCATGACGAACAGGTTTTCATAATCGCGGATAGCTTCGAGGGTGTCGTCGAAGTTGTCGGTTCCCATCAACACGTTGATTTCGTCTTCATCGGCGACCACGATCTGCGCGCCGTCGCGGATCGCTGCTGCAAACGATTCCCTGTGCCGCTCGACGCAAAACGAATCGGACAGTGACAACGCGACCGTGCTGCGTGCCTTGGCGGCGAGTTCCATGGCCTTCCTGGCGAGCTCCGGGCCCTGGGCGATATCCCATACGTAGCCTTCGATGAGCACTGCTTTCGGCTTGCCGAAGGCTTCGGGCGTGATATCCGCGACGCCGAGTTCCGTGCAGGCACCGAGGTAGGTATTCATCGTCCGCTGACCGTCCGCGGTAATCATGATGTGACTGCGCGCGGTCGGCGCGCCGTTCGGCGCGGGCTGCAGTCGGATATCGACGCCCAGCGAGCGCATGTCGTGATTGAAAATCTCGCCGAGCTGGTCGTCGCTTACGCGGCCAATGTAGCCGGCCCGCCCGCCCAGGTTCGCGAACCCTGCAATGGTATTCGCGACGGAGCCGCCCGACATTTCCGTCGCGGGGCCCATCATTTCGTAAATCTCATGCGCGCGCTGCTCGTCGATGAGATTCATCGAGCCGGGTACGACTCCGATCTGTTCGATGAGCGAATCCTCGACGTGCGCCAGCACGTCTACGATTGCGTTACTGATGCCGAGAAGCTGGACATCGTCGGTCATTTAACGGTTACTCCTGTGTGAATGCGGCGCATAGACTACCACTGTGTTGCCGCGTGCGCCTATACGACGTGTGGCGTCAGGACCGGCGGCAGGGTATCTTGTCGGTGCCGGGGAGACGGAGAACAAAATGAGACGATCGGCGGGTCTGCTGATACCGATAACAATTATCTTCTCCTACTACGCATTCTGGATTGGTGTGACGTGGTTCGTGTTGCGGCGCTTTCCGGCGCTGGGCGAGTATTTTCCGGTCGGCGGTATCAGCGAGCTGGCTGAGGCGAATTTCGATACCTTCGAGCCGGTCTACTCGCGCGTCGAACGAACCGTTCTCGCCCCGAGCGGGCCGATCAAGCTGTTTTTCGCAATCATCGGATCCATTGTTGCTGTCGTACCGGTCTCATGGGTCTACTTCATCACGAGCCGCGCGCGTAAGCTGGACCAGTCTTTCCTGCAAACCATCGTTATACTGCCGATCGTCGTTACCGGTATCGCGATGATCGTAGTCAACAGTATTGCGCTGGCTTTCAGCCTGGCCGGCGTCGTCGCGGCGGTCCGGTTTCGTTTTTCGCTCGCGTTGCCGTCCGACGCAATGTATATCTTTGTGGCGATCGGCATCGGCCTGGGGTGCGGTATCGGCGCCGTGGCCATATCGACCGTCATTTCATTCGGGTTCGTCGTGGCGACGCTGGTGATCTGGAAGCTCGAGTATGGCAAGTCCATGTCCGGCTCATTCCTGACCATGCTGACACGGCGGAACATAGAAGAAGACGAATATTAGCCGTCCGCGTACGGCCCCGGGTTCAGGATGACAGAAACAGTCAAAAGCGCACGGCGCAGCATACTCATTGTTCATGGGGGCGACTTCAAGCCGCCCGCAGAGGTCTACATGGACGAGGCATCGACGGCGTTGCTGGATGCCGTGCAGCGCGACTACCCGGACCATGTCGAGATGTTCGGCAAGATCGGCATCGAGCTCGCCTACTACGGTGATCTCGGCAATGCCTATCTGCGCTCGAAGGGTCGCCACTACGACGAGCAGCTCGACATCGGGGATCGTCGCAACGCGCTCGAAAGCCTCAGGAAGATCCCGCAGCGCAAGAGATTCGGACTCCAGTATTACGACAAGCTGCGCGGCAAATCGGCGCTGCCAGAGGCAATCGCGGACGTGGCCTCGCCCCTGTTCGGGGTGCTGGGACTCACGACACTGCTGGTATCGCTGGTTGCGAAGGATTTCGCGCTTTACCTGCGGGGTAACACGGACTTCACCGAGCAGGTTCGCGCGCGGGTTCGCGACAAGCTGATCGAGCTGCTGCGCCGCGGCGACAGGGTATTACTGATGAGTCACGGCACGGGTTGCGCAGTGGCTTACGACGTCCTGTGGCAGCTGTCACACGATGAGCGCTTCAGGGACGAGTTCAGCGGAACGAAGATCGATGTATTCGTGACGCTGGGTTCTCCGATCAGCGACAACATGGTCCGCAGGCGCCTGCTCGGCGCCGGCCGGCGCTCCACCGAGCGGTTCCCGACGAACATCATCACCTGGGAAAATGTCTCGGCGGAAGACGACTACATGTGTCACGACAAGACCGTGGCCGACGACCTCAAGGCCATGATGCGCGAGCACGTGATCAGTTCCATCAACGACTACCGGGTCTATAACCACGCATTGCGCTACGGGAAGTCGAATCCGCACTGCTCGCTCGGTTACTTTATTCACCCCCGCGTGGCGAAGATTGTTGTCGACTGGATCGAGTTGCCCGACGAGGTGACCTAGATGCACTGCGTCTGGATTTCCCGGTGCACTTTCTTCGGGTTATCGATCACCTTGTAGAAGCGATCCACGAACTTCCTGACCTTCTTGCGGGACGACTCGTCAAGCTGTTCCTGTTGCTCGATGAGCCCATAGATGGCGTCCCGATTGTCCTGGAACAGGCGCATCGACGTCTGCAGGTTGTCGATATAGTCGCAGCGGCCGCGGTACAGGCGTTGCGTGACGCTCCTGATGGGAAACTTGGGATTGGGTTCGGCATACGGTGCATCGACCAGGCCCGACATGTCGAAGTCGTAGGGTATTGCGTAAATCGGCTCACCTTCGTGTCCGAACAGCGTCGTATTGTGGCAACAATCCTCGCCTTCGGGGCCCGCGACAGGCGAAAAATCAGTGTTGCCGATCATGTACTGGAACAGCGACGTGAGATCCGAGTACGGGCCCGCGAGGTCCGATGTAGTGATGCGGCTGGTCGAAATCTCCGGCAGGTCGAGTCGCTTCGACAGGCGATTCTTGTGTTCGATGAAGAATGCGTATCGAACCCGGTCCTCATCCTGCTGTTCGCTGTCGATGTAGGTGACGCGAACCAGTCGTACGCGGTAGCTGACGTCCGTCAGCGTATTGAGGATCCGGTACGCCAGGTATTCCTTGATGAGGTTCTGTTGGTAGCGCTCGGAGTTGTCGCGGCAGTGCGCCACGAGCTTCAGTTTGTCCTGCTTGTGAAACAGGGTGCCTTTCGCCTGGGATTTCTTGATGTTGACGCGCAGCGGCGGGAAGGGGCAGACGCGCGGCTGGCGCCTGTAGTTTCCGCGAGTGCGTATCCCGATGTCGAATTCGACGACACTGCCGTCGGCATCCGTGTAGGCGAGGGTGCCCGGCAGGTATTCCTCGTCGGAACGCTCGCGGAGCAGCGACTTCATCGGCGCCGTTATCGTTATCTCCACCACCGCATCGTCCTGAAAAAGTGGGTCGGCCTCACCCGACTCGAGGGCTGCCACGAGCGGCGCGGCAAAAAACAATATGACGGCGATCAATGGTTTGCAGCGATTCAGCATGGATTCATCGGGTTCCGGATAGTCTTGACGTGACAAAAGTCTAGCACGCAGGCGCGGGTTGCGAGGGACGGCAGAACGGGCAAATTGCCGCATGCTCTGCATGTAACTACACTTGTGGCTGGAACGACCTGGCTGAACAAATGATTCGATACCTGTCCCGATCAATAGCGCTCCTGCTGGTCTGCGCGCTGTCGCTTCCGGCGGCTGCAAGTCAGTGGCAATACAGCGGCGTCGAGCGCATCGTTGCCCTTTCCGACATCCACGGCGCGTATGACGCGATGGTCGCCACCCTGCAGAACGCAGAGGTCCTCGATGCGGAGCTCGGCTGGTCGGGCGGCACCACCCACCTCGTCATCGTCGGCGATATCCTCGACCGGGGTCCGGATTCGCGCGACGCGATGGACCTCCTCATGCGGCTGGAAAAGGAAGCGGAGGCGGCCGGTGGCATGGTCCACGTGCTGATCGGCAATCACGAGGCCATGAACCTCGTCGGCGATTTACGCTACGTTTCCAGGGAGGAGTTTGCGGACTTCGCGGAAGAAGAGACCGACGAGGAGCGCGAACGATGGCTGGCCGAGTACGCGCGCGAGAAGAGCGCGGACGGCGACGTCAGTGAAGAGCTCCGCCGCGAGTTCGACGACCGGTTTCCCGCGGGTTACTTCGCGCACCGGCGCGAGTTCGAGGCGGACGGCAAGTACGGTGCCTGGTTGTTGTCGCAGCCCATCGTCGTCGTCGTAAACGGAACCGCGTTCGTGCACGGCGGCCTGTCGCCAATGATCGCCGACATCGGGCTCGATGGCGTGAACGGCACGCTGGCTGACGAACTCGAGCGCTACGTCGAGAACCTCGAGCCTCTCGTAGACGCCGGCGTGCTGACGCCCATGGACAGTTTCTACGCACACCCGCGCATCCTCCAGACCTACATGCCTTCGGTCGAAGCCGATGCTGCACTGGTGGACGCAATCGCCGAAACGCGCAAGCTCGCAGAATCGGACCTGCATGCGCCGGACGGTCCGCTCTGGTACCGCGGCAACGTGGCGTGCTGCCGCATCGTGGAGGAGGAGCGCCTGCAGGCGGCCCTGGATGCGATCGGCGCGACGCGTGTCGTTATCGGGCACACGCCGACGCAGGGGCGCCGGATCCTCGAACGCTTCGACGGCGACATCATCGAGGTGGATACCGGCATGCTGAGTGAGCGCTATGGCGGCAGCGGCAATGCGCTGATCATCGAAGGCGACCGCCTCACGGTCGTCAGCGAGGACAGCCGCGAGGTCACCGCGCCGCAACCGCATCCGCGGCAGGTGGGGAGCCGCCCCGGCGGTTTCCTCTCGGCCGAGGCGACCGAGGCGCTGCTGGCCTCCGGCGAGATTTCGAACGAGCGGGAGGATGCGGCAGGCCGGACTGTCGTTACCGTAAGTGACGGCATCCGCAGTATCGATGCCGTCTTCGCGAAACGGGAGAACAAGGAGACCTACCCGGATCTCGCTGCTTATCGCCTGGACCGACTGCTCGAGCTGGACATGGTCCCCGTCACGGTCAAGAGAAGCCTGGGGCGCAATGACGGGTCACTGCAGTTCCTGCCGCCCAAGCTCATGAACGAGCAGGAACGGTCTGAAGCAGGGCGCGGTGGCTCGGCAAATTGTCCGTTGCCGGAGCAATGGTCCGCGATGTACGTTTTTGACGTGCTGATCTTCAACGAGGGCAGGACGCCCGAGCGCATAACCTACAGGACCGATGACTGGCAGCTGATCCTCGTCGGCCACGACCGCGCCTTCGACAAGGGCAAGGACCGGCCGCGGCACCTCGAAGGCGTGGACCTCGACGTGGGAGAGGGCTGGAAGACCGCGTTAAGCGCACTCACGGACGACGTCATCGAACGGGAGTTCGAGGGGCTCCTCGACAAACGCCGCCGCGAGGCGCTGGCCGCGCGGCGCGACGCGCTGCTCGCGGACTAGCTCTCTTCGTCGCCGCCTGCCACGGCGATACACTCGATCTCGACCCGTGCGTCCAGCGCCAGTCCGCTTGCGCCGAGCGCGCTGCGCGCGGGCGGGTTCTCGAAATAGGTCCGGTAGACCTCGTTCATCGCGCCCCATTCCCCCATGTCGGCGAGGAATACCGTGCACTTGACCACCCTGTCCATGGAAGAGCCGAAGGTCTCCAGCGTGCGGCTGATGTTGTCCAGGGTCTGGCGGGTTTCGCCCTGGATGCCGCCTTCGGCGAGGTCCATCGTGCCCGGGATAATGCCGATGCTCCCGGAAAGATACAGGGTATTGCCAACCCGCACCGCGGACGAAAACGGCAGATCCAGGTCTTCGGTACCGGGCGCCTGCAGGTATTCGACGTCCGTGTCGTCGTGGACGTGCACTTCACAGCCGCCGGCAATTGCCGCAGCGACAAGGATGGCGAGTATTCTCATCGGTGGTCCTCCGTAATCAGATAGTACCGGCGGCAGCGGCCGCCTTGATTTTGTCGGCGGCGCGAAACGCGAGCGCCATGATGGTCATCGTCGGCTGGCCCCTGCCGGACGTCACGAAGCTCGAGCCGTCGCAGATGAACAGGTTGGGTACATCGTGGCTGCGGTGGTCGCGATCGACGACAGATGTCTGCGGATCGTCGCCCATGCGGCAGGTTCCCAGCAAATGCGGGCTGCCTGTACTCGGCCCGTTTTCGAATGGCCAGTATTTGACGGCGCCCGCTGCCTCTGCCAGCTCCATGGCGCGATCTTCGAGAAATTCCGCCATGGCCAGGTCGTCGTCATGGTCAAGGTAAGTGACGCGCAGCCCCGGACGGCCCCAGCGATCAGTTGCTACGGGATCCAGCGTGATGTTGTTCGAGTCCTGCGCGAGCGATGTGGTGCTGCCGACAAACGACATCTGGCGCGTGAAGTTGTGTGTGATGGCATCTTTCCATGCTGCGCCCCAGGACGGAACGTCGGGAGGCATTCCCATCAACGAGTGCAGGATCGGTGTTGCAGACCACAGCGGGCGGGCATCGATACCGCCGCCCCCGTAAAAGCCGCGCGCTTCGTCGTTGTCGTAGAAGTCGTGAATGACGCGTGTCACCTGCACGCCCTTGTAGTCGTTCAGTGGCTCGTCGAACACGGCATTGACCGCGGAGTGCGCGTTGAACATCAGGTTGCGACCCACGAAGCCGCTCGAATTTGCGAGGCCGTCGGGGTGGCGGTCGCTCGCCGACATCAGGAGCAGTCGCGGCGTTTCGGCGCCGTTCGCGCAGACGATGACGGCGCGCGCTTTTTGTGCCCGTTCATTGCCGGCGGCGTCGTAGTAGAGGACCTCGCTGGCCCGACCCTGCTTGTCGGTATCGATACGAAACACGGCGGACTCGGCGCGAATTTCACAGTTGCCGGAGGCTTCCGCGAGAGGAATCATGGCGGCAAGCGTCGACGACTTGGCCCCGACCTCGCAACCAAACCACATGCAGTAGCCGCACCTGATGCAGGCCGGCCGTCCGTTATGCGGCTTTGTGAGAATCGCCAGCGGTTCCGGTTGTGCCGTGAGCCCCAGCTTTGCGGCGCCCCGCTCCAGCAACACGCCCGAAGACTTGATCGGCATCGGCGGCATCGGGAAGGGTTTCGAGCGCGGCGCATCGTTGGGGCCCGGTGCGCCCGAGACGCCGATTTCCCAGTCCACTTTCGTGTAGTAGGGCTCGAGTTCTTCGTAGCTGATCGGCCAGTCGGCGAAGTTGGTGCCCGATATGGGGCCGAGGACGCTGCGCTCTTTGAAATCGATCTCGCGGAAGCGCCAGAAGTTGCCGGTGAAATGCGTGCTCGATCCGCCCACGGTCTGCGCATACTCCGCGGGCGGCAGCGGCCGGGCTGTAGCAGACTGGTCAGCCGTGTGCCGAAAGGTCTGGCCACTGGTGTCGCCGTTCAGTTCGAAGCGGAAGATGGTCGACAGTTCGTCGTGCCCGAAGTCGGCCGCATTGCGGTAGGGGCCCTGTTCGAAAACCACGACCTTGAAACCGGCCGTGGCCAGTTCCTTTGCGAGGATTCCACCTGCAGATCCAGATCCGATGATCGCGAAGTCGACCGGCTTGCGCAGGTCGAATGGCGGGTTATTCGCCATCGCCGTCGCCTCCGTGCACCTGCGCATCGTAGTACCCGAAGGGGTACTGCCAGCCGCCGTTATGGCCCTTGAAGCCGATAAGGTCCCAGCCCACGTGACCGTTATTGCCACCGTAGTCGCTCATGGCGAAAAACCCGCAGATCGTCATTTCGCGAACGAGCCCGAAGAAGTCCGAATGCTCGATCTCGCGCAGCCTGGCGTCCTGCGCGTCCGGCGACAAAGCCGCGAAGCGCGAGGATTCGCCGATAGCGGCATTCAGGTGCACGATCCCGGCGCGAACTTGCTCCAGGCTGTCCTTCATCTCGGCGGCAAAGGCGTTGTCGAAAAAATGCACCACGCCGGCTTCCGTCGCGCCCGGCGTACCGGTGGTCGGTATGATGCGAGCGGCGATGGCCTCGATATCCGCGGCCTCCTCCGGCGACAGTGAGCGAAAGGGCGCGGAGCTGTCTCTCGCCGAGCATGCAGCCTGCGCGATGGCGACGACCGAAGCGCCCGTCACCCGGACGAACGCGGACGCGGTCAGTGCGCTTGCGGACAGAAGGAACCGCCGTCGCGACAGCTCGTTATTATTATTCATGGCGACCGTCATGCGGGTGATGGAGACGTATAATGACGGCATAGCAGCATGCCGCGCAAGCCGGGGGATCGATGGGAAGACTGACGACGCACATTCTGGACACGGCACAGGGTCGCCCTGCAGCGAACGTCGGCATCCGTCTTTTCCTCGTCGATGGCGAACGCAGGCTGGTCGCGTCCACGGTGTCGAACGGCGATGGCCGGACCGACCGGCCGCTGGTCGAGGGCGACGCGATGCCAGGCGGCTGCTACGAACTCGAGTTCGACATCGGCCCGTATTTTGCTGCGCAGGGCATGGCAACCGGTGAGCCGGCTTTCCTGGATACGGTCGTTGTCCGTTTTTCGGTTATCGCCGGCGAGCACTACCACGTTCCGCTTCTGGCCTCGCCGTGGAGCTACTCGACGTACCGGGGCAGTTGAGCGCGGTGTCAACAAGAACGGCAAGCGACACGGCGGCGAACGGCATCGTCCGTTTCGTGCTCGACGGCGAAGTCATGGAGCTCGAAAATGTCGATCCGACACGCACGGTCCTGCAGTTTCTGCGCGAAGACCTGTGCCGCACGGGCACCAAGGAAGGCTGCGCCGAGGGCGATTGCGGTGCATGCACGGTGGTACTCGCGGAACTCGATAAATCCGGCGATGGTCTGTCGCTGAAAGCCGTAAACTCCTGCATCCAGTTCCTGCCGACTCTGGACGGCAAGGAGCTCATCACGGTGGAGAGCCTCGACCGGGGCGGTCCCGGGCTGCACCCGGTGCAGCAGGCCATGGTGGATCATCACGGTTCGCAGTGCGGCTTCTGCACGCCGGGGTTTGTCATGTCGCTTTTTGCCCTCTACAAGACACAAAGCGATCCGTCGCGCCGGGATATCGACGATGCGCTCGCGGGCAATCTTTGCCGCTGCACCGGTTATCGGCCGATCGTGGCCGCCGCGCAGGCAATGTACGAAACGCCGGGCGCGGAAAACGACTGGCTGAGGCAGCCCCAGGGCAGCAAGCAGACGGCAGCCGATCGGGTGGCGCGGCTGCGACAGGTGGCACGGACGAGCGCGCTGGCGGCGCATCACGGCAAGCGGGCATTTTATGCTCCCCGGACGGTGGATGAACTGGCCGGCCTGCTGCACACGCTCCCCGATGCGACATTGCTCGCGGGCGGTACCGACGTCGGGCTGTGGGTCACCAAGCAGCATCGTCAACTCAAGACCGTGGTCTACCTCGGCGAGGTCGACGGGCTTTCGGACATACGTTGCAGCGATACACATATCGAGATCGGCGGCGCCGCGACTTTCAGCGATGCAATGCCGGTTATTCTCGAACATTACCCACTGCTCGACGAAATGCTGCGGCGTTTCGCGTCGCCGCCGATTCGCAATGCCGCGACGCTGGGAGGCAACGTGGCCAATGGTTCGCCGATCGGGGATTCCATGCCGGCCCTGATGGCTGCCGGTGCGTCGCTCGTCCTGCGGTTCGACGACAGCACCCGCGAGCTGGGGCTCGACGAGTTCTACCACGATTACCAGGTCAATGACCTGAGGCCCGGCGAGTTCATCGAGCGCATCCGTCTTCCACTGCCTGCGCCCGGCACGGGTCTGCACTGCTACAAGGTGTCGAAACGATTCGACCAGGACATTTCGGCCGTGTGCGTGGCGTACTGCCTCGAGTTGGAAAACGATTGCGTCAAGTCGGTGCGCATTGCCTGCGGCGGCCTCGCCGCAACGGTAAAACGGGCATTGCACTGCGAACAGGCGCTGACGGGCCAGCCGTGGACGGAAGAAACCGTTGAACAGGGCATGGTGGCTTTCGCCAGGGACTTCGAGCCCATAACGGACATGCGCGCGTCCGCGGCGTACCGGATGCGCTGTGGCCAGAACCTGCTGCGGCGTCTGTACCTCGAGACCCGCGGCGAATTGACCGAGTCGGTGTATTGCTATGGACGCCAGGGCTAGCCGGGCGCGCAAGGCCGCCGTCGGCAACGCGCTGCCGCACGACAGCGCACATTTGCACGTGAGCGGGAGGGCCGCCTACACGGACGACCTGCCCGAGCCGCGCGATCTCCTGCACGTGGCCGTCGGCATGAGCGGCAAGGCGCATGCGCGCCTGCGGGCCGTCGATCTCGGCGAAGTCACCGCTGCCGAGGGCGTGGTCGATGTTTGCACGGCAACCGACATACCGGGCGAGAACAACTGCGGCCCGATCGTGCACGATGAGACGATATTCGCGACCGACACGGTCGAGTATGCCGGCCAGGCTATCTTCGCCGTGGCCGCGAAGACCGCAGACCAGGCGCGCAGGGCGGCGCTGCTCGCGAAGATCGACTACGAGGAACTCGAGCCCATACTGGACCCGCTCACGGCCGTCGAGAAAGGCTCGTTCGTGCTCCCGAGCGAGACGGTGGCACGCGGCGATGCGGCTGCCGCTATCAGTGACGCGCCGCGGCGGCTGCAGCGGCGCTTTGCGATCGGCGGGCAGGACCAGTTCTATCTCGAGGGTCACATCGCCATGTGCCTGCCGCAGGAAGACAACGGCCTGCTGGTGTACAGCTCGACGCAGCACCCCGACGAAGTGCAGCACCTGGTCGCAAACGCGACCGGTCGCTCTGCGAAGGATATCGTCTGCATCTGCCGGCGCATGGGCGGCGCTTTTGGCGGCAAGGAGAGCCAGGCGGCGACGATCGCCTGCATTGCCGCACTCATGACGGTCAAAACCGGCCGCCCCTGCAAGCTGCGTCTCGACCGCGATGCGGACATGATCATGACCGGCAAGCGTCACGACTTCGTCGTCGACTACGATGTCGGCTTCGACGACGCGGGCCGGATCCGGGGTATTGAATTCATGTTTGCTTCGCGTTGCGGCATCTCGGCCGACCTGTCCGGGCCCGTAAACGATCGCGCGATGTTCCATTGCGACAACGCGTACTTTCTCGACAATGTCAGGATCGAATCGCATCGGTGCAAGACCAACACCGTGTCCAATACGGCGTTCCGTGGTTTCGGTGGTCCGCAGGGCATGGTCGCGATCGAGTACGTGATCGACGACATCGCGCGCACGCTGGGGCTGGATCCGCTCGACGTACGGCGCCGCAATTTCTACGGCATCGGCGAACGCAACGTGACGCAATACGGTCAGACTGTCGAGGACAACATCCTCGACCTTATCGCCGACAAGCTGGAGGCGGATTCGGATTACCGGGCGCGACGCGCTGCCATCCGCGACTTCAATGCCTCGAGCACGATACTGAAGCGCGGCATCGCGCTGACGCCCGTCAAGTTCGGCATCTCGTTTACGTCGACGCACCTGAACCAGGCCGGCGCGCTCGTGCATGTCTACAGGGACGGCACCGTGCACCTTAACCATGGCGGTACGGAAATGGGCCAGGGCCTGTTCATCAAGGTTGCCCAGGTCGTTGCGGACGAACTGGGCGTGCCCGTGTCTGCCATTCGAATCAATGCCGCCGATACCAGCAAGGTTCCGAATGCCTCTGCGACGGCCGCGTCGAGCGGCTCGGACATGAACGGCAAGGCGGCGCAGCTAGCCGCGCGCAAGATTCGCAAGCGGCTGACCGAGTTTGCGGCACGGCATTTTTCGGTAAATGAAAACGTTATCGACTTCGATGATGGCAAGGTAAGCACCGGATCAGGCGAGATTGGTTTCGCAGAACTCGTACAGCTAGCCTGGTTCGATCGGGTATCGCTGTCGGCGACGGGCTTCTACAGGACGCCGAAGATCAACTACGACCGCGAGACGTTCAGCGGCCGACCCTTCTTCTACTTTGCCTACGGCGCGGCGGTCAGCGAGGTCGTCGTCGATACGCTCACCGGGGAGAACCGCATCCTGCGCGTCGACATCGTGCACGACTGCGGCGACTCCCTGAATCCCGCGATGGATCTCGGCCAGGTCGAGGGCGGTTTCGTCCAGGGGGCGGGCTGGCTGACCTCGGAAGAATTGTGGTGGAATGATGCCGGTGAGCTGCTGACGCATGCGCCGTCGACATACAAGATCCCGACCTGTTCCGACCTGGCGCCCGAATTCAACGTGACCCTGCTGGAGAATGCTGCGAACCGCGAAGACACGATCTATCGCTCGAAGGCTGTCGGTGAGCCACCGTTGATGCTGGCGATCTCCGTATGGCATGCCATTCGCGACGCAATCGCCACGGACAGCAATCCGCTGCCGGCGCTCGATACGCCGGCGACGCCCGAGGCGGTGCTGCGCGCAATCGAGGCAGCGCAATCGTGAACGAGTGGATCGACGAACTGTCCGATCTCACGGCAGCCGGCGACACGGCGGTGCTGGTCACGATTTCCGGCATCCGCGGTTCGACGCCCCGTGAGACCGGCGCCAAGATGATTGTCACCGCCCGGGAGACGATCGGCACCATCGGCGGGGGGCAGCTCGAACATCAATGCACCCATATCGCGGCCGGGCTGCTGGGCAAGGCGGCAGCACCCGAGACGCGCCGTTTCCCCCTCGGCCCGTCGCTTGGGCAGTGTTGCGGCGGGGTCGTCGACGTGTTGTTCGAGCCCGTTGCAGGCGGCCTGCCCGAATGGCTGCGCGACCTGCGCGCGCTGCACGGCCAGGGCCGGCCGTCGGTGCTGGTGACCGCCACGGAAGCGGGAACCAAGTTCGTCGTTACGGCCGACGATGTGTTCGGCATCGACCCGGATTCCTGCGATCCGGCGACCGTGGCCGAGGCGCGCGGCATCCTGCAGGGTGGCGCGGCCGGCGTGAATCACGCGACGTTCTACGAGCCGGTTCGGGCCAGCGAATTCAACATTGCCGTGTTCGGCGCCGGCCACGTGGGTGCCGCCGTGGTCAACGTGCTGTCGGGGCTGGACTGCAACATTCGCTGGATCGACAGCCGGCCCGGCATCTTCCGTTCGGCGCCACGCAACGCGCGGACCATAGAGACCAGCGAGCCTGCGCTGGAGGTCGCTGCAATGCCGCCGTCGAGCTACTACCTCGTCATGACGCACAGCCACCCGCTGGACCTGGACATCTGTGACCGCATCCTGCGGCGCGGCGATGCCGCCTACTGCGGGCTGATCGGTTCCCTGACGAAGCGCCGCCGCTTCGAGAAACGCCTGCGCCAGCAGGGCCTGCCGCAGAGCGCGATCGAGCAGCTCGTCTGCCCGATCGGTGTCCCCGGCATCAGCGGCAAGAAGCCCGCCGAGATCGCCATCGCGGCCGCCGCCGAGATCCTGCGCGCGTACGAGAAATCGCTGACGCAGCAACGCCCGCTGCCCGGCAACGTACAGCCGATCCGGAGCTGACGTGGAAGCGTACATCGCCGACTGGCTCAACCTGCTCGTTCGCTGGCTGCACATGATCGCCGGCATCGCCTGGATCGGCTCGTCGTTTTATTTCGTGTGGCTGGACAATCATTTGCAGCCGCCGCGGGTGGACGCCGATCGCGACAAGGGCGTGGGCGGCGAACTCTGGTCCGTGCATGGCGGCGGCTTCTACCACGCACAGAAATACAGGGTTGCGCCGCCGGCGCTGCCTGAGACCCTGCACTGGTTCAAGTGGGAGGCCTACACGACGTGGCTGTCAGGCATGTTCCTGCTGGTGCTCGTTTACTGGCTTGGCGCCGAGATCTACCTGATCGATCCTGCGGTTCTGAGCCTCGGGCCGTTGACGGCCAGCGGCATTGCGCTCGCTTTCATCGTGGCGGGCTGGTTCGTCTACGACGGCCTGTGCAAGTCGCCGCTGGCCCGGAACGGGCCGCTGTTTGCGGGCATCCTGCTGGTGCTTGCCGCGTTGCTGGCGTGGGGGCTGTGCCAGGTGTTCGGCGGACGCGGCGCCTACATTCATTTCGGGGCGGTACTCGGCACGATCATGGCGGCAAACGTGTTCTTCGTGATCATCCCGGGCCAGCGGCAGATGGTCGCGGCGGCCGCGCGCGGCGAGGCACCCGATCCGCTGCCGGGCATCCGTGGCAAGCAGCGTTCCGTGCATAACACGTATTTCACGCTGCCGGTGCTGTTCACGATGATCAGCAATCACTTCGCAATGACGTACAACCACGAATTCAACTGGGCGATCCTCATCGCGATATCGCTCGCCGGGGCGCTGGTGCGCATGTATTTCGTGGCAAGACACTCGGGCCGGGCGTCACCGCTGCCCATCGTCGGCGCCGTGGTGCTGCTGTTGATCGTTGCCGTCGCAATCGCGCCGCGTCACACGGCGGCGAGCTCGGGCAGCGTGGACTTCGATGCCGTGCGCACGGTCGTGCACGAGCGCTGCACCAGCTGCCATGCTGCATCGCCCGCGCACCCCGGTTTCCAGGCGGCGCCGGCCGGCGTGGTCCTCGAAACGGACCGGCAGATCATGGCGGAGGCGCTGCGTATTCATCACCAGACGGTCGTCACGCGTGTCATGCCGATCGGCAACCTCACCAACATCACCGAAGACGAACGGGCGCTGATCGATCGCTGGTATCGTGCGGGCGCCGGGGCGGGGCAATGAGCGACACGGACTATCCGCGCGACCTTCGCGGCTACGGCAGGCAGCCGCCCGATCCGGACTGGCCGGAGCGTGCGCGCGTGGCCGTGCAGTTCGTCATCAATTACGAGGAAGGCGCGGAGAATTGCGTGTTGCACGGCGATGCCGCTTCAGAGGCATTCCTATCCGATATCGTGGGGGCCGTTGCCTTCCCGGGGCAGCGCCACATGAACATGGAGTCGCTTTACGAATACGGAGCGCGTGCCGGGTTCTGGCGGCTGCATCGGCTGTTCACGCAGCGCGGGCTCGCGGTCACCGTGTTCGGTGTGGCGATGGCGCTGCAGCGTAACCCCGAGGCCGTGGCCGCGATGCGGGAGGCTGGCTGGGAAATTGCGAGTCACGGTTACCGGTGGATCGACTACCAGGCGGTCGACGCTGCTACCGAGCGACGGCACCTCGAGAAGGCGATCGATATCCACACGCGAGTGACGGGCGAGAGGCCGCGAGGCTGGTACCTGGGCCGCTGCAGCCCGAATACGCACCGGCTCGTCGCGGAGGAGGGCGGCTTCCTCTACAACGCGGACTCCTATGCGGACGACCTGCCCTACTGGGACCGCTCCCAGGGCACAGCGCAACTGATGGTGCCGTACACGCTCGACGCCAATGACATGCGCTTTGCGACGGCACAGGGGTTCAATTCGGGACAGCAGTTCTTCGACTACCTGAAGGATAGCTTCGATTTGCTGCATGCCGAGGGCGGCCGCATGATGTCGGTCGGGCTGCACTGCCGGCTTGCAGGACGGCCGGGCCGAGCGGCCGCACTGGCGCGGTTCCTCGACTACGTGAATTCGTTCGACGACGTATGGGTGTGCCGGCGCGTCGATATTGCGCGGCACTGGATCGAGCATTTCCCGGCGGGAGAGGCGTAGCATGAAAGAAACCGAATTCGTAAGGCGTTACGGCGGCATCTACGAGAATTCGCCGTGGGTCGCGGAAAAAGCGGCGCCGCTCATCGACGGTAGCGCGGATATCGACGTCATCGCCCGGGTCATGGTGGATTGCGTGGATAACGCGTCGCGCGAGCGGCAGCTTGCGCTGATCCGGGCGCACCCGGACCTGGTCGGGAAGGCGGCGGTCGCGGACGCATTGACCGACGATTCGAAGAGCGAGCAGGCCAGTGCGGGCCTGGATCAGTGTACGCCGGACGAGTACCAGCGTTTCCAGGCACTGAACAGCGCCTATCGCAGGAAGTTCGGCTTCCCGTTCGTCATGGCGGTCCGAAACTGCAGCCGCGCGCAGATCCTTGCCGCATTCGAGTCGCGGCTCGAGAATGATCACGATGAAGAATTCGAAAATGCCCTGTTCGAGATTCACAAGATCGCACGCTTGCGGCTGGTTGCCCTGGGAGCGAATTGATGCCGGTAACCGATAACCCGTTCCGTGCGTGGATCCGTCTCGAGCAGCCGCGTCTCGGTACACGCGTGACCTTTGCGAGCGACGAATTCTTCGCCGCCAAGGAGCGCCTGATACAGCCCGCCGACCCCGTATTCATCGAAGACAAGTATGACGACCATGGCAAGTGGATGGACGGCTGGGAAAGCCGCCGTCGCCGCACGCCCGGTCACGATTTCTGCATTATTCGCCTGGGTGTGCCGGGCGTTATTCATGGCGTCGATATCGACACGAGCCATTTCACGGGGAATTTTCCGCCGCAGGCCTCGATCGACGCGTGTGTCAGCGATGATGACGAACCGGATGCGGGCTGGACCGCGATCGTTCCGCGGACCGACCTCGCAGGTGACCAGCACCATTTCGTCGAGGTGGAGGACAGCAACACCTGGACCCACCTGCGGCTCAACATCTACCCCGACGGCGGCATCGCGCGGTTGCGCATCTATGGGGAGGTTCGCGCGGATGCCGGAAGCGGCGGCGTCATCGATCTGTTCGCGCTGAAGAACGGCGGCCGGGCGCTCGCAGCCAGCGACGAGCATTACGGCAGCATGCACAACCTCAACCTGCCCGGCCGCGGCGTGAACATGGGCGACGGCTGGGAAACCGCACGCCGGCGCGGGCCGGGCAACGACTGGGTGGTCGCCGCACTCGGCAGGCCGGGCGTCGTCGATCGGGTAGAGGTCGATACCGCGCACTTCAAGGGCAACTACCCGGACCGGGTATCGGTCGAGGCGGCGCTGTTCGACAGCCACGACGAAGCAAGGCCGGACAGCGAGCGCTGGCAGACCCTGCTGCCGGAAGCGAAGCTCGCGATGGACCAGCAGCATTACTTCGAGGCCGAACTCGTGGATCTCGGCCCGGTCAGTCATGTGCGCATGTCGATCTATCCCGACGGCGGCGTGAGCCGGCTGCGCATATTCGGCCGCGTCGCCACGGGTAAGGACTCGTGAGCGACCGTGCACTCAAACCGCTGCCGCTGACCCGCGAGCGCTTTCAGCCTTTCGGTGACGTCATCGAGGCCCGCGGCACACAGCGCGAAGCCATGAACGCGGCGCGCTTCGAACGCTTCGACGATCTGTGCAGCGTGGATCCCGGCCCGGACGGCCGGGTCTGCGTGAGCGTCGCCCGCTGCCGCAGCGCGACGAGCCTGCCTTATCGTTTCGACGTCGTGGAGCGCCATCCGCTCGGC
>Ga0209536_100006707_pt1 | contig 17541 bp, 21 predicted proteins | sample DeeMarSeWOR28_12_FD_187461 | JGI IMG/M metagenome (GOLD analysis project Ga0209536, IMG submission 187461) | Marine sediment microbial communities from White Oak River estuary, North Carolina - WOR-2-8_12 (SPAdes) (version 2) | ecosystem: Environmental > Aquatic > Marine > Intertidal zone >... | reverse complement strand
TGCTTGATGCGGGAGAGGTGGCCGTCGGGGACAGGCTTAGATTGAGGCTCAGGTCCGCCCTGACGAAGGTTGAGAAGTTACAGTAGGTCATCCCCTGGGGAAGCCGGTCTTCCTGCGCAGGACCTCGAGGTAAGGGAGGTAGTTGTTCATCAGCCCAATGCCCTTCTCTGTAAGGCTGTACCAGCACTTGATGTTCGTGGCGGGGTCCTCGCACTCCATCCTCTCCACCAGATTGAGCTGGCAGAGATCCTTGAGGTGATGGTAGACGTTCCTCACGTCGCTCTCGTTCATGTACATGTAGAAGTTGTCCTTCAGAGTCTGCCAGATATTGTAGCCGTAGGCCTGATCGCCGCACTCCCCGTTATGGCATATGACTGCCATGATCTTCATCTTAGTTGCTCCGGTGGAGCCCCTGGGCTTGGGCATTAATCTTCCTCGAAACATTTATAAGCAAGACCAGTATTTATAATTTACGAATGGGTAAAATATCCATATATAAACCCTTCTGAAAGGACGCGAGCCGGGGAGAAACCGGCGGAGGTTATTATGATGATGAGAAATAGTCGAAGAGAATGTTCCCGATGCGGGAGCACGGAGATAATAGTGGATACAAAGGCCGGCGAGGAGGTGTGTAGCAACTGCGGCCTGGTTGTCTCCGACGAGATAGTGGACACGGGTCCCGAGTGGAGGGCTTTCACCAGCGCAGAGAAGGAGTCGAGGGCCCGCACCGGCATGGGCATGTCCTACACCCTCTACGACAAGGGCATGAGCACCGGTTTCAGCGGCAGCAGGGACGCCAGGGGCAATCGCCTCGACTTCGAGACACGGAACAAGATGACGAGGCTCAAGAGGTACGACAACAGGTCAAAGCTCGACGACACCTGGGGACGAAACCTGAGTATAGCGATGGCTGAGCTCGACAGGCTCTCGGCCACGCTCCACATACCCCAGCAGGTGAAGGAGCAGGCCGCCCTCATCTACAGGAGGGCGCTCAAGAAGGACTTAATCAGGGGCCGCTCTATAGACGCCTTCGTGGCTGCAAGCCTGTACGCTGCCTGCCGGCAGAGCAAGGTACCCAGGCCCCTCAAGAACGTCTCCAAGGCGAGCACCCGAGAGCATTCAGAGGTCTCCAGATCCTACAGGCTCCTGCTCAGGGAGCTCAACCTCAAGATGCCCGTCGACGACCCCATGAAGTTCGTCTCGGGGATCGCCTCCAAGCTCAAGGTTAGGAGGGACACAGAGCGCTACGCCGTGGACCTTCTCCTGAAGGCCCAGGAGAGGCAAGGCCTGTCCGGTAAGGACCCCAGAGGGATTGCCGCAGCGGCTCTCTACATGGCATGTGTCGAGAACGACGACAAGAGGATACAGAAGGACGTGGCGGCTGCGGCCGGGACTACCGAGGTGACACTGAGGAACAGGCTGAGGGGCCTTGAGACGGTCCTAAGCGAGCCTGAGCCCCTTATGAGCAACGAGGCCATTGTCCAACCCAGGGATTAGAACCCACAAGGACGCGCGCGCGTCTCCGCAGCACGCTGGTAACCTATTTTCTATCAATAAGCTTCTTCATGCTGCTCAAGTATGCATTGTAGTCCCTCTGCCTGCACTTGGCGCAGAGGTACCTAGTCTTCTTCAATCCTGAGCCCATTCTACGCTCGTTCAACCTCACTTCACCCGGGCTCAGTAACCTCCCGCAGACGCTGCAGACCTTGCCGCTCATGCTCAAATTAGTAGCTTGCAGGGTCAAGAAAACTGTTTGGGTCACGAGCCAACATTATATGTTATCGCCGCGAAATAGAATGTGATACATCATGAATGAGATAGAGGGCATGAAAGAGGACTTCAGAAAGGCGAGAGTGGTCTACATGACTACATTCCGAGACGGGGAGGAGCACAGCAGGCAGATGACCAACTTCAACGAGGACCCATACAGAATGATCTGGTTCCCCACCCATAGGGACACGAGAAAGGTGGAGGACATCAAGGAGAACCCACGGGTGCTTATCACCTTCCCCAGCTCGAAGGAGGGCTTCTACTACGAGATAGAGGGTAGGGCCGAGTTCGAGTCGGAAGAGGTGACGCGCGGAAAATGGGAGTGGTGGTACCTCTACTGGAGACCCACCCAGAAAAGGCGCTTCTGGTTCCCCAGGGAGGGCCAACATCCCGAGAGGGTAATAATAAACGTCCACCCCGTGAAGGCTGGAATGGTGTCAAAGGACGACGTGTAGCCGATAACCCCAATTTTATTTATTTGCCTAAGCAATGCATTTGTGAGCGACAGCGGATGAGCGACATAACCTTAAAGTAGACTATAGGGAAGTACCGCACCTACTTAATAGCCCTGCTCATGTTCCCAGTCACGGGAATGGTGGCGGCCCTGGGAATCGTCGCTTGGAGGCCCCCGAAGAACGTTGTCGTCGTGGTCGCAGTCATCTTCTTCCTGAAGATCCAGTACGTCGTCACCGTCTTCCTCATTGTGAAGAGAATAGACTCGTACTTGCTCACAAAGCAACCACCCTCACCCTGAGCCCATCATCAACATATATTTGTGTAACATAAACAGGTTTATACGGAGATCAGATGGTCAGCCTCCCCATTGAACTCGACGATGATACATTCAACTACCTAGAATTTCTCGAGAGGACGCGATTCATAAGAAGCAAGGAGGACGCCGTGACAAAGGCCCTCATCCTCTTCAAGAAGCTCTCGATGCACGACTGGCTACCAGACATATACAGGATAGGGGAGAACAGGGTGATCATCATGGACAGGGGGATGCTCCTGGATATATTCGAGCTCCTGACTGAGTTCGAAACCTACCGAGCAGGCCAGCTGACGGCGCTGAAGAGGAAGGTCCTCAAGCCAGAGTTCAGAGACATCAACCTCACAAAGAGCGGGAACTGGCTCATAGTCCTCAAGGAGCTTGAGAACTTGGGGTGGGGGGTTTTCAGCCTCGTCGGGAACGAGATTAAAGTCGAGCACTCGGCCGTGCCGACGGGATACTTGAGGGGTTACCTGGAGACCATGTTCAAGATCGAACTCCACGAGCACCAGACTGAGATCGAAGGCCTAACAATCTTCATAGCCGGGGCTAGAAAAGAGGAGACCTGGCGTTAAATCCCCATCCAACTTACATCATAATAATAAATGAAAAGTTATTAGCATGCACAGGGTGTTCTTTTTTTCTCCCGTTCACTATGAAAGGAGATATGAGAAAACCTGAAAAAAAGAACAATAAATGATGAAAAATATATGAATAAAATATGTAAATAATGTGCAAGTTTTTCATCATATTCTTGGATTTACGGTACCGTATCCGTTAAGACTTACATATATTTTTCATAGTTGATCAACCGTTTCCTATTTACGCGCGCGAATATTTTTCACTATATTCCTGTCCAAGGGCAGCGTTTGTAGGGACCGATCACTATCGTGACGACGGTCCCCAGTATACCGTCAAGGGCCATATCTTTCTCCAAGAAGGTGTTCAGGTCCTCCATCTTCTCGAATATGACCTCGAAGAGGAGGTCCACGTCGCCGCTCGTTCTGTAGAGGACATGTGTGTCGGGGTGCTCTTTAAAGTGCTCTACGATCTCTTGAAGCTTCGCCGGCTGAACCCTGAGCCCGATGAAAGCCTTGATAGCCCTGCCAAGCTTGTGGTAGTCCAGCATCACTGTGAACTTCTTTATGACGCCATCCTCCATCAAGCGGTCGATCCGGTTCTTCACCGTCGCCTCGCTGACACCCGACTCCTCTGCAATGTGGCGGTAGGTAGTTCTTGCGTCCTCGGTGAGGCATTTGATAATCTTCATGTCCAAGATGTCCAAAGACAAATGTATCACATAAAATTCTGGAGTATTCATAAAAAAGAATTTCGATTTTTTCAATTACACTGATAAAATCAACAACGATATTTAATGTTTATCAAGTTTTTTTAAACAAAAAAATCAATGGATCTATAATTAACAAAAACAAGTTAAATATAAATCGTTAATACTCGTAACATTAAATCATAGAAGCAATAAAAAAATTTTTGATTAATTTTTCTTTAATTTTCTCAAACATATTTTATGATATTCCACAGTTTTTATTAGAGAAAGGCACAGTTTAAACATGGGTTATCATATATAGTTAGTATATACATAAATACTTACAGGTGGGAAAGATGGAGGCTGTGATGGATAAGATACCCAAGAGTCTTCACGAAAATCTATCCAAGAACCTGATAAACATAGTGTTGAGTGCCGAAAACAGGAACGCGGTCCCCTCAGAGCTGGCTAAGAGAGTCATTTATCTCTGGCGTCAAGATCAATTGGCATCCCCGACCGGAATTCAGACGATGCTGGAAGCTGCTTCGCTCGCAGACACTAATGCTACCTGTGACTGCCTAGAGGAGCTGGGGCTTAAGGAAGTGGCCATTCTACTCAAGAATATACAGTGAGACCCCCCTCGAATTTTTTCCCTTTTTATCTTTTACAGCAACAATCATTTAAGACCGATAAATATAGTTAGGATCGATATGATCATCAGTTATACCCTCCTCAGGGTTCTACCTCAGAAGGACCGGGAGGTATACTACGCGATAAAGGAGCTCCCGCAGGTCAAGGAGATCATTATGACCTACGGGGAGTACGACCTGATCTGCAAGATAGAATCCAACTCCCTGGAGGAGCTTGACAACTTCATTTTCAACAAGATCAGAACCACAGACGGCGTGACGGCCACAACGACCCTACTTCAGGCCAGGCCGAAAGACATTATCAAAGATGGTTGAGGGTTCTTTCATGGAGTTGTTCCCATCCGTCGTCTCTGACATCATGAAAAGCCCTGTTATAACAGTCCAGAAAGAGAACAACGTGAGAGATGCGACTATATTAATGATCGATAAGAGGATCGGTTGTCTCATTGTGACCGAGATGCACAAACCCATCGGAATCGTCACCAAAAGCGATATTATCAAAAGGGTTGTCATGCCATGTCTAGATCCCTGTGAGGTGAAGATGGGAGATGTGATGTCGACTCCCCTGATAACTATCGGCAAGAATCAAGGTATCCTCGCCGCAATGAGGAAGATGAGAGAGATGACTGTGACTCAGCTTGTGGTCATGGAAGGAGAGGAGATGGTGGGGATCATCTCGGAGAGAGATCTCCTTAGGGCGGTCTCAATCGCTTCTTTATCATCCTTCAGAACATTATTAAGAGTCTAAAAAGTCAGAGTTGAGTATTATGGTATGCTGTGTTATCTACTCCTCGAACTCGCGCGCGCATGGTTGGAAGAATGTTAAATTCGACATTAAAATAGGAATCTCTTATCTTTTAATTCAGTACAAATTGTTTTGTTGTGCACTGGAGCAATGTTATTGATGAGCGAATCTAAAGACTTTATTTCTATTCTTAAACAGAATCAAAAGATCCTTTTAGCTATTCTGATGTTACCCATCATGGGTATGATAATCGCCCTACTGTTGATTACTTGGAGATTACCAGAAAGGATCATGGTCGCTGGAGGTGTAATAGTTTTTCTAATGGTCCAATACTTGATTCTTATTTGGTGGATAGCAAAGAAAATGAATCAACTTACAAAATCTTAAAATTTAATATATTCTATTTCCTGAGATGATCTTCCGTGAACAATCAAAAAAAATAGTGTGAAATTTTATTAAAAAAGGCCAATATATGCATGAAAAACGTATAAATTTATTTTTAAAAAGAATTGAAACCAAAACATGGGATAACGGTTGTACTGCACGTATGACTTATTAATTTTCCCTAAACAGTCATATAAGTTGTTTTTACGATAAGAAAGTTTTTAATAAAAAGCCGAGTGTAATATGTGATTCACGTTGAAGAAGTTCACGATCATCAGCCCCCCAGAGTACGAGCACCAAATTCTTAGAGAACTAGGCACTACAAGGGTTGTCCAGCTTAAGGCTGTTAGTGGTGTAGATGTTGAAAGGTTAAGGAAGACCGGGGAGAGGATCGTAGATTTCAAGGGTCTTTATGAGAAATTCCAAGATGAATATAAGGCCTTAGAAGAAACAAATGTACTCGATCTAGAAAGTATAGAACTCGAAGTCAATAAGCTGAGAGAATTTACTGAAGATCCGGATGGGATAATTAAAGATTTTCTCGTGAAAATCCAGGATGTCCAAGAGAAAATTAAGGAAGTCGATGCAAGGCAAGAAGAAAGACATGTAAAGCTTGTTGAAACAAGACTGCGCTTGGAAAGTCTGAAGGCGCTAAAACCAGAGGAGCTAAAAAAGTGCCTAACAGTAGGATTAGTCGATCTTAGTGTCATACAGCGTCTAAAAGAATACCTTCATAGGTTCGAGGACTTGAGTACAAAGGTTGTAGAGTTTTCATCTGAAAAGGGATATGTCTTTGTTTTCGGCCCAGAGGAGAGAAGGGAGTGGGTTGAAACCATCTTTCTCATATTCGAAGTTAAGGATATCTTCGAAGTTCTCAACACACACGACATCCTCCTAGCAATCGATGCCGGAAAACGTGAAGAATTCATAAAGAAATACGAAGAAGAGGTTCAAGAGTTACAAGCCTTAACACAGACTGAGGCACAGTACGAGCAAATAAAGACTGAATATTCGCTCACACTTGGAAACGCCAAGTTTTTGAGCCAAATGCTAAGGATACTGTCCGACGAGTCGGCCCCTGTCCTCAGGACGAACGTGATTAGTGTCATCCAGGGATGGATCGACAACGACAAAATGCAAACCCTAGAGAAGATTTTAAACGATTTACAGAAGGGGACTGGGGAATTATTCTACCTAGAATATGAGGACCCGGGACATGATGACCACGCAGTTCCTACTCCCGAACCGGTCATGAAACCTTCAATCCTTCAACCTGCATGGAAGTTGACCTCTCTAAGAGGATGGCCTTCGGCCCAGGAGATTAATCCTATGTACATTACTATCCTCGTCTTCAGCTTCCAGTTCGGACTTATGTACGGGGACATTGGACAAGGAGCCATCTTTCTCATCGCTGGGATTATCATGTCTCGGAAATTTAAGAGAGGTATGATGTCGAAGCTGGGAACCCTTTTCATACCAATGGGTATCTTTGCCATCCTTTTCGGTATTGGGTACGATTCGATCTTTCTTATCGAGGGACTCTTATTCCATCATCATCAATTCATGCCGAATCCCGTTCATGAGACAACCACACTTATGAAGTGGGTTTTCAAGATCGCAGCAGTTGAGATTATTTTTGGGCTAGTCCTTGGCGCCATTAACCAGTGGAAGGAGGGGCATAAATGGGGAGTCCTTGGAGAGCATGGCCTTGGTATGATCCTCTATGTAGCAGGACTATCTTTGTCAGTGTTTGAATTCATCAGAACCGCCGACTTTATGGGCACCCTCAACTACTGGGGTTTCTATCTTTTACTCGGAGGGATGTTCCTATCAATGCTGGAGCCCATCATCGCTGCCTTGGCGGGTGGCCACTTTAGCATCGAGGTGATCGGAGAGGGCGTGGGAGCACTCCTCATGACCTTTGTCGAGGGACTAGCCAACCTCTTCTCCTTTCTCCGTATCGTAGCCTTTGCCCTTGCCCACGCAAGTCTCGCAGGAGCGGCTCATCAACTAGCTGGCTTCATGGGGAATGTCCCAAGCCTAATTCTGATGAACCTTATCGCGATGAGTTTTGAGTTCATGTCAAGCGGTGTACAATCTCTAAGGCTGCTCTACTACGAGTTCATGGGCAAGTTCTACCAAGGCAACGGTGCTCCCTTCAGGCCCTACCGACTCAGGATCAGAAGATCCTAGCCTGAAACTCTCTATTTCCCCTCTTTGTGAAAAAAGTTATATGCTGATTTGGGAATTGTATGGAGAACAAGGTGGGAAGAAACATATGAAGTCAATGATTGTCCCCCACGCACTGCGACATCGGAGGCGGCAACGATCGTAGACTACCTACCTGCGGCAATAACAGTCGTCGCCAGCATCATAGCTGGTGCCTGGTGCATGACGCACGGTTCAACTATCAGCGCCTCGATGTCGGTCGAGAAAGGAAAGCCTTCAGTCCATGGAGCATCTCTCAGCCTCTTCGGGGCCCTGATAATCGTCTATGGTTTCTTAGCCGGTCTAAATCTACTTTCAGAGCAACTTTCTCCGATGGTAACTCTCGCAATGGGGCTTATATCAGTGCTTGGTTTTATACTAATGACCGCAGTGGCTAAGGGAGGCGGGGATGACAAGAGCGTCGAGTCTGCGCTTAGTAATATTGGCTCATGGGGAGCGATAACAGCATTAGTGATCGTCTTCAGCCTAATTTTCATATTGATCGGTGGAGGAGGTGAAGGTATGATACCCGAAGGCGCTTGGGGCCTTCTCATGGGAGCTTTGACCATGATCGGCTCTGGTTTCGCTGCAGCCCTTTGCATCATGACCGCCGTAAAGGCGGGCTCAGAGATGCTGACGGAGAAACCCGAGCTCTCGATCTGGTCCCTACTCTTCGTGGCTCTCGGAGAGGGTTTAGCAATCTATGGATTGATCGTAGCAATACTCCTGATAGGCTAGCCTTTTCGGCACCCACATACTCTTTTTCGAGTATATAGTTACACCAATGTCAAAGGTTTATGAATTTCTCCTCGAAAAAGGTTCATTTTTAAACGTTACAATAACATCGGATTCTTCATTCGTCGTCGTGGATCAGACGGAGCCCGGTATCGCCAGATACTTCAGGATGTCCTCGGCCGGGATCCCTTGTGTCTTTCCCCAGGCGATTCCTACGAGGTCGTCCTTCTCTATCTCGCTGAAGACAAGGTACGCCATCACGACGTTGAAGCCAAAGTCGTTGGCGGTTCGCCCCTTCCTCGCGATGTCGTAGACGTGCTGTCGGATGCGGCTCCTTATCAGGGCCACGTCGCCCTCGTATAGGGGCACCAAGATCTCGTTGTAGGGTGGAGTCAACCCCTCTATGACGGACCTGATATCTTCGGCGCCTATCGCCTCCCTCAGCATTTCAATGGTTATGCCATATGTAGCTGGGAACATCTCCTCGGGTCTGTGGGCTCTATCACGGGAGCCCCTCTGCTTCGCGGCAACTAGGAAGTTCTCGACATCGGCCTCGGCCTGAACGATTTTCCTCACGAGGCCTCTGTCCCTCTGGGGGAGGCGCTTCAGGGAGTTGAATACGGCGCCGGCGTTCAGATGGCTGAGGGCTATCTCCAACGGCCATAGGGCATCGTACTTATCGGAGAGATCCAAACTGGCAACGAGAGAGGCGTAGGGAGTGCCCTTGAGCCTGCGCACGGAATCTTTGAAGGACTCCGCCTCGACGAGGTCCTCGTAGCTCTCGACCCTATAGGGCGTTATCGGGATGAGAGACTCAACGATCTGGGGGATCGGGATGCCGCTGTATTTACCCCGGATGATCCTCTTGAGGTTGATGACCTCGAACCTCTGGTAGTAGTAGGACTGGAGGAAGCCGCCGATGTTGGCAGGCGCTAGGTCCACTATCGCCATCATCCGCTCGATGAACTTCTGGTAGAAGACCTTCTCCAACGCCAATGAGACGTCCCCATCGGTGTCAACGGATATCCTACCGTAGGATGTCCCCGCCAACTGCTCAACGAAGCCTTCCAAGCTCTCACGCTCGGCGAGGTTACGCATCTGTTCTGGCGTCAGGAGGTCAGCCATCAGCGCGTGGCTCTTGATGACCACGTAGGAGAGGCCTGGACTCACTCTCGTCGCCGTGCCAGGGCACCCCCGATAAGTTTCATCCTCACCAGCTCCTCTAGGCTCTCCTCGTCGAGCTTGTCCTCGATGAACTTGATCACCTGCCGGTAGCTGGGGATGATCGTGTTCTCCAGCGCGTTCACCTTCCTGTTGGTCTTCCCCAGCTCGTCAGCTATCCTCTCCGCGCGAGCCTCGAATTCGGCGAGCTGGAGGATGTCGTCGAGAATGGCGAGGACTTTCGCTGCCGCCTCGCTGAGGGTGATGTCGAGTTCCCCGGCGATCTGGGGCTTCTTCTCCACCTTGATGAAGGGGTATCTGACGCCCATCACGGCACGAGGCAGAACTTCGAGCTCGAGGCCGGCTTTGATTGAGCTGGCCTGGCTCCTGACTTCCGTGGGACCCAGCGAGATGTAGGCTGCTGTGACGGCCCTGTATGCGCCCCTGAGGTTCTCGAGCAGGAGACTTCGTCGGCCCTTCAGGACCTCGATGGAGGCGGTGAGCTCCTTGGCGAGGTGGTCCCTCTTCAGCTTGAGGAACTCCGTCCCCCGCTCAATGAAGCCTATCCTCCTCTTCATCTCCATGAGGTAGCCCTTCGTGGGCCGGACTCCTGTCGTCGCAGACAAGGTTATATTTCACTCTTGTGGGCCGGATGGTATTTGTTAATATACGCCTCTCTCACTCGTATTAGGTCCTCTTCGGGGAGTATGGAGAGAAGATCCCATGCTATGTCAAGGGTCTGCTCTATGCTCCTATTCTCGTAGGGGCCCTGGTTGACGAACTCCTTCTCGAACCTGTCTGCGAACTGGAGCCAAGTTCTCTCCCTCTCACTGAGCCCGACAACTCCAACGATCCTGACGAGGCCACGGGCCCTTGTACCCTCGGCGTAGGCCATGTACAGCTGGTTGGAGACATCGCTGTGGTCTTCACGGGTTGTCTCCCTTCCGATGCCGTCCTTCATCAGCCTAGAGAGGCTGGGGAGGACGTTCATGGGGGGGAAGATGCCCCTCAGGGAGAGCTCCCTCTGGAGGATGAGCTGCCCCTCCGTGATGTAACCTGTAAGGTCCGGGACGGGGTGGGTGATGTCGCCAGCGGGCATTGAGAGGATGGGCATCAGGGTGACCGAGCCCTGCTTCCCCGTGATCCTGCCGGCCCGCTCATATATCGTGGCGAGGTCGCTGTAGAGGTAGCCAGGGTACCCCTTCCTGGTGGGTATCTCCTCCCGTGCTATGCTGATGGCCCTGAGGGCCTCGGCGTAGTTGGTCATGTCGGTGAGGATGACTAGGACATGCATCCCCATGTCGAAAGCGAGGTACTCGGCGATGGTCTGGGCGATCCTCGGTGTGACGATACGCTCGATGGGGGGGTCCTCGGCGAGGTTCAGGATCATGACGGACTTGCTCAGGGCGCCCGTCTTCTCGAACTCCCTTCTGAAGAAGTCGGCCTCCTCATTCTTGATGCCCATGGCGCCGAAGACAATGGCGAAGTCCTGCTCCCTCCCAGGGATCGTGGCCTGCCTGGCGATCTGGGCTGCCATCATGTTGTGGGAGAGGCCTGACTCGCTGAAGATGGGGAGCTTCTGCCCTCTGACGAGGCTGTTCATGCCGTCGATGGCACTAAGGCCCGTCTGGATGAACTCGCTAGGCACGTCCCGAGCGGCCGGGTTGATAGTACCGCCGTTCACGTCCCTCATATCTGTGCTCAATGGCGCGGGCATGCCGTCGAGGGGTCGGAAGCTGCCGCTGAAGACCCTTCCGATCAGTTCATCAGACATAGGTATCTTCAGGGTCTCACCGGTGAACCTGATGGTCACGTTGAGGTCCATACCACTGGTGTCTCCAAAGCACTGGACCATTGCCCAGTCCCGGGAGACGTCCAAGACGGATCCCGTCACCTCCTCCCCCGATGGCCTCGTGATCCTCACGAGCTCGTCGTAGGAGACGCCCTTGATTCCCTCAACCATGAGGATTGGCCCACGGATCTCGCTTGTTGTCCTGTAGAGTAATCCAGCTTCTTCATAGGTCATTAGATATCCACCTCGTACTCATCTGCAAGTTCATTCTTCTGCGCCTCTATCGCAGCGTAAGTATTGTTAATCGGCTCCGTCCCCCGCCTCTCCTTGAGGCGGAGCAGCTCCGTGACCACGTCCATCTCCCTGATCTTCTCGATAGGTACGCCCTGCCTGATGAGGGGTTCCACTGAGTTGTAGAAGTCGATAATCACCTTAAGCAGTGCGGACTGCTTATCCGCCTCGCAGTAGGTGTCGACCTCGTGGAAGGCGTTTTGCACGAGGAAGCCCTCCCTCAGTAACTCCGCCAGTAGTAGCACGAGCCTCTGCTCATCGGGAAGCGCCTTCTCGCCGATGATCCGGGCGGTCTCCTCGATCTCCGAAGCCTCCTCGAGGAGCCTCAGCGCCTGGGCGCGGATGCTCTCCCACCCGGGGTCGAACTGGGACCACCAGCGGGAGGCGACCTCCATGTACCTTGTGAAGCTCCTGAGCCAGTTGATAGCTGGAAAGTGGCGTCTGTACGCGAGCTCGGTATCTAACGCCCAGAAAGTCCCGATGTACCTAAGCGTGTGAGTGGTGACAGGCTCGCTGAAGTCTCCACCGGGCGGGGAGACCGCTCCCAGAAGCGTGAGGCTCCCCATATTCCTGCCGGAGCCCAGCGTGATGACACGACCCGCCCTCTCGTAGATCTGAGCTATCCTATCTGACAGATAGGCGGGGAAGCCAGCCTCAGCGGGGATCTCCTCGAGACGCCCCGAGATGTCTCGTAACGCCTCCGCCCACCTGGAGGTGGAGTCTGCCATAACAGCGACGTCGTAACCCATGTCCCTGTAGTACTCTCCGAGGGTGACTCCCATGTAGATACTGGCCTCCCTAGCGGAGACTGGCATGTTGCTAACATTGGCGACGATTACCGTTCGTTCGATAAGTCTTCGGCCACTCCTCGGGTCCTCAAGTTCGGGGAAGTGGGCGACGACGTCTGCCATCTCGTTCCCCCTCTCGCCGCAGCCGATGAGTATGATAATATCTGCATCAGACCACTTGCTAATCTGCTGAAGTGTGACTGTCTTCCCAGTCCCAAAGCCACCGGGGATAGCCGCAGCCCCGCCCTTCGCAACCGGGAAGAATGTGTCAATAACCCTCTGGCCTGTCATCAAGGGCTGCTCAAGTGGCAGCCTCTCCTTTATGGGTCTTCCAACCCTGACAGGCCAGATCTGCATCATCTTTAACGGAACTATTCCATCTGAAGTCTCTAGCTCTCCTACTACCTCTTCAACAGTGAAATCTCCGGATTTTATTGATTTGATCTTTCCTGATTGGTTGGGAGGCACCATTACCCTATGCTCGAAGGAGGGCGTTTCCTGGACCGTACCTATAATGTCGCCACCGATCACACTGTCGCCCGGCTTAACCTTCGCCTCGAAGGGCCAGACTTTTTCCCTGTTTAACGGGACGATGTTTGTTCCCCTAGATACAAAGGGTCCAGTAAGCTCCCAGAGTTGTGTTTCAGACCGCTCTATGCCGTCCACTATCGTGCTCATGATCCCGGGACCAAGCTCAGCGACGAGGGGCCTACCAGTGTCAATGACGGGTTCCCCCGGCCCGATGCCGCTCGTTACCTCGTAGCACTGGATATATGCCGTCTCCTCGCTGAGGCGTACGATCTCTCCCATGAGCCTTAGGTTTCCTACTTCGATGAGGTCCCCGATCTTGGACTCACCATTGAATTTTGCGATGACAAGGGATCCGTTGATCCTCTCTATGGTTCCTTCAAGAGACAACCTAGATCACCCCCAGCGTTTTGCTGACCCGGGCCTCTATCCTTTTCCTCACATTCAAAAGCCTGCCCTCCAAAGTGTTGTGGAAGGTCTTCGAGCCATCGCTGTTCCTAATGACAACGCCACCCATCACGTCAATGGGCTCGTCGTCCAGCTTGAGGTCTCCTCCCCCCAAAACATCAATGACCTGTTTATTTACCTTTTTAAGGTTCTTCTTCAAGTCTTCCAGGTCTTTTTCGTTGGCTGATACAATGAACTCTTCACCGCCTATTGCTGTGGTCGCCTCTATTACGAGCTTGACTAGGATGCCCCCATAGTTGGTATCTTCGTCCTTTCCCTCTGCGACCTCGGTCAACCTATCCCTTGCCTCGTCGAAAACCTTTGAGAGTAGCTCCTGCCTGGAGAGCATCATCATCTTCCTACCCTCGAGTTCGGCACCGCCCACTATCCTGTCACTGACAGCCCTCAGTTCCGAACCAACGAGGGATAGGATATGTTTCTCCGACTCCTCTTTGATCCTCTCCACTTCTTCCTCAGCGGATTTTAAGATTTTTTTAGCTCTCTCCTCTGCCTTTGCTACACGTTCATTCCTTTGTTTGACTGTACGCTCTATGAGCTGGGTCTCGAGATCGAGGGGTTTCGTGCTCACTGGGGAAGCACCTCTTTCAGCACGAGAGCTACAGCCTCCATTATCTTCTCTTCCGGTACGTCCTTTACGACTTCGGCCTGCTTCTTGTATTCATTGAGCTTCTTTTCAGCTTCCTTCGTGGCCTTCTTCTCGGCTTCTTTAAGAAGCTCATCAATGCCATAGCCGCGTTGAGCCATCGTACGCCTTCTTTCAGCATCAGTTTTAGCCTTGCTGATCATCTGTGCCGCTTTCTGCTCGGCCTCTACGATCTTTGCTTGGGTCTCCTTCTCGGCCCCGTCAAGGAGCCTTTGGAGACGTTCCCCCATTGATAATACTCTTTCCACACTCATTCGATCACAACTCTAGTCTGGTACCAATAGCGAGGGAAACCACCGCTTGTAGCTCCTCCATCCTCATCCCAGTCTCCATGGTAAAGTCTGGTAAAAGGGCGAAGACCGGAGTAATATCTCCCTTATTCATGACGCGCTCCCGGACAGGAAGAGTCTCTCTCGCGAACCGTTCGGGTATAATTATTAGAATGAATTTACCATCGTCAACGAGACGACTTAACGTCTCCGCCACAGCCTCCCCGGTACTCATTTCAAAACCTTCTGCCCCTATGAGCTCGAAACAGGTAATGAAAGAAGAGGGCCCAATGACAGCGACGCTCATTTCCTAAATGCTCACGTTTCTGCATTAAAAAGACTTACGCCATAGTAAAAAACGTTCTTCTCGGAGATTTTTCTGTGTCCAAGGAGAGAAAAGAAGCTTTTAACTCGAAGGGAATCCAGAAAGCAATACCCTTCATTAAGCGGGTAAGAGACTTGCGATGAGGGGTAGGACGTAGTCAGTCACTAGCTTTGGATAAATTCCGATTACAATTGTGATAATAGCGAAGACTAAAAGGGGCCCTGTCATAATGAGAGGGGCTTCCTTCACATCCTTTAAGTGATCAGGCAGTGGTCCAAAGAATATTCGCCTCACTGTCCACAGGGAATAACCAACAGTTAGGACCGTCATAATTATAGCTATCATTGCGAATACGAGTTGTATCCACGAGTTTGCCAATGCGCTACTAAATGTTCCACTGAAGAGCATGAACTTGGACATGAATCCCATGGTCGGAGGTACACCCCCAATAGCAAAAAACCCTATCAGGGTCAGAACTGTGGTCAGGGGCATACGATCAGCCAATCCCCCCATCTCCTTGATACTTCTAGTTTCTACCTGGGACATGAGGATTCCTGCGACACCGAAGAGGATACACTTTCCGAAGCCGTGGGTTATGTAGTGGAAAATAACACCGGCTTCACCATATATGGTAGCACTGGCGAGCCCCAGAAAGATGTATCCCATCTGACTTACGCTACTATAAGCAAGGAAGCGTTTGATATCGTCCTGAGCCAGTGCCATGAGACCACCATAAACCATAGTCAACAGCGCCCAGACAGTGAAGAGAAGGCTGAAGGTTTTAAAGACGGGCCAGAGGGGGATAGCAACAAGCCTAACAGCTGCATAGGCTCCGATCCCTATCATCGCTGGACTCAGCAGTGCTGAAATAGGCGTAGGGGCCTCTCCGTGAGCGTAAGGGAGCCAGATGTGGATGCCAAATACAGCCATCTTCGTGAAGAACCCTATGAGTATGGCAAAGGCTATCCAACCCGCATGGGGACTGCCGACTACCCCACTCATAGCTGAGATCTCGAAGCTTCCGGTTATCCAATAACTGCTCAGAAGACCTGCTAACATTATCACGGCTCCAACGTGGGTCCAAAGGAAGTACATCATACCAATACGCTCTTTCTCACCATAACCGTAGTTGTTGATAAGCGCCCAACTAGGTACTAGCATCAGCTCATAGAACATGTAGAACTGGATGAGGTTTGTGGCAATAACAGTACCTAACATTCCCACAGCATATAATAGGTACAGAGAGTAGTAGGATGCGTATGAAGAGTTAGGTGTAGGGATGCCTGTGTGGTGCTCCTCCTCATGGAACCTGTGCTCCATGTATTTAATTGAGTAGATGCAGATCATTAGACATAGGATGTTTATAGTAATCAACATCCATATGCTCATGCCGTCGGCAAGCATACCGAAGGATAGATTCGCAGCAGGTGCCCAGTTATAGATCTCGCTATAGGACCCACCGCCTTGGATGTCAACTGCAATGTTCGCTATTAAAAGTATAGTAACCACTAGTGGAATAACCGCCACCCATCCAACCTTCTTTCCCATTGATCTCCCAAGCCAATAAACAATGGGTGCGGATACAAGAGGTACTAGAAGTACCAAAGTCAGGGAATAGGGTATAACCATTTTAGATAACACCTCTCATTTGAATCGCTAATAGTCCTAGGATCAGAAAAATGAATAATATAGTTATATATAATATATTATAGGAAAGGATGCCTGTTTGTATCTTCTTTAAACGGTGATGTAGACGTGTGGCAATAATCGGGATACCATAGTTATAGCCGTTATCAATAACCTGAGTTTCTAAGTTTTTGAACATATACTTGCTGCCATCAACTAAGGTAGTGGGTATTCCAATATTTATCGCTGGATCATAGTACTTCGTCTCGAAAAAGTGGAGCACTTTTCCTAATGCAATGGTGGAGTCGCTAACGAAGGAGGTAATCTTGTCGAAGACTAGGCTCTCTAGATAAGCGAAAAGGACTTTCGCGAAATCGATGAGCCCATAGACGAACACCTTGTAATATGTAGAGTTCATGTACCATCGGTTGAAAAGGAAAGTGTGTATTGGTTTGAGTATGGGATTGCCGGAAACGAACACCCAAGAGTCGATTTTCCTCGATAGATAGAAAAGCCAGCCCAGGACTCCCCCTATTAAAAGCATAGCCGCGGATGTCCCCCAAGCTGTCAAGGTTGTGGAGAACTCGAGGTGGTGACTGTGTAGAGGTATCTCCATGTGGTGTAGCATCTCATGAAGTTGATGTTCAATGAAGAGTTCAGGTGATAAGCTGGGTACAAAGAACCCTATCAGGCCAAAAAAGCCGACAACGCAGACGAGACCAACGAGGATAGCAATAGGAACCCACATGGTCTTGGGAGCCTCATGGGGATGATGGCCATGATGCTCCATCTCCTCAATATAGTGGCTCTCCTGTCCAAGGAACGTGACCTTTATGTACCTAATGCTGTAGAAGAAGGTCATCGCAGCGCTTATAGCCCCCACAGCCAACAATGTCATTGACAGTGGGGTATTGGCCACCAGACATGCAATGAAGACGGCGTCCTTACTCCAGAACCCACTTAAGGGTGGGATCCCGGCTAAGGAGGCCGTCGCGATGGTCATGAGGGCGAAAGTGATAGGCATATATTTTTTCATTCCGCCCATGTTGAAGGTGTATATCGTGTGGATAGCGTGGATAACGGAGCCCGCTCCTAGGAACAGTGCCGCTTTAAAAAGAGCAT
>Ga0209536_100006705_pt1 | contig 17543 bp, 14 predicted proteins | sample DeeMarSeWOR28_12_FD_187461 | JGI IMG/M metagenome (GOLD analysis project Ga0209536, IMG submission 187461) | Marine sediment microbial communities from White Oak River estuary, North Carolina - WOR-2-8_12 (SPAdes) (version 2) | ecosystem: Environmental > Aquatic > Marine > Intertidal zone >... | reverse complement strand
ATTGGCCAAGCTTTCGGTGGATACGATTAATTATTTTTTGGACCGCAATCGAGAAATTGAAACCTTGAAGCGGCAAGTCACCCGTGATGGCATGACTCATTTGCACAATCATCAGCATTTTCGCGAGGTACTGCACAATGAGCTATCGCGGGCCGAGCGTTATCAACGACCGTTATCCCTTATTTTTGCCGATATTGACCATTTTAAAACCATCAACGACACCTTCGGTCATCTGGCAGGAGATCGCGTGATAAAGGCTGTGGCCGCCAAATTGACAATGGAAGTGCGAGAATCAGATTATGTGGCGCGTTACGGCGGAGAAGAATTCGCAATGATCTTGACCGAAACTGACGCAGACCAGGCAGAAATTGTAGCCGAACGGCTTAGATCAGAAATTGCCGGGTTGAATATTTCAATTGAAGGAAATTCAATATCACCGACCATGAGTTTCGGAATTTCAAGTTTACCGAAAAACAATAAAATTGATAGTAATGAATTGATAAATAGAGCTGATAATGCGCTTTACCGGGCAAAAGAAAAAGGCAGAAACCAATGCTGCACCTACTGCTGAAGTTGTTCACAACCGTTTGCCATTAAAGAATGTACTCAGCCGGCTGCACGCCGAACAAACCGGGGTTATAGGTTTCCACGATGTGTCGCATGTAGGTTTCGTCAGGCGTCTCACGTTGAGATAGGTCGATGGTTTCACCGGGCGTATAGCGGCCATTGTCTTGCGGGATTAAGACCACCACGAGAGGATGGGCACCATCGGTCTGCTCCGGGTTTTCCTTTACGAGTCCGATTTCTCCGGTGTTCAGCTTCACCAGGGTTCCCACCGGATAGACACCCAGCATATTGATGAAGGCTTTGAGCAGAATCGGGTCGAAATCTTTACCGGCGCTCTCACTCATCATTCTAAGCGCATGGTCCGGGCTTATGGCTTCGGGTCGATACACGCGGTGTGACGTGATGGCGTCGAACACATCCACAATGGTCAGAATCCTTCCGAAGAGACTCACCGGTTCTTGCCGCCAGGATCGCGGATAGCCGCTTAGATCGTATTTTAGGTGATGTTCAAAGGGGGCCAGCATGATTTTGGATTTGAGTTCCCGGGGTGCCCTCAATTTGGCGATGTGGTAAACGCTGTTCAAGGAGTGCTTTTGGATCTCTATATACTCATGATCGGTGAGTATACCCTCTTTGTTGAGTATTTTTAAGGGAACATCAACTTTGCCGAGGTCATGAAATAATCCACATATTCCCAACGTTTCGAGAGCAATTTTTGATAGCCCGATGTGCACGCCAAGGCACATAGCAAGAATCGCCACATTGACCGAGTGGGTATAGGTATAGTCGTCATAACTTCTCAACGTGCTCAGTTTTAACAGTACCGACCGCTTGTCGATCACCAGATCGACCATCTTTTGGACAATCCTTACGGTTTTGCGTATTCCGGCCGGTCGATTTTTCGATACTTTACCGATGACTTCTTTCAGCGACGCCAGGGAGCCTGCATACGCCATTTGGGCATTTTTGACGGCTCCGTCTTCTCGACCATCGGCCATGGTACCCATGTCCACCGTCAGCGAGTCGGACGTTTCCAACCCCTGGGGCTTATCAGTATCCGGTTCCGGGATTATTTCGATCCAGCTCAGACCCCTTCGGCTGATTTGTTCCTCAAGCCACCCGGTTGGATCGTTGCGGGTTTCGGCCTGATTGAGCAGGTGGGCAAAGAGAAGTACCTGGTTCAAATCCTTGCGTTGAACAGTTGCAGAAAATGATAGACCGTAAAGGTTGCGTTTTTCAAAATAGGAGAGGGCATTGTTGATCAAATTGGATGTTTCGCGGCGATAGAGAAGCTTTTCGCGCTGAAGATAAAACCGCCCGGAAATGATTTGAATCGTCAAATGACTTTCGTCCTCACTGAAACGATTGACGGCATTTATAAAACCTTCAGCGCTTTGAATGACCAGCTGGTTGTTATCCCGATGGATTCGAACAGCCTGCACGAGTTTGTAAAAGGCTGTAAACAGATTTTCGCTCAGCAATACATGTTTTTTTAACACGTTCGTTTTTTTATCCCCATTCATGTCGTCCGTTTTCCCAAAGCAGCGCTTCGCGCCGCGCGTTTAATTTGCGGAAAGAGGCTGCGTGCGGCCTGTTGGAGAATTTTATGTGTTTCGGGTGTCCCAAGTTCCGCCAATGCCAAGGCGGCTCCCCGACGGTGCAGGGATTGACCTAAACTAAAAATGTCAACCCATGGTCGTGCTTCCAGCGTGGCCTTTAAAAAGGGCAGAGATCGTGGAGAGCCACATTTACCTAATGCTCTGTAGCAGCCAAGGACATGGTCGCGATCCGAAATAGTATATGCTTTCTGGTCAAGGTATTTCAGTAGAAAATCCTCTGATGATGTATTTCGCTCAGCTGCCAGACGGTTCAGGATTTCGCGGCGGATGATATCGCTGGGGTCTTCAAGCAAAAAGAAAAACGATTGCTGTACCTTTCCGTTGCGTTTCAAGAGTTGTTTAAGAGATTCCCTGCGGACGCGCAGCGACGGGTGACGAGCCATGTTCAGCAGCAGTTTGTGAGACTGCTCGCCGTCAAGATGTCCGAGAATGATCACAAATTGCTGAATCAGGATTTCATCCGGCATTTTTAGAAGCTGGGTCAAGGGCCCCAAATCCTGTTTTGACAGGATTGCAATGGCTTCCATTAACCGGCGCCTGACGGTCACTGATGAAGCTTCAGACAAGAGAGGACCCAAGGTGAGAACCGCCTTTGGGCGCAACATTATCAGCACCTGTCGCAATGTCTTTAATTGGGAGGCATCCTCGGATTTGAGCTTCGGCACGTACGCGTTTAATCCTCCGAGGACCTCGGGGTCCGAGACCGTTTCGAAAAAATGATCGAGCAGGGGAACCTGCCAGGACTCAGGTTCAGCGTACGAGTCGGATAATTGGTTTAAATGGCCAAGGGTCTTGATGGCAAGCTGAAACTCGCCGTGGCGCAGGATGGTTTCAAACTCGTGGGTCAAGATCTCAAGGATGTCATTAAACTCGTCGGTTTCTTCCTGGTCTTCCAGAAGGATTAAAAGCACATCCAGGACGTCTTCGGTGCGGTTGCGCCGTTCATCCTCGATGATCATTTTTTGGAGTATTTCTTTTTCCTTAGACGTTATCTGCATCAAATCCTGTATAAATTCCGCCGTGACGATGTTTACCGTGGCCTGCTTCCCGCCATCCTCTGATCCCTCCTGCTGATTTCGGCCGGCACCCGCGCTGCCTGTACTTGCCGGACCTTGTACTTCTTCGATTGATGAACCGCACACGTTAAAGTGAGAAAAATCAAGTTTCGGCTCGGTTTCCCAATATGCCTCTGATGCTTCATAGTGGACATGTGGGAGATTTTTTTTCCAAAGCGCTGTGACCAGATCGCCTTCGGATTCATTTTTTAAGGTTCGGTATTGGTTTAAAATGTCAAGTAGAAAGGAAAGTTCGGTTTTTAGTACTCCTTTGGTGAATTCAATCCAAATAATCCCGTCACGGAAAAGCGGCGTGACCAGATAGTCCTCTTTCTCCTTCGGACGGTAAATCTCGATCCCCTTAAAGCAGATTCGCTCTTTTTCGATGTCAAGTTTAAGGGCAGGAGATGTTTGAAGGAAATTTACCAGACTACTTTCAAAACCGCTCAATAGATTTTTTGAAATGGCGTGCGCTTTCGGATAAAGGGAGTAGCTTTTGGTTGCGGTTGCAAATGCAGCCATGCAGCTTCTAACCGCTTCGATCTCTTCAGTAGAACAAGGTTCATCTGCGGTTTCAGATTCCGAGTGGTGACGTGGCTTTGGGGAGGGCGATTGAGGGGACTGTGAAGTCATTATACCTTTTCTGCCTGAATGTAGTCTATCCGCACCTGTGTAACGTACGAAATTTGCGGTGATTTTACATTTTAACTATACTATAAATGAGGGCGATTGTCAATGAAATCAAGGGGAAGCGTCCTGTGCTGTGAGTTTGGGTGTGTGCAACGCCCCACGAATGGGGCCGTTTTGACATGTCATTGTCGATATGAGCGGAAACGAGTGAGCCCCATGTTATTTACGATACAAGAGTCTTGTACACGTTGGCACCTTCAGTCCAGAAACATTCTACTCGTCCAAATTCAACCGGCCTGCGGCCGCCTGCTCAATAAGCCACAACAGCTGTCCGTGCGCAGGCTGAATAAGCTGCGATGGGAAAAGTTCGGGCTGCGGGTTTCCCTCCAATACCTTTTGCAGGGTTTCAGCCTTTTCTTTACCGCTGACCAGGAAGATAATCGTCTCAGCATTATTTAGCGCCGGTGCCGTCAACGTAATCCGGTAGGCCTGTAATTTTTCGACATAATTGGCCACCACAAGGCGCCGCTTTTCCTGCAGGGCGACTGTTCCTGGAAACAGGGAGGCCGTGTGACCATCCGGACCCATTCCCAGCAATACACAGTCAAAGCGCGGCAATTGTCCGGTTGCGAGATTGAAAAATGTCCGGATCTCCCGTTCATATTCTGCAGCCGCTTTGCCGGCATTGGGTTCTTCTGCTCGCACCCGATGGATGTTTTGGTCTGGAATCGGTGCCTTAGACAACATGGCGTCACGGGTCATGCGGAAATTGCTCTGCGGGTGGTCCGGCGGCACATGGCGCTCATCCCCCCAGAAGAAGTGGATCCTTGACCAGGGAATCTGATCTAAATATGGCTTTGAGCCAGCCAGCAGGGCATACAGATTTTTCGGTGTGGAGCCGCCGGAAAGGACAAGCGTGAACACCTCTTTTTCCCTGAGAGTTGCGGTTATCCTTCCAAGAATTTGATCGGCGGCCTCTCGACATAGCGCCTCTGAACCCGCAACAATTTTAATCTCACGCTCGGCTGATCTCATTTCGTTAAACCAAGTATTCCAACATTCCGTCATTGCAGAAGCCCATAGAATCCGGATACGGAAAAGCCTGTTATCTGTGACCTGGTCAAAAAGTCCAGCTTTTCGGTGTTGGATTAAGACGGCGTACTCTGAACCTGAAGCCTGGCGCAGTGTGCAGCGCCGAGCAGAGCGGTTTTGTCATTGAGGATTACACGAACCGGGATAGCTTCCAGCAGTGGTTTCATACGCCCTTTAGCGGTGAAGGCCTTCATAAATGTGCCGTCGCGAAGCTTTTGAATTATCCTTGGTGCAATCCCTCCTCCGATATACATACCGCCGGTGGCCATCATTTTCAAAGCTAAATTGCCGGCTTCAGCTCCATAAAGAGACACAAATAATTCCAAGGCACGGCTACAAAGATCAACGCGGTTTTCCAGGGCAGCCTGTGAAATAACAGCGGACGGGTCCTTATGTTTCAGCTCTTGGGCAAGCCAGTCAGGTTCTTCACCGCGTCCGGTGTCACGCAAAAACTGGTATACAGTGTACAGCCCGGGACCGGAAAGCACCCGCTCATAGCTGGCGCGTGTATGACGCTTCAGCAGAAAGCGCAGCAATTCAGCTTCCAGTTTGTTACGCGGCGCGAAATCGGTATGACCCCCTTCACAGGCAAACGGATGATGTTGCCGGCCGTCCCAGTACAGGCCGGCTTCTCCCAATCCGGTTCCGGCGGCGATGATGGCCGCGTTGCCGATGGGATCACGGATGCCTTGATTGAGAATCATAAAATCATCAGCTGTCAGCGCGGCGATGCCATACGCATTGGCTTCAAGATCATTGAGCAGGTTAACGGACCGAAACCCAAATTGTTTCGCTAAACCACGGGCATCTATTTCCCAAGGCAAATTGGTGGTGACACTCCGCTCGTCCCTGACGGGACCGGCAATTCCAAAGCACGCTTGGTCAACGGTCAGCCTGTGCTTTTGCAAAAACGCACTCACAATCTCTTTCAGGCCGGCATGGGCTTGGCTGTCGAATTTTTTTTCCGCTATTATTTCAAGCTGTTCGCCGTCCGCATCAAAGAGTGCCAGATTGGTCTTGGTTCCACCGATGTCGCCTGCCAGAATCATGGGTTTGCTTTTCTCCTAACTGGAATCCGTTTAGGCGGATTGTCTAGAAAATCTCACGCAAGGAGGGTAAGATTACCTAAATTGACGATATCTGTCTACTTTAAAAAGACTAAAATACTTAAAATGATCAAATATTGATCAAGGTTTGACACCAATTATGCTGCCGACGTCAAAGGCAGGATAAAATTTAATTCACATCGGGGTTAATCCGGCGGATTGCTTTTAGGCCGATAGTGATTAGTCTATCAGGTTAGCTCGACCCGTGAAAAATTTGCTTGTCAACCTATTAATTCATAAAGGCCAAATCGCCCAATTATCTCAAAAATATCCGGGTGATAGTCGTTGGGGAGGCATCATGGGCTTTAGAATCTTGATTCGAATTATTTGTTTATTCTGTCTTATTAATGTCGGTGTTCATGTCAATGCCGGATTTCAAGACTTCGTCAAAGACGCGATGAAGACACTGGGAGGAGAGAAGGGACTCACTAATGATGAAATTGTCAAGGGTCTCAAGGAAGCCCTTGAGATCGGCACAGGCAATGCCGTGAAAACGGTTTCAAAAACGGATGGGTATTTCAAAAATCCGCTAATTAAAATTCCCCTTCCTGAAAAGGTACAAAAGGTTGAAAAACTTCTGCGGGCAACCGGGTTCAATAACCAGGTAGACGAATTTGAATTAAGCATGAACCGTGCCGCCGAGCGGGCAGCCCCTGAGGCAAAAAACATTTTCTGGGATGCTATCAAGCAGATGACATTCAGCGACGCCCGCGAGATCCTTGATGGCCAGGACAATGCAGCCACCCTGTATTTTAAAGATAAAACCTCGGGCCGTCTGCAGGAGATCTTTAAACCGATTACCCACCAGGCGATGTCCGAAGTCGGCACCACCCGTTATTATCAGTCTCTTGATTCAAAGATAAAAACCATCCCCTTTGCAGATCAGATGAGTTTTGATTTGGATCAGTATGTAACCGACAAGGCGTTGGATGGTCTTTTTTTGATGCTGGCTGAAGAAGAAAAAAAGATCCGTCAAGATCCCGCCGCCCGAGTAACAGATTTGCTTAAAAAGGTCTTTGGGAGCCAATGATTTATCTTATTTAATTCTTTTGGCATTCCGATTAGAATTTCACCTGTTCTCCCGGCCTTCGCAATCCTTTAGCATTTTCAATCGTTACAAGACAGTGAAAATATTCCCATATAATTTTTTTTATGAAATGCACAAGAATAACAATTGAGAGAAGGAGATTGTTGACTGTTTTTAAAATTCTTGGCGAAAGGGATATCATCACCCAAAAAAGCAGCTTTTTCCATTTGACAAAATTTCAGTATTTAATCATATTGAACGCATGTCATGTCTTTCATCTATATCAAAATTATTTCAACAGCTTGCTGGACCGGTTATCTCTTTGTGGCCCGGAACACCAAGGATTTCTTATCAGAATAAATCTTTTTCCCGCCTAACCGGCCCTTGCAGATGAAGTCCGAAGTCGTCGTCCTTGTTCATAGAAGGATCCAAACAACCTTTAAGCAAAGGAGGATACCATGATCAAGAAAGGATTTACCCGCAGAAAATTTATCAAGACCGGCCTTATAACAGCCGGCGCGGCTGCGCTGGGCCCCGGGATTATCAAACCTTTGGGACTGTGGGCGGCCACACCCCAGATAAAAGGTCCAATCAAGGTTGGATACCAGGCTGTCATGTCCGGCACCCTGGCCGGATACGGCGATTTTCACAAAATGGGCGCCACCATGGCCATGGAAGAAATCAATGCTGCCGGCGGCATCGCCGGCAACAAACTGGAGATCGAATTCAGGGACTCCACGCTCAAGGCCGACGAGGCCATCAAAAATGCCCGTTATTTTGCCGACAGCTGGGAGGCCGATTTCCTGGCCGGTGTCGATTCTTCGGGACAGGCTCTGGCTCTGGCCCCGGTGATGGCCGAGTTGGACCGGGTGCTCATGGTCACCCATGCCGCTACGGAGAAGCTGACCGAACAGCAGGTTTTTAAAAACGGCATCAAGCAGATCTTTCGCATCTGCACGCCCACTTACCAGGACGGCAATGCGGCCGCCTTTGTGGCCAAGGACCTCCCGGCCAAGACCTGGGCCACGGTGAGTCCCAAGTACGAATACGGCTACACCTGCTGGGCCATGTTTCAAGACACGCTGGGCAAGCTGAAGCCGGATGTATCCTTTATTGCCGATTCCTGGGCGCCGTTCGGCACCACCGACTTTCGTTCGCACATCAACACCATCATGGATGCCGCCCCCGAAGGCCTGTATTCCGTCGAATGGGCCGGCGAACTGATTGCATTCGTTAAGCAGGCAAATCAGGCGGGCATGTTTGATAAGATCAAACACGTTATGTTTCCGGTCGGTGCCGCCATGGACGTGCTGGAAGGGCTGGGAGGTGAAATGCCGGACAACGTGTGGATTTCCGGTCGTTATTTCTTCATGTATCCCAACGATGCCCGCAACAATGGATGGGTCGCCAACTTCCGTAAGCGCTGGAATCACTACCCCGCTTACGTATCCGAAACCGGTTATTCCGCCATGTTTGCTTTCAAAAAAGCGGTTGAAGCAGCCGGTTCCAAAGAGACCAGCGCCGTCGTCCAGGCCCTGGAAGGAATGGACCTGGGTTCCCCGGCCGGTGACCGCGTATTCAGAAAGGAAGACCATCAGGCCATGTACGAAGTGCCGTGGGGCCTGACCGTTTCCAATCCCAAGTATCCGTTTAAAGTCATGGGCAAACAGGTGGTGATTCCGGCCAAAGAGTGCTTCAACCGGCCGCCCTTTGAAGGGCCCAACACCAAGCCGCCTTTTACCAATTGAGTTAAAACTGATTGGAAGTTATTCGTCACTTGTTATTGGTTATCATAATTAGCGCCCGAAAGGAAAATCCAGCTTTTGGCAGGTTGGGTTGAGCCCGATCTGTAATGTTGGGTTTCGTGCCTCGACCCAACCTACGAAAGCCAAGCGATCACGGAATATGATTTCAAGGGCGAAACCCAACAAATCGATAAGATGAGTTCTCGTTCCATCATTAATTGGGCGAACAAAAGCTGTTTGGATATCTTTCCATCAGATAATCAGGATAAAGATCTCAGCATCCGTATCAAATAACGAATAACCAATAACAATTAACGCTTTTACATGGCAGACCAAAGGTGGGTTGCGCTAGGTAGCCCGCCCGCAACCGTATCGTCGGGGAGAAATCATTGGACCTGAAATCCATCGTGCACGTGTGCCTGGCGGGCCTGTCCACCGGCATGTTTATCTGGCTGGTGGCCAGCGGTCTGACGCTGATCTTCGGGGTGCTCGGGGTGCTGAATTTTGCCCACGGCAGCTTTTACATGCTGGGCGCCTACTGCTGTTTCACCGTCTTGAGCCGGCTGGGAGACAATTTTTGGCTCGGTCTGCTGATCGGACCACTGTGCGTGTGCGTTGTCGGGTACGTCATCGAGAGGTTTTTCCTGCGCTACGTTTACCGGATCGAACTGCCCTACCAGTTGTTGCTGACCTTTGCCTTTGTGCTGCTTTTCGATGATCTGGTGAAGATTATCTGGGGCGCCGGATCGCTGGGCTCTCCCAGTGTGCCGGGGCTGGCCGGTTCCGTGCCTATCCTGGGGCGCAACTTTCCCACTTACAGCCTGTTCATTATTGCCGTCGGCCCTTTGGTCGCCCTGGGGCTATGGATCTTGATTGAAAAAACGTGGTACGGCCGGATTATCCGGGCAGCGTCCTCCGATCGGGAAATGGCCTCGGCCATCGGCGTCAATGTGCCCGTGCTGTTTACCGCCGTGTTCATGTTCGGGGCCTGGTTGGGGGCCATGGGCGGTGGTCTGGCGGTGCCCTACGTCGGTCTGCTGACACCCGGGATGGGCGAGGCCATTATCATCGATGCCTTCGTGGTGGCCGTGATCGGCGGCCTGGGCAGTCTGAAGGGGGCCTTTTTGGGGGCCCTGATCATCGGCCTGCTGTCCTCCTTCGGTACGCGCTTTATCCCAACCTTTGACATGTTTTTAACCTTCATCTTGATGGCCGCAGTTCTCCTGTGGCGGCCCCAGGGATTTTTCGGGGAAGCGGTCTAAATGTACCGATCTTGGAATATTATCATATCGGTTTTGGTATTGACGGTTTTGATCCTGATTGGGCTGTTTGCCGGCCGCTTTACCGTGTATCTGACGTCGCGGGTCATGATCCTGTCCATCTTCGCCCTGGGCTACAATATCCTTTTTGGTCTCACCGGCCTGTTGTCTTTCGGTCACGCCGCGTTTTATGCGGCCGGCGCCTACGGCCTGGGGCTGTTTTCGCTGCATGTGTCCCCGCACCCCTTGATCGGAATACTGGTGGGCGTGGCCTGCGCCTGCGTGCTGGCCGCTGTTATCGGTTTTTTCTGCGTACGTCAGACCGAGATCTATTTTGCCATGCTGACGCTGGCATTCGGCATGATGATATTTTCTCTTATCTGGAATATGCGCGGGGTCACCGGCGGCGATGACGGACTGGTGGGGATCATGCGCGCCCCGATATCGCTCGGTGTTGTCAGTATCCCCATCATAAAGCCCAAGATTTACTATTTTTTGGTACTTTTCTTTCTCGCACTATCGGTGTTTTTGATTTTCCGCATTCGACGTTCACCCTTTGGTCTCGTGCTGGCCGGCATCCGCGAAAATGACCGGCGGGTCGAGTTCGCCGGTATTTCTTTGAAAAATTACCGTCTGGGGGCGTTCATTATCTCCGGAACATTTGCCGGCTTGGCAGGTGCCCTGGGCACCTTGCTGGAAAGCAATACGACTCCGTTTTCGGCCCACTGGAGCCACTCCGCCGCACCGGTGCTGGTCAGCCTGATCGGAGGCATCCAGACATTCGCCGGCCCGCTTGTCGGCAGTGCCGTGTTTATCGTATTGCGCGAAATTATCGAACGCTTCACCCACAACTGGATGCTCTGGTTCGGCCTGATATTGCTGGTCATTATCATGGGGTTCCGGGGCGGAATTGTCGGGGCCCTGTCAGGATACAAAAAATAGCCGGGAAGGTGCGCTGCCGCCCGGTGATAAAACGCTATGGCTTCAACCTTATTACAAATTGAAAACCTGAATAAGTCCTTCGGCCGGGTGCAGGCCGCCGTTAACATTAATCTGACCCTCGAGGAAGGTGTTTTAACGTCGGTTATCGGACCCAACGGTGCCGGCAAGTCCACCCTCATCAATATGCTGTCGGGTTCGCTGCCGGCCGACTCGGGGCGCATCGTTTTCCAGGGAATGGATATTACCAACATGCCGATCCATCGCCGGGTCCGGCTGGGGCTGAGCCGATCGTTTCAGGTTGTCAACGTCTTTCCGGAAATGACCGTGTTTGACAACATTCAACTGCCGGCTCTGGCCGTCAGGAACCGTTCGCGGCGTCTGTTCGGCTCCCTCGCAAACGAAACAGCGGTCCACCGGGAGGTCAATGAAATTTTAGAACTGATCGGCCTGTCCGCAGAAGCCGGGACCACTGCCAGCGCCCTTTCCCACGGCGACGAGCGGGTTCTGGAGGTCGGCATTGCAATGGCCGCCCGACCGAAACTGCTGTTTTTGGACGAACCTACCGCCGGCATGAATCCGCTGGAACGGGAGCGCGTTCTGAAAAACATCCGCCGTTTGTCCGAACAGGGCCGGACAACCTTCGTCATCGTGGAGCACGACATGGACATTGTTTTTTCGCTTTCACAACGGGTGATCGTGCTGCATTACGGCGAGGTCATCGGCGATGGCACCACCGCAGAGGTTAAAAGCAATTCCCGGGTACGCGAGGTGTACCTGGGAGAAGAGGTAGCGGCATGAAACTGCAGGTGGAATCAATCAATACCTATTACGGGAAATCTCATATTCTGCAGGATGTGTCCTTCGATGTTGCCTCGGGAGAAGCGGTGGCACTGCTGGGCCGCAACGGCGTCGGCAAGACGACGACGCTGCGTTCCGTGATGGGCTTAAGCACACCGCGGGCGGGCTCGATTCGATTCAAGGATAAAGAGATCCGCGGCAAGCCGGCCCATTTCATGGCCAAAGCCGGTATCGCTTACATGCCCGATGACCTGCGTATATTTCCGGATCTGACCTGCGAGGAAAACCTTGAAATCGCCCGCCGACTGTCTAAACGCACCGGTTATTGGAGCAAAAAGCGGGTTGAAGAACTGTTTCCCGTCCTGGGCGAGCGCCGCAGGCAGATGGGCATCAACCTGTCCGGCGGCGAAAAGAAGATGCTCGGCATGGGACGGGCGCTGATGGCCAATCCGGAAATGGTTTTGCTGGACGAGCCCTCAGAAGGTCTGGCACCCATGATTGTGGCCAGCCTGGCCCGGGTCATCGAGGAAATCCGGGACAAGGGTATGACCATTCTGATGGCGGATCAGAACCTGAAATTCTGCCGCCGGGTCTGCAAGCGTGGCTACATTCTGGAAAAGGGTCGCATGGTGCATGCGGACACCATGGAAGCCATCATGGCGGATGATACCGTGATTGGAAAATATCTGGCGCTGTAAACACCGCAAATGAGATAGTCTCCTAATGAATTAATTTTTTAATCACGAAAACACGAAACATAAAAAGCACGAAATTTACTCTTTTTCATTTTCATGTTTTCTCTCTTTCGTGCTTTCGTGATGAATTTCTTCTTTGTTCAGAAAGGAATCCGAATGGGACTCGAAATATTTGAACTTAAAGACAAAATTGCCATGGTAACCGGCGCTACGCGCGGTCTAGGCGAGGTCAGTGCCAGGGCGCTGGCTGGCGCCGGGGCCGATATCGCCGTGTGCGGGCGCAGCACCGACGACCTGAAGCGGGTGACCGACGAGATCCGCAAATTGGGTCGAAAGTCCGAGGGATTTTTCATCGACGTCATCTCCAAACCAAGCGTTTCAGAGGCGGTCGATCGTATCCTGGAGACCTTCGGCCGGATCGACATTCTGGTAAACAACGCCGGTGTCAACTTCCGGGTTCCGGTGCTGGAATTTCCGGAAGAAGAATGGGATCGGGTGATCAACACCAATCTCAAGGGCTATTTTTTGGTGGCCCAGGCTGCCGTACCCCAGATGCTGCAAAACGGGTATGGTAAGGTAATCAACATGAGCTCCATTCTGGGAGCGGTCGGCCTGCCGCACCAAGTGGCCTATGCGTCTTCCAAGGGCGGTGTCGACCAGATGACCAAAGTCATGGCTCTCGAATGGGCCAAACAGGGTGTGCGCGTCAACGCCATCGCTCCCACCTATTTCGAGACCGAACTTGTCACCCAGATCCGTAACGATCCGGAGCGCTTTAAATTCATCAACGACCGCACACCCATGGGTCGCTGGGGATACTTACCCGAGCTGGAAGGTGCCGTGATATTTTTGGCCTCCCCGGCCTCGGATTTCATTACCGGACAAACCATCTACGTCGATGGTGGTTGGACGATATGGTAGAAAGGAGACACTATGAAAATAAAAAACGGGGCTGAATATATGAAAAGCTTGCGCCGGCTGAAGCCCAAAATCTACTACAAAGGAAATCGCATCGAGGATGTCACGCGTCACCCGGCCACAGCGCCCCATGTGCGGGCGGCTGCCATGACGTATGCGCTGGCCGGCAAGCCGGAGTACCGGGATCTGGCCACGGCCACTTCCCATTTGACGGGCCGCACCATTAGCCGCTTTACGCACGTGCATCAAAACATCGAGGATCTGATCAAAAAGATCAAGTTGCTGCGGGTGCTCGGTCAGAAAACCGGTACCTGTTTTCAGCGCTGTGTCGGATTCGACGGCATCAACGCCGTGTATTCGGTGGCCTACGAGATCGACCAAAAATACGGCACCGATTACCTGAAGCGCTTCACATCGTGGCTGATTGAAATCCAGGATGAAAACCGTATGGTGGTCGGCGCCATGACCGATCCCAAAGGCGACCGCTCCAAAGGCCCGGCTCAGCAGCCGGATCCGGATCAGTATTTGCACGTGGTCGAACGACGATCCGACGGCGTGGTCATCCGAGGCGCCAAGCTGCACATGACCGGCGCGGTCAACTCTCACGATATTCTCGTCATGCCCACGACCGCGCTGGACGAAAACTCAACAGACTATGCCATCGTCTGTGCGGTACCGATTGATGCTCCCGGAATCACAATGATCTTCGGTCGCCAGGCCGGTGACGACCGGCGGGACAAACAGGAGTGGATCGATTCCGGCAAGCCGCGCTTCGGCATTGTGGGCGGCGAGGCCGTGATCGCATTCGAAGACGTATTTGTTCCCAATGAACGGATTTTCATGAACGGCGAGACCGACTTTACCGGCATGCTGGTCTACCGCTTTGCAGCCCACCACCGCGCCAATTACGGGGCCTGCAAAACTGGCCTGATGGATGTCCTGACCGGGGCGGTCAGCTACCTGGCGCAAATCCAGGGGGCGGCCAAAGGCTCTCACATCCGGGACAAGGTGACTGAAATGATCCACCTGAGCGAGACGCTCTACAGCTCATCGGTCGCCTGCTCGGCCGAAGGCGTGCCGACACCCTCGGGGGCATACATGGTGGACACAATGCTGGCCAATGTCTGCAAGCAGAACGTGACCCGCTTCCACTTCGAGGTGGCACGGCTGGCCACCGACATCGCCGGAGGGTTCATTGCCACCATGCCAAGCCAATACGACCTGAAAAGCGAAGACGTCGGACATCTGGTCAAAAAGTATTTTATGGGGGTGTCCGAAATCCCGGTCGAGGACCGCATCAAAATCGGTCGGCTGATCGAGGCTATGACCGGTGGCACCGCCATGGTGGAGTCGATGCACGGGGCAGGATCACCCCAGGCCCAGCGCATCATGATTTTTCGCGAGGGTAAGCTGGCCGAGAAAATCAAGCTGGCTAAGGCCTTGGCGGGGATTCCCCAGCGTAAAAAAGCAAAAAAGGATTCGTAATGAATTCTTACTACAACCACAAGCCATGGCTGCAAACCTATCCCGATTGGCTGCCGGAGAAACTGTCGGTACCGGCGGTCAGCCTGTTGGACGAATTTTTACAGTCAGCCGCAGCCTATCCGAATGATCCGTGTCTGCACTATTTTGAGCGGACCTTCAGTTACCTCGATATTCATCGGATGGCGCTGGGACTAGCCGCAGCGCTGGCGAAGATGGGCATTGCAGCGGGAGACCGGGTGATTGTCGTCATGCAGAATATTCCCCAGGCGGTGGTGGCCTTTGTGGGAGTCTGGATGCGGCGGGCTGTAGTGGTGCCGCTCAATCCAATGTACACCGGCCATGATCTGAAGCACTATCTGGCGGACAGCGGCGCACGCCTGGTCATCTGCCAAGATGACCTCTACCCACAGCGGGTGCAAACGGCCATCGCGGATCGCAGCGACGTTAAGGTCATTACCACCTCGGCGCTGGATCTGCTGCCGCCGGACAGTCCACGCCCCGGACAGTTCGAGAACCTAAAAAAGTTGTCGCTGAAAGAAACCCATGATTTCATGGAGCTGATCGACGGCGCCACCGAAACGGAAACGGAGGTGCTGAACTGCGAGCCCCGGGATTTAGCCTACCTGGTCTATACTTCCGGCACCACCGGGCCGGCCAAGGGTGCCATTATCCGACATCGCCATGTGGTTCACAATGCTTTGGTGTATGAAGCGGCCTGCCGCCTAGATCGCAACGACGTCGTGCTGGCTGTGGCCCCTTTGTTTCACATCACAGGCATCGTAGCACATCTGGCGATCGCCTTTCATCTCGGTATCCCGGCCGTCGTCTTCGGCCGGTTCGATGCCGGCGACACTCTGCGGCTCATTGAACGACATCGGGTGACCTTTACTGTTGCGGCCATCACCGTTTACATCGCTCTGTTGAACCACCCCGACCTGAAAGAGTTCGACCTTACCAGTTTTCGCAAAGCATACAGCGGTGGTGCGCCGGTGGCGCCCGGTACGGTCGATAAGTTTCGGGAGGCGATGGGCATCAGCATTTATAACGTCTATGGGTTGACGGAAAGCTGCTCGCCGGCAACCATCACTCCGCTGGGGATGGAAGGACCGGTCGATGCGCAATCGGGGGCGCTGTCGGTAGGCCTTGTAATTCCAGGTCATGAAGCCTGGATTGTCGACCTGGAGGATCCCGTAACCGACGTGCCCCCGGGTGAAGAAGGCGAGCTGCTGTTCAGGGGACCCGCTATCACCGACGGGTACTGGGAAAAGCCTGAAGAAACGGCCAATGCCATTCGAAACGGCCGCCTGCATACCGGAGATGTCGCCAAGTTCGACGAACACGGCTGGTGTTACATCGTCGACCGTAAGAAAGATCTTATCAACGCCTCGGGGTTCAAGGTGTGGCCGCGTGAAGTGGAAGATGTGCTCAACAAACATCCCGGTGTCAGAGAAGCAGCCGTGGTCGGGGTACCGGATGCTTACCGCGGCGAGACGGTCAAAGCATTTGTCGCGCTGACCAACGAGTTCAAGGGCACCGTCACGCCGAACGAGTTGATTCGCTTCTGCAAAGAGCGAATGGCAGCCTATAAATATCCCCGGATGGTCGAAATCATCGATGAAGTCCCCAAGACGCTGACCGGAAAGTACTTGCGGAGAAAGTTGCGCGAGGTTTAGGCGAAATCCATCGATTCGTAAATTCAATGACGAATTTACCCACTCAGGACTAAGTGCTGAGTGAGTAATTTTATTTAATTGATCGCGCAAAATACGTCACAGTAGCTGCGAATCGAAGCACCAAGCAGCCGCAACCGGTTCCAGTCAATTAGAACTGCACCACGCCACGTTTAAATGATTATGGTCGCGAATTATTGAAAACATTGGTGTTGATTTATGTGGGCAAAAATGTGCCCAAGGATGACGACGCTTCTCAGAAAGTGGAGAATGAGCGGGTTCGTGCTGGTTTTAATTTTAGGAAAGTTTGTAGATGAATATCATTGGAGGCGAAGTTAATATCATGGAGAACATAACCAGTTTTTCGAAAAACAATTTTACCCTATTTTTTTTGATTACCTTCATCCTATGTTTGAATTTTTCTATTCGTACCGCCTCGTGTGAAGAACTCCAAAATAACAAGGCTCTTGATGAGAAAGTTAGAATGTTCCTGCAGAACCGCAAAGGCACATGGCATGATTGGAACATCCCTTACTCTGACGGTAAGATCCTGTATGATCTCGTGCTTAAAAACAAATACAAGAAAGCAATCGAAATCGGAACTTCCACTGGGCTTTCAGCGATCTGGATTGCATGGGCGCTTAGTAAAACAGGGGGTAAGCTCATAACCATCGAAATTGATGAAGGGCGCTATAAGAAGGCGCTAGCCAATTTCAAAGAGGCCGGACTTTCGGAATTTATCGATGCACGGCTTGCCGATGCCCATGACCTTGTGAAAAAACTCAAAGGTCCCTTTGATTTTGTCTTTTCAGATGCAGATAAAGACTGGTACATGAATTATTTCATAGCGCTTGCACCGAAGCTTGAAGTTGGCGGCTGCTTTACGGCCCACAATGCATCATATACCGGAATCGAGGGTATCAGAGAATTTCTTG
>Ga0209536_100006704_pt1 | contig 17544 bp, 19 predicted proteins | sample DeeMarSeWOR28_12_FD_187461 | JGI IMG/M metagenome (GOLD analysis project Ga0209536, IMG submission 187461) | Marine sediment microbial communities from White Oak River estuary, North Carolina - WOR-2-8_12 (SPAdes) (version 2) | ecosystem: Environmental > Aquatic > Marine > Intertidal zone >... | reverse complement strand
GGTTTCCACTGCCCTGTCTTCGTGGAATTCAATATGCTCGGCTCCGGCGATTTTGCACTTGGGGGAGGTGGTAATCAGCTTGGTGTGGAAACAGTCTGTAAGTGATGCCAGCGCAGGCATAATGCACTGCACATCTACCAGCATAACTTCCACCGCACCGGTCATTATTGCCAGCTCCTGTTGCAGAAAGTTGCCCGCAACCGATATGCCATGACGCATCAGGATTTCATTGGCTGTGCAGCACATACCGGCAAGGTTTATGCCTTCGGCACCTTTGTCTTTGGCCATTTTTACAAGTTCAGGTTCCTGAGACACGCCAACGATTATATCTGACAATGTGGGCTCGTGACCGTGCACAACAATATTGACCTGCTTGGGGTCGAGGGCGCCCAGATTGGCGCCAAACCTAATCGGCTGAGGACCGCCGAATAAAATATCCGAAAGCTCGGTTGCGATAAGAGAACCGCCCCAGCCATCAGCCAGACAGCAGCGTATTCCCTGCTTCATCAGATTTTTGTAGTCGGAGCCTACACCAATGTGCGTCCTGTGCATAATTTCCACGACCTCACGGTCAACAGCTCGCGGTGTTACTCCCTGTTTTTTCCAGATTTTCTGCCTGGTTTTTGGCGGGTAAGCTGCCGCACTGATGAGCGTTCCTTCTTGTTTGCCGAATTCGGCCAGCGCCACATCCGCTAACTCATTGCCGATCTCCTTCGAGTCTCTGCCTTCAACCTTTATACCAAATCTTGCTGCTACCTCCCTTAATTTTAACTCGTCCTTGATCATATAGTCACAACTATCGCTTTCCACCGCCATCTTGAATGTATGTGCGATGTCGCGGCCATGGTCGGAATGTGCCGCTGCACCGGCGGCAATCATTCGCAGCAGGTTTCGCGCTGCAATCGTATCGGCGGTTGCACCACATATACCTGCTTGCGGCCCGTTCTCAAACGGGTCAACTCGGCATGGCCCCATTGAGCAATTTCGGCAGCATATACCGAGTTTGCCGAAACCACATTGAGGCTCCTGTTGCTCAAATCTGTCCCAGGCCGTTTCAACATCGGCCTTATTCGAATTTTTCAGCATTTCCTGGGCTGCTTTATCGCTACTGCGTTTTGTTGGATCCATAAAAAATTCCTCAGTAATTAGTAAGTATCAGTAAATTGAAAAATCACCCTTATACCATATTTTGTTCTCTATTTCAAGCTGCCGGCTTTTGGCTGGCTGCGTACCATAGTAACCACCTTATTTTTTGCCGAACGTAACAGATCCAAGATTTGCAACGGTCTGCAATCTTCTGCATTTCGGACACAATCGCAGACGTTCACGGAACTCTTCACTATTTAGATTGGCTTTTGTCAAGGCTTGTTCGTTTACCAGAGTGCTGGCTATAAGCGCTCCGCATTCCTGGCAGACAAGCATCTTTACCCGCGATTTGAAGGGTGAAATCTCTATTTCCTTCTCATCTTCGTGGAACCTGACTTTGATGGTTCCGACCGGACATATCGCAGCACACGCCCCGCATCCGATACAATCCTCGGAAGGCTGCCGGAAGGGTGCAGCCACAGCTTTGTCCACGCCGCGACCGGCAAATCCGATTGCGGCTTTCCCGATTATTTCTTCACATACCTGGACGCATAAGCCGCACAGTATGCAGTTTCGCTGACTTTCCGTAACATTCGGGTAACGCGTTTCTTTCACACCCATGCGCTTAGCCAATACCTTTAGCTCCTTGCTCTCCGGTGCTCGTGCGAGCAATAGCTCCATAACACCGCGGCGGGCCTTCTTGGCCCTTTCGCTGGAAACATAGACAACAATATCACGGCGTACAGGATAATTGCAGGCGGTGACCAGTTGTCTCCATTCACCGCGGTCAAGCTCAACCATGCAAAGCCGGCACGATGCATCGGTCGAAACGGACGGGTGATAGCACAGCGTGGGAATCCATATTCCAGCCCTGTTGGCGGCTTCCAGAATCGTCGCGTCTTTCCTGACTCTGACCTTACATCCATCTATCGTTACTGTTGGCACCGGATAATTCTTCCTTATACTTTTAACACCGCGGCAAACGGGCATTTCTCCCAGCAGGTCCCGCATAGCGTGCATTTTTCCTGGTTAATTACGTGTGGAACCTTCTTGTCGCCGGTGATTGCATCCACTGGGCAGTTTTTCATACATATACCGCAGGCCTTGCAGGCTTCCGAATCAATTTCATAACGGAACAGACCGCGGCACTCTTTTGCAGGGCAGCGCTTCTCTTTAATGTGTGCGTCGTACTCATCACGAAAATAGCGTATTGTGGAAATAATAGGATTTGCGGCAGTCTTACCAAGGGCACAAAGGGCCGTTCCTTCCAACAGTTCCGCCAGCTCCTCAAGCCTCTCCACGTCGCCGACCTGTCCCTCTCCGTCAGTGATGCGGTCGAGAATATAAAGCATCTGGGCCAGACCTTCTCTGCAGGGAGTGCATTTGCCGCAGGATTCTTTCTGGAGAAATTCTGTGAAATACTTCGCGACCTTGACCATACAGGTGTCTTCGTCCATAACTATCATGCCGCCGGAGCCCATCATTGAACCCAGCTTTGTGAGTTCGTCGAAGTCTACACGGGCGTCGAGGTGTTCTGCCGGTATGCATCCGCCGGAGGGACCTCCGGTCTGGACCGCTTTGAAACTTCTGCCGTCGCGTATTCCTCCGCCGATTTCTTCGATAATCTGCCGAAGTGTAATGCCCATGGGCACTTCCACAAGTCCGGTATTGACTATCTTTCCGACAAGGCTGAAAACCTTGGTTCCTTTGGACTTTTCTGTTCCGATGCCGGCAAACCACTCTCCGCCCCGGTTTATGATAGCCGGAACATTGGCCCAGGTTTCCACGTTGTTGAGGTTGGTGGGCTTTTCCCTGAGGCCGCTTTCCACGGTATGGATATATTTTGCTCTCGGTTCGCCGGTTCGTCCTTCCAGCGAGGCCATCAGCGCCGTAGACTCGCCACAAACGAATGCACCGCCGCCGCGGTTGATACGGATATCGAATGAAAACGAACTACCCAGAATGTTCTTGCCTAACAGCCCAAACTCGCGGGCTTGCGAGATGGCCATTTTCAAATGCTCTACGGCCAGAGGGTATTCGTTGCGGACATATATATATCCTTGTTCAGACCCAATGGCGTATGCTCCGATGAGCATGCCCTCGATGACCGAGTGTGGATTTCCCTCCATAATGGAGCGGTCCATAAAAGCCCCGGGGTCTCCTTCGTCACCGTTACAAATGACATACTTTGGCGAACCCTTGGCCTCTCTGCAGGAGCGCCACTTCCGTGCGGTCGGAAAGCCTCCGCCGCCACGACCCCTCAGTCCTGCCACCTCTACCTGCGAGATTACTTCTTCGGGCGTCATTGAGGATAGAACCTTTGCAAAAGCTGTGTAGCCGCCTTCGGCGATGTAGTCTGTGATTGTTGTGGGATCGATGAGACCGTTATTGCCCAGAACGATACGTTCCTGGACCTTGTAAAAGTCTATTTCATCTGCCTTCTTGGCCTTTTTCCCTGTTACGGGGTCCTCATATAATAGCCTCTCGACTATCCTTCCTCCGACCACTGTCTCACGGAAAATCTCGGCCACATCAGGCTCTTCAACTCGTTGGTAAAGAATCTCGCCCGGCTCGACTACGACAATAGGGCCTCGCTCGCAGAATCCGTGACAACCGACGCACTTGGCCTCAATTCGAACGTCCTGATCGGACTGCTCGGCTGCCTCACAGAAAAGCTCATACAACCTTCGTGAACCCTTGGCTGCGCAGCCCGTCCCGATGCAAACTCTCACCGTTTTGGCAGCCTTGCGGCCTTTGCTGTTCAGCTTCTTGGCAAATTTGTCGATATCGGCACCGCTTGTAAATCTGGTCGAGACGCTAATCACGCTTTGCCTCCTTTGCAGTTGCTTCGGTGCTTTCTTCGTCAGGTTGCAGATTGTGCAGAATTTCAAGGGCGGAATCCGGGGTAACGCCGTCGTAGTATTGTCCATCCACCACCATTACCGGTGCTAGGGCACATGCGCCCACGCAGTTGACAGCCTGAAAGCTGAACAAGCGGTCTCGGGTTGTTCCACCCGGCTCTACGCGGAATTCCCTGCTTATAGCTTCGGAAATAACATTTGCACCCTTAAGGTAACATACTGTGCCCATACAAAGCGTTACCTCATGCGCACCTTTTGGAGCGAGGCGAAACGTTGAATAGAATGTCGCAACAGCATATAATCGGCTCAGCGGTAGTTCAAGCCGCTTCGCAAGCAAATGTAGATGATCAACAGGCAGATACCCACACTCGGCCTGAAGGTCCTGCATCATGGGTATGAGCATACCAACTTCAGCGTCATAACGGTCAACTATCTGTTCTATGATTGTGTTGTCCTGGGCCATATTCACTATTTATTGTATTATCGATTCATAACAAGAATAAATTGTTTAATCTATTAAATTGTGTGTTTATTGTCAATAGTCCGCTTCTCTGCGGCAAAAAATCCGACTGAGCTGTGGCTAAACTGTCTCTATCGTTACCTCCTTGCCTCTTTTCCGCAGTTCGTCGGCAATCTCCCGCACCACGGCCAGCTTCATACCCAGTTGTCGCGGCAGGTCGGGATTTTGATGGGCCGGGTTCACACTCAGGCCCACTATAAAATGAATGTGGTCAACGTCAAGGCACAGGCGGACCAGCGCCGAGGCTGCGTCCGTTTGGAATTTTACTTTCTCTAAGTCTGTGTCTGAATGGAGCAGTTCGTTGGTCCTTGTAAGCGTCAGGATTCCCTCGGTCATCAAATCAATCCCTTCCAGCCTGGCCAATGGGGGGACATCAGCCTTCATTGTGGAAAGATCGACTTCCAATGACTTGTCTCCCAGATGACGGGCGACAATTTTCGCTGTGGTTCCCCCACAAACCGCCAGAAATCCCTGACGCTGTGTGAATTTGGAAACGATTTTTTCGTCGGTGCTCTTGTCCGCCGGCGGCCCTGTTAAGACGGTGGCCATGAGCTTGTGTCGAACCTTTATCACGGCAACGCTTACATCGTCTCCGGGTTTGCCGCAGTAAAGGTCCCAGGCTGCATCTGCGAGCTTGTCGGCGAGCTGCTGAGCGGAAAGGTCAGGGTGACAGTGCTCTTCGAGGAAGCGTGAAACCTGCTTGTTGCCCCATCCGAGGGGGTATAGACCCCCTATGCCGGCGTTTATCACGCCGTCGGAGATAAAGACGAGCCAATCACCAACTTTCAGCTCAAGTTCCAGCTCTCGAATGGTCTTGCCTTCAATTTTCCGTTCTTCGTAAGGCAGGGAGACGGACTTGCGCTGCCGTAACAGAACTACCGACGGCGTATCGAACTCCACCACACGCGCGTGCCCTTCAGTAAAGAATTTTCCGATTGAAAAGGTGCTATAGGCCAGCTTTCGGACCTCGCACACCGGCAGCGTCCTGCCCAATGTTTCAACTACTTCGCCTAAGGAAAGCTCATTCTCCATCAAATGCATGACGATTTGCGTAGTCAAAGTTGAAAGGATGTTTGCCTTGACGCCGCTTCCCAGTCCGTCGGACAGCGCCAGCATCACCGAATCGGCATGACGTGAAAAAGCCAAATTATCACCGCAGAGCTCTTCGCCGTGTTTTTGGAGCTGTTTTCCGCCCCACTCGTAAAAAAGCCTCATCACTGACCTTCTTCCTCATAGAGTGACATCAGCTTCTTCAGAAGCACTTTAGTCTCTGCCGTTGTTTCTCCGAGCAGTCTGGCTATTTCCTGCGCCGTTTGCATCTGTCGTGATATAACCTCCTGCGCCCGTGTCAGCATCTGTGCCTTCAGATCAAGAAAGTCTTTTCTGGCCTTTTCCTCTTCGGAGATATCGATGAAGATGCCGCAGTAAAGGTCTTCGCCCTCGATGGGGAAAATACCTACTCGGAAGCTGACTTCGTGTTCGGGAATGCTCTCTTTGACCATCAGTGAACCGCCTGCGGCGATGGCGCGTTCGAAGCAGTCAGAATGGACAAATTCCTTGGCTGCTCGGCCCAAAAGATCGTCGTTGGCACACCTGAACATTGTAAGAAAGGCGGGATTGACGAAACGGATGTGCGTCTTTTTGTCCACAAGAAGAACACCATTCGGTGTATGCTGCAAAATAGCGCTTGTGTGCGTGTCTACCTGGCTTTTGGACAGTTTCATACTAAGTTCTCCTTTTACGGGAACTCTTTGCAGGGCCTTTGCGTTTCTTTTTTTTCTTTAGGGCCCCCAGCACTTTCCTTCGGAACATTTGGGCGCCTTTCTCGGCCGTGGGACTGCTTAAAATCTCTTCACCGAACATCCAGTTGATTCCCTCGCCGCACCGCTCCATACAGAATGAGCCTTTGAGCTCGACCTTGTCCCCAAGACCTTCTTTGGCCAGAAAGTCATTAAAACGGCCTATCATTTCTCGTGCACCCTTGATATGACACGAGCTGCCCACACATACTGTTACGGTAATCATTGAGTAATCTCTTTATTCTTTTTTGTCTTTGCTTTTCTGAGTTGACAGGACAAGGTCCTGGGCGGCGCGCCGGCGTTTGCTGGCCGCCAAATCCTTTTCGCTGCCCAATTTCAGCGCTTTCGTGGGACATGCCTCCACACACGCCGGCTCCTGGCCTGCCTTGGCACGTTCGTAGCAAAGGTCACACTTGACCATAGCTTTGCCGTCGCCGGACAGTTCAATCACTCCGAAAGGGCAAACCACAAGGCAATACTTGCAGCCGATACACTTGTCTTTATCAATCAGCACAGGCCCTTCGGCCTCCTGCCGATGTATCGCCCCCGTCGGGCAAACGGCAATACAAGGCGCATCCTCGCAGTGCCTGCACTGCAATGGCACTGCAAATTCACCTGCCGAAAGCACAGTGACTCTACGCTGAGGCCTTGGCATTTCCCAAATCGCCTCTTCCAGGTTCCTGGATTGAGAATGTGCCACCGCACATGCTATTTCACAGCTTTTGCAGGCCAAACATTTTTCGATGTCTACCATTATGCTTTTATTTTCCATATCAATCTTGTTCTCCGGGATAATTCGACTCGACTGTATATTGTGAAGACACGGTCCCTTCGCCAATCAAATCCATTAGCTTATCTTTGGCATCCTTTAACATACCAACCAGTTCCGGACAAGCGCTAAAAACCGGCTTGGAATTGAGGTCTGCTTTCTGTACTTCCGGGCTGTAACGAAGGCTCCCAAGTAGAGCTACGTCTTTCAATTGGGATTTTATCACATCCGTTTGAGCGGTTTCTGTAATCTTGTTGGCAATGGCTGCGACGTTTTTTATTCCCAATTCTCTGGCCATTTTCGCTACATTGTTAGCCGTTTCGATGCTCCTGCCGCCTGGTTCCACAACTGCCACAAATGCATCGACACCCTGCACGCTTGCTCTGCCCATAAACTCAACGCCGGCAGCCAAATCAACCAGCACTACTTCCTGCCGCTGCAGTATGGTATGGGTAAGCAGTGCCTTCAAAAAAGCTCCCTCCGGGCAGGCACAACCCGCCCCGGCCTGTGTAATTGCTCCTAAAACAAGCAATTTAACGCCATTGACTTCAATCCAGTGTTTTTGAGGCAAATCGCTGACTTTGGGATTTAGCTTAAAGTATGCTCCAACTGCATCCTTACCGGTGCCGGTACGTTCGGCGATTAACTGTTTCATTTTGATCAATGGCTGTGGGTTTTGCGCCGAGGGTATGCCAAAAGCCAAAGCAAGGTTTGTGTTTGGGTCGGCGTCAATGGCAAGGACGTCGAAATCATCCTGGGCAAATAATTGTGACCAGACCGCGCAGACTGTAGTCTTGCCTACACCTCCTTTGCCGCCAATTGCTATTTTTGCACCCTGCATTAAGAAATATTATGATGGCCGTAAATTTCGGCCCTATCAACTCCAATGTGTGAGTAGTAAATAGTCGCATCAACATAAAAAAAACATTCTTACAGTTTTTTCTTGTTTTTTCAACAACTATTCTTTTTTTTTCTATAAAACTGCTAATCCATGTAATACCGTAACTTATACGCCAAATATCAAGATACGTTCGATGTGGTGCAAGCTTCTTATAACTTCGTTATATATCTTGACTTGCGATATATGCGATACATACGGTTTAAAGTGCTTTGGCACATCAAAACAGCCCATTTCCTTCATTTTAAGGCATTAACTAATGCCTTCACGGCCAGGTTCGCCAGTACTCCCAGGGCGTCTAAAGGCATGTGAGTACCTGCGGTTTGGTCGAAGAGTATGGATGCTCTGGCTCCGAATTCCTCGTCGCTTCCCCAGATTACTATCTGTAACGGGATTCGAGGCAGTCCATAAAGCTCAATGGAGGCATCACCGAATTCATATCGTTTGGCGTCAAAACGCTCTGAGGCCTCGTATAACAGCTCTGGCGATTTACCGAAGGCCTCTTCCAATTTCTCTGTAGGCAGGCTGTGCAGCCCCCGGAAGTAAAATTGTCCGCTCGGTAGATTTTCCGCCTTAACATATTTATTGGCCGGCGGCGAGTCCTGAGCGTTTATAAGATACGCAAGGATGCAGAGCTGTTCGAGAAACTCTGCGTCTTTTGGTTCAGAACATGTTTGATTTGAGAAGATTTGTCTGTCCGAAATATTAACCGTATATCCGGTGTTCAGCAGAGTGATAACATAACGCGGCGGGTCGGGCAGATATTCACACTTTGCTCTTTGAGCGGTTGTGTTGTGGTCAAGCATGTCAAGCTGCTGCCAGAGGCCTTCGTGCGCCATTATGTTTTGTGCTTTCTCTTCGTATTTCGGTGGCCGCTTTGGATTGGCGGCGATTTTGATTTATATTTTTACAGTTTGGGTTGTTCGTTATGGTGGTGAGTCGATGCCTTTGATGCCGTGAATTGTAAGGTTCCCGTCCGGAAGCTGGTCTCTGGCGGGCCTGATTTTATCGACCTTAAGGTAATCAACATGACCGTCGGCAAAAAGATAGTTCCTTCGACCCACCCAGCACCACCATCCTTGGTCGTTAGGTTCGGGCGAATGATTGCTGTACCATTCACCGACAAGGATCTTACCGGCCGGCTTGCCTACATCCGTGCTTCGCTGCGGCATGGATTTTTGGACATTATAGTATGTATCCAGAACGCTGTTCATTGTATCGATTTGCTCGGGACTGTGGTAAAAGGTCATGGAGTAAGCATAACTGAAGCTCTCATTTTCGGTTGAGCGGGAAACATCTTGAGGGCACAGCAGCACTGAAGGATTGTCCTCTGTGATCTTCGTGCTAAGATAAGGTTCGACAAAGGACCGCCAGCGTCCCATCCAAAGCCAATAGCCTGGCGGTGGTTCCGGCTGGGGGTCTTGAGAGCACGGATACACATCATCATTTGATTGCAGATACATCTGCATAGCCAAGTGGGCTTGCTTTAGATTATGTGCGCACTTCACCCTCATCGCCGCCGACCTTGCTTTTTCAAGTGACGGCAGAATCATGGACATTAAAAGGGCGATGATAGCTATAACAACGAGCAGTTCCACCAGGCTAAAGCCCGGCTGTAAGGGCTTATTTGTATTGTTAGAGCCGTAAAGGTGCATATCATACGTTTTTTGTTTTGTTTTCACGCCAGAGATACTACACGAAAGCGGTGCTTTTTTCAAGCCCTAATTCGAAGGAAATTTATATTGAGGTTAAATCTGTCTAACAGAAACGGTATCACCCTCTTTGACTTCGGTTACACTTGCGGGTATGCATATTAAACCGTCGGCCTCACATAAGGCGTTAATATGCGCGGAGCCGTGATATTCAATGTTTGTAACCTTGTTTTTTTCTGTAAAAATGACAGGCAGCCACGAATCCCGCTCTGTTTTTTTCCTTGTTATCGTCTTTTCAAGCTGTCTGTAGGAAACAACAGGCTTGAAATTATGTCCCATCATCCTAAAAAGAAAAGGTTTTACGAGCAATTCGAATATCGTAAAAGTGGATACCGGGTTACCCGGCAGGCCAAAACAAAAACCCCGGCTCTGGTGCCCGTCATCATAAACACCGAAAACGGTAGGTTTGCCTGGTTTAACGGCAACCTTATCAAACAGCAGCCTGACGTTGTTTTTCTTTAAGATTCCGCGAACAAGGTCCCAGTCACCTGCCGATACACCGCCCGACAAAATCACGACATCATTTTCCGCCGAGGCCTTTTTGAATATGGCGTCGATCGCTTCTTCCGTATCGGCGGCAATACCATAATTTGTTGCTGTTAAACCGGCGCTTGTCACCTGGGCGGCCAACTGAAAGCTGTTGCTGTTTCTGATTTGACAGGCTGATGGTTTCTGTCCGGGTTCGACTAATTCGTCTCCTGTGGCTATGACCCCGACTCTTGGCTTCACCGCCACCAAAGGCTTTGTACAGCCGAGACTCGCCAGCACCGCGATGTGCCGGGCCGATATTACATGGCCGGTTTGAAGAGCTATGTCTCCTTTTTTTATGTCCTCACCTTTCAGGCGGATATTGTCGTCTGTTTGTTCACCGGTAAAGCGAATTTTATTATCTGATGTTGGTTCGGTGTATTCGACCATAATGACGCAGTCGGCGCCTTCAGGCACAACGGCACCGGTCATTATCCTAAAACACTGGTTCTGTCCGATTGTCTTCTTAGGCTGTAATCCGGCAGGTATGGTCTCAATGATGGTAAGTTCATTTTCAAGGTCGGCTCGACGGCAGGCAAAGCCATCCATGACCGACTTGTTGAATGGGGGTATGTCCATGTCCGAGGCAATGTCTTCTGCCAGTACTCGATTCAAAGCGTCTTCAATGTCGACCCTTTCGGTTCCGAGAGGTTTGACCGAAACAGAATTCATCACGACTTCGAACGCATCGTCAAATTCCAGCATCATATTTTTTTCGGAATTCTTCATACTCTTCCATTGTGTTGAGGTTAATGAGCTGTTTTGCCTTTAACTTAATATACCTGACCTTGCAGTGAGAGAACGCATCGCTTATCTTGCGTTTTCCCGATGACAGCACCTGGTTCATGGCTTTAAGGGCACTTTTGTTGTATATTGCAAAGAGCGGCTCGTGTTTTCCGTTGTCATGGGTTGGTATTACCATATCTGCTGCCTGAGCTTCGGTAAGCATTTTCCTGACGAACCTTATATCTACATAAGGGATGTCGCAGGCGATAATAAAATTGAGTTCGTTTTCTGAGGCCTCAAGAGCGGAAGCTATACCTACCAAAGGTCCCTGGCCCGGCATCCTGTCAGGGACGCAGTCAAAGCCGAGAAAAGCATACTTTTCCACGTCATCGGTGCTTATAAGTATCTGGCTGAATGTGCCGTGAAGCTGGTCACAAATATGTTTTATTATTGGCTGATTCTTAATCGGCAGCATACTCTTATCAATGCCCATCCGGCGGCTGCCCCCGCCCGCCATGATTATCGCTGTCGCTTGTTCCTTTATTGTCCATTTATTGTCCGTAAGATTTATCTGATTAAGGTCGAAATCGAAGCCGTCCGGGCCTGTTGTTATAATTTTATCCGCATATTTTTTGACGTTACGTGCCGAGCTTTTCCACGTCTTCGAATCCCGCCTTTTGACCATGAGAAAAAGACCCGGGTCGACCACTTGACGCAGCGAGTTTGATTCGCAGATTGAAACCGCCTCACGCCCGATTATATCCAGCAGGCAGGTTAATCCTTCTGCAAGGCGTTTGTTCATAACACGCAGCCAGAAAACACGCTTTGCCCCTGCGACAAGCATTCTTGCAGTATCTTTCTGTGAATTGCTGTCGGTCTCTTCCATAATGTCGAAATCTCCGTCGAGTGATGAGCAAACGCCGCAGCCCTGGCCTCCGCGGGGACATTCTCCGTCTTTGGCTCTTATCGTTGTAACCTTTATTCCTGTGATGTCCGTTGTTTTGCCGAATTTCTTAATGAGCGCGCAGGCCAGTTCGGTCTTGCCGACATTGGCGCCGGCCGACCCAATCATCAGCATCCCATCGAGCTTAATCATTGTGGCCGTTCCCAATCTTACGTTCCTTCAGTATCCTGATGACTTTGTTGATCGAGTCTTTTTTATTGGCTGCTAATTTCGTGCTCGGGTACTTCTCATATAGTTTTTGAACACGCTCTTCAAGTTCTTGACGAACAACGAGCAAGACAGGAACATCCGTTGATGCAAGTAATAAATCGACCTCTTTTCGCCAACCTCCGCCGTCCAGCTCTAACGGGCCGAACTCGTCGACGATAATAAGGTCCGCCGAGCCTGCTGACGATGGATTAAGTGCCGCTTTTCCCAGCTTTAATCCTTCCTCTGTAAAATCCCATCCTGCCCTTTTACCGGTTGTCGTTCTTCGATTCGCTATATCTATTTGCCTGTCCCGCTTAAGATCAACCGCACCAAAACCAACTAATCGGTTGTCTTTGTAAACAGCAGGCGCCAGCAGACCCGCAACAATAAAACCTTTCGAGCGTACCTGCCTTGCAAGTCGATTTGCGGCGGTTGTTTTGCCGCTGTGCTTTCGGCCTGTGAATAAAATTAGCTTGTGCGGTTTTGATATCATCTCGGAGAAAATTAAATAGGCTCGAAAATGGAAGAGAGCCTCGTTTTCACCGGTCGCTCAGGAAAAGAAATTAACCGCAAGGCCGAATACCCACAACCCGGCCGTGACAAACAACACACTGCCTGGCAAAAGTTGTCGGCGGTATATGAATGGCGTGGGCAGGCTTATCTTCAAACGTTCGGCAAAACGATGACTTAACGGCACCATAAGCGCACACAGCAAGGCCGCGATAGTCCCGCCGACACCGATATGATTCAGCACTTTGCCAAAGCCGCCTTGTACCCAGTACTCGTAGCGGGCAATGTAGGTTATCATAAGGGCGAACAAGCTGTAGCTGGCATAAACTGTCGCAACCGCACTGACGGACCTGTTTCTTATCTTCAATACGTTAAAAGACAGGTCGTAGCAAAGCCCGGTTAAAAAGATTCCAAGAAAATGACATGCAAAAAACGGGGCATTCAGAAATTTGTACAGCATTGCAAGGCCGGCTATGGCGGTCGCTGTCCCTTTCTGTGGAAAGTATGCACTTGCAAAAGTCAGAATAACAAGTCCGATCACAGTCAAAATCACTGATGCATGTGCTATTTCGGCCTCGTATAAAACGCCGCCCAGCAAGGCTTCCGAAATACCCCACAAACCGCTGAAAAATAATATTCCCAAAATATACTCTTTCTTCATTTCGCTGATCTCCTGCATTAATACGGTTTTCTTTATTATGACGGACGGTTACTCTGTCCCCCACAGCCAATACCGGCCAAGCTCGGCTACATCCAGGAAGTCCACCTTGCAGTCGCCGTTAATATCTGCCGGTGTATAGCGTTTCAAGTCCCCGGTTCTGGTCGTAAGCAATTGGTAATAATCCCATTCGTAATAGTTTTTATATCCGTCGTATTGTTCGATTATACCTGTAACACTGCAAAAACGGCTGCCGAGGTCGACAAATTGGTGATAGTCGTCATCCTCAACCTCTTCATTCATATAGTCCGCGGCCCAGCAAATGTCGTTTGGGCCCGCATTGTTGTAAATTGCTAGGCTGTAGTTGTCCAAAGCTTTGCCCAGGTCTTTTTCTGTTACTATTATATTTTCTACCTTCACGAGCATCGCTTCATATTTTTCGGCATTATGGTTTTCAACAAGCCATCCCTCAGGACTAACTTGATAAACAGGCGCTGTAATATCATTCGGCTCGATTAAAATGGATTCCGGCAGGGCGTTGCCGGTACTTTCAACCACAAAACCGGATTTGTCTTCAAACATTAATTGAGTATTTCCATTGGATTCTTCGACTGTCGTATCTGTCAGTGATATCCAGTCACCGATATTTACAGTATTATAAAAATTCTTGGCATCTGTAAAGTCTTTGATTGCTATGCCGCCCCAGCCGTCAGGATACGCGGGGTCGTAGAGCGTAACCTTGGGTTTACTGCCGCCGAATTTGTGTATTACTATTCCGCCGATACAGTTTACATTTTCGCCCACGTGGGGACTGTTTAAGTCTTCCGGATTGGATTGATACTGTAGGTCATATATGCTGTAATCAACGCCACCGGCAATTTGTGTAAAACCTGTCAATGTCAAAATCATCATTGAAACAACCAGTCTTTTCATCTTTTTCTCCTGTGCAAAATATTTCGAAATTAAGGATACGGGAACCAGTTTGTATCGTTTCTCGGCGGAACCTCCAAATCTTCCGGCCAATCTTTTTTCCAAACGCTTTTTTTCCATTCAACGTGATAGTCGCAAAATAGTATCGAGCCGCCCAGACCGTTTTTGCCTTTCCTGTGGCGGGCGCTGAATTCTCTTGGATAAGCGCCGCAGTATCGGCCCGCCGAGCGATTGAGCTTGATGCCGTCGTAACCCAGACGGGGATCAAGAAGCTGGTCATATAGCAGGATTACTCTCGAAGGAAACCTTATCAAAGCAGTATTCAGAAAGCTTGGCATATTATTGGTTCCGCCCGTTGGGTCCGTATAAGGATAGTTCGGCGGCCAGCAGTTATCGTCAAGCTCAAGGCAGGAATTCATCGCATAAGAAAAGTATCCAACCCTGTCGACAGGATAATTGTAGTTGGCGCCTGTTAGAATGATTGCTGAAGGGCATTGAAAAATGCTGTCGGTGCCCGGCTTGTTATATAGTGCATAATCCCGCCAGGGCTTTAATCCTATAAAAGCCGGCAAAACGTCCACCCAGCCATAATAATAATCTGCTGTTTCCTCCGGTGTTTGAGGGTCAATTTCTGTTCTGTCTCTGCCGTCAATATGCGGGTAAAAGCCGTCATTCTCTGTGCTGTAAGCTTCGAACGCCAGGCCCCATTGCCTTAGTCGGCTTTGACATACGGTCTGTTTGGCTATGGATTTCGACTTCTCCAAAGCCGGCAGGATTATGCTCATCAGCAGGGAAATAATGGAAATGACAACTAAAAGCTCCACAAGGCTAAAAGCACAGGCATCAGAGCGTAGTATAAATCCTTCGATTGCTTTTTTCATTTTGCAAGTTCCCTGATGTGTTTTTCGTATGCCTTCTCTGTCGCCTTTTCGATGTCACTTCGAAATCTTGTATATGCATCTACCCATTTCTTGCCTTGCTCGGTTAGTACGGTTTGGCCGCCCTGTATGCCCCCTCGCCGTTTTTCGACCAGAGGGACATTGAGACATTCCTCGGCCTTCCTCAAGTCCCCCCATGCCTTTCGATAGCTTATGTGAAGTAGCCGGCTGGCCGTTCTTAATGAGCCTTCCGCATCAATACTTTTGAGCAGTCGCCACTTGCCGTCACCGAAAGCACCTTCGGCACCCTCGCTGCTCAGCCAGAGTTTAAATCTTACCCTCAACTGCTTCATTTGTTTCACTCCGAGCATATTATGAAAAACAGCCAAGCTGACACTTACAGATTTTTATTTTTCGCCGATTACAAATACGCCCGATCTCAATAACTCCAACCTGGAATTCCTTGGCCAGTTTGAAAGCCTCGGCACATGCCAGCTTTTTTTTGCCGTCTGTCTCTTGTGCCCGTTCAAGAACGGCTTTTATCAATTCTTCACTTTTTTCCATTCTTGCTTTACCACAAAACTTTGGTTATGCACCATTCGACATATCGGTTGAAAAAAAATAAAAACGCCCTGTTTTCAATATCTGCAAAAGCACAGGCCATTTGTCATAGATGATAACCGAGTCGACACCCGATGTCCACATCCTTACGAAAAAATTTTTCCTTTACGGCCGGACACAATGATAATCAAAATGTTGCAAAATGAACCTGAAAAGGATATATATTGATTTTTATGGGCAAGGATGCAAAAAAGCAAATTGAGCAATTGCGGCTCGAAATACGCAGGCACGATTACCTGTACTACGTGCTCAATCAGCCTGAAATTAGCGACACGCAGTACGACAGGCTTTTTGCCGAGCTAAAAGAATTAGAGCAGGCGAATCCCTCGTTTATAACACCCGATTCCCCGACACAGCGGGTGTCGGAACGGCCTCTCGAAGGTTTCGAGACTGTAAGGCACTCTGTTCCGATGCTCAGCATGGACAATACCTATAATTCCGAAGAGCTGAGGGCGTTCGACGAAAGGGTGCGAAAGCAGCTTGGCGGCGAAGATTACGATTATGTCGTCGAATTGAAAATAGATGGCCTTGCGATAAGCCTTCGATATGAAGCAGGAGTGCTTACAACCGCTGCTACACGCGGCGACGGCGTTGTGGGAGACGATGTTACCGCAAATATCCGCACGATAAAGGCCGTCCCGCTTATGCTGTTGGGCGATGGCAGGATTCCCGACGTGCTCGAAGTTCGAGGCGAAGTATACATGCCGACCAAATCATTTATCGAGCTAAACAGACTTCGCGCCGAAGCCGGCGAGCCCGCTTTTGCCAATCCAAGAAACGCCGCGGCAGGCTCTCTAAAGCTGCTCGATGCAAAAATTACCGCCACGAGGAATCTTTCGTTCTTTGCCTATGCAACCGGCGAGCTTTCCGAACCGTTGGCCGGAAATCATTACAAGACTCTGCAAAAATTCAGGAAACTCGGTCTTCCCGTAAATCCTAATATCAAAAGCGCAAAGAATATTGACGAAGTAATAAACATCTGTCTGAAATGGACGCAGAAACAGCCGGAACTCGACTACCATATCGATGGAATGGTCATAAAGGTAAACCGCTTCGACCAGCGGGACATACTCGGTGCAACCGGCAGGGCGCCTCGATGGTGTATTTCATATAAATTCCCGGCTGAGCGCGCTGAGACAACAGTCGAATCAATAGATGTACAGGTGGGCAAAAGCGGAATTTTAACTCCGGTTGCCAATTTGAGCCCTGTTCAGCTTTCGGGGACGACCGTTAAGCGTGCAAGTCTGCACAACTTCGATGAGTTGAATCGACTCAATGTCGGTGTTGGTGATACGGTTATTATTGAAAAGGCCGGCGAGATAATACCTCAGGTAATCGAAGTGAAGGCGAAAGCTGCCGTTAAAATGCCGTTTGAAATACCCGCAAAATGTCCGAGTTGCGGCTCCGCCGTCGTCAAGGATCCGGAAGGCGTTTATATCCGATGCCTAAATCCCGATTGTCTCGGCCAATTGAAGGAGCGTTTGAAATATTTTGCCGGCAGGGGCCAAATGGACATAGAGCACTTGGGCGACGCCCTGATTGAACAACTAATTGAGGCCGGCATTGTTGAGAATTTTGCAGACCTTTATAAACTGCGACAATCTCAGTTAATCGAATTGGAACGAATGGCCCAGAAAAGCGCCGGAAATGTCATAAAAGCTATAGAAAAGAGCAAGACCCAGCCCCTGTGGCGATTGATTGCCGCCCTTGGCATCCGGCACATTGGGAGCCAGTCGGCACAGATTCTGGCTGAGCACTTCGGTTCTCTCGACGCCCTTATGTCGGCAGGGCAGCAAGAGCTTGCCGAAATTGACCAAATTGGGCCGAAGATGGCCGAAAGTGTCTTTGAATATTTTCACAAACCGGAAAATCAGGCTGTTATCGATGAGTTATTG
>Ga0209536_100006702_pt1 | contig 17546 bp, 19 predicted proteins | sample DeeMarSeWOR28_12_FD_187461 | JGI IMG/M metagenome (GOLD analysis project Ga0209536, IMG submission 187461) | Marine sediment microbial communities from White Oak River estuary, North Carolina - WOR-2-8_12 (SPAdes) (version 2) | ecosystem: Environmental > Aquatic > Marine > Intertidal zone >... | reverse complement strand
CTGAGCAGCCTCTGCCATCGGCATGACCTCGAAGCCGTCCATGACGGCTTCCAGCGCTTTGAGCGGATCGACCTCGGTGACGATGACCCGGGCACCGGCACCGCGTGCTCGATTGGCCACCCCGCGGCCGCACCAGCCGTAGCCGGCGACGACGAACCGGGAGCCGGCGAACAGCACGTTCGTGGCGCGCAGGATCCCATCGAGAGTCGACTGTCCTGTGCCATAGCGGTTGTCGAAGAGATGCTTTGTAAGGCTGTCGTTCACCGCGATCACGGGAAAACGAAGTACGCCATCGAGAGACATAGCACGCAAACGAATGACCCCGGTGGTCGTCTCTTCGGTCGACCCGATTACTGATTCGAGATACTTCGTTCGCTCATCCTTGGAGAGCCCGGCAGCCCAGCGACGGACGGGCTCGGCCAGATCGTCGAATCGCTCCAGCGCTATCATGTGGAGCGCGCCGACCACATCCGCGCCATCGTCCATCGTGATCGTCGGCCCATGGGCGAGTGCCGCACGAATATGATCGTAGTAAACGTCGTGGTCTTCGCCCTTGATCGAAAACACTTTCATGCCGTAGTCGCGGACCAGGTGCGCGGCCACATCATCCTGCGTGGATAGCGGATTGGAGGCACAAAGCGCGACATCCGCGCCACCCACCTGCAACGTGGCCATGAGGTTGGCCGTCTCTGTCGTCACGTGCAGACATGCTGACAGCTTCTGGCCGTCCAACGGCCGCTCCTTTTCGAACCGTTCGCGAATCAACCGCAGCACCGGCATAGAGCGCTCCGCCCACTCGACGCGACGGCTGCCTTCGTCGGCCAGGCCGATGTCCTTAATGTCGTGATCTACTGTTCTTACTGACATCGTACTTCCTTTTTAAGAGTCACTAGTAAGTAGTCAACGGTGATGGGCAGCCCGGCGCTACCAATGACTAACGACTACTTACTACTTACTGCCTACCGCCTGACGCAGGTCGCTCACCTTGTCACAGCGTTCCCAACTGAACCCGCCATCGCCGTCCGGCTCGCGACCGAAGTGCCCATACGCCGCCGTCCGCTTGAAGATCGGACGCCGCAAGCCCAGCGCCTCGATGATACCGCGAGGCGTAAGATCGAACACCTGGCCTACCGCCGCCTCCAACTGCCCGTCCGGGACCTTCCCAGTCCCGCGGGTGTCAACGAGTACAGAGACGGGCTCCGCCACGCCGATGGCGTAGGCCAATTGCACTTCGCACGTGTCGGCAAGACCGGCCGCGACCAGGTTCTTGGCGATCCAACGCGCCGCGTAGCTCGCCGAGCGGTCCACTTTCGTTGGATCCTTCCCACTGAAGGCGCCACCGCCGTGGCGGCCCATGCCGCCGTAAGTATCGACGATGATCTTGCGTCCGGTGAGTCCCGCATCGCCTTGAGGGCCACCAGTTACGAAACGGCCTGTTGGATTGATGTGGATTTGAGTCAGCTCCGGGTCGTAGAGATCGGCAGGAAGCACGGGTCCGATAATCAGCTCCCTGACCTTGTCTTGGATCTCGCCGTTTTCGACATCGTCGTCGTGTTGCGTCGAGACCACTACGGCCTGAACGCGAACAGCGGTCTCGTCTTCGTATTCGATGGTGACCTGTGACTTTCCATCCGGACGCAGCCAAGCGATCTCGCCGGACTTCCGAGCCTGGGCCAGGCGGCGTGTCAGCCGGTGCGCCAGGATGATCGGCAAAGGCATGAGTTCGGCACTCTCGCGGGTGGCGTAGCCGAACATCATGCCTTGATCACCGGCCCCGCCGGTGTTCACGCCCATGGCAATGTCACCCGACTGCTGATCGATCGACGTGATCACCGCGCAGGTCTTGTAGTCGAGGCCGTGGCCGGCTTCGACGTATCCAATACCTTTTATCGTCTGTCGCACGACCTCGGGGATATCCACGTAGGTTTCGGTAGTGATCTCGCCGGCCACGAAAGCCAGTCCCGTCGTCACCAACGACTCGGCGGCCACTCTGGCCATTGGGTCTTGCTCGATGATGCGATCGAGGATCGCGTCCGAGATCTGGTCGGCGACCTTGTCCGGATGGCCCTCTGTGACGCTTTCCGACGTGAAGAGGCGTCTTCTCGACAATTCCCCGCTCCTGACTTCAACGATGAGTTGGAGGCCGGCCGATCATCACCGGCTGAACGCACTAAGTAAATCGATCGAAGCTACTTTTTCAATCCGGACGTGACAAGCTGGGACTGGAGTCGAGGCTCGGAAGGTCTATACCTGCGCTCAGGGCCACGAGAAGTCGCTCGCGTATTTCGGCGCCGGTTTCAGCTTTCATCAACTCCTCCACGAAGGGAGCCAGCGTGCCCAGGTCTAGCGACCGTATGAGCCTCTTCTGTTCCAAGATCGCCGCTGGGGTGCAGCTGAGACTGCGGATCCCGAGCCCGATCAGCAGCGTGGCACCCAACGGGTCGGAGGCCGCCTCGCCACAGACACAGATCGGAACCGCCGCGCTTTCGGCCGCTTTCACCGCCTCCCGGATGTAGCGAAGCAATGCGGGGTGGTACAAGTCGAAGTATCCAGCGAGTTGAGCGTTGCCGCGATCGACGGCGAGCATGTACTGGATGAGGTCGTTGGTGCCGATGCTGAAATAATCGACGTGGCGGCCCAGCACCTCGGCGATTCCGATCGAGGCGGGCGTCTCGAGCATCGCGCCCAACATGAGCTCACCGTGATCGACACCCCGGCTCGAGAGATCCGCCTTGGCTTTCTCCATGACCGCTCGCACCGCTCGGATTTCGTCAACCGAATTGACCATGGGTACGAGCATCCGCACCGGCCCATGGGCGGCGGCCCGGTATATGGCGCGAACCTGACTTTGAAATAGCTCCGGGATCAGGTCGTAGATCCGCATGCCGCGCCAGCCCAGAAACGGGTTCTCCTCCACGATAGGGGGTAGGAAGAGCGGGAACTTGTCGCCGCCCAGGTCGAAGGTACGAATCGCCACCGGTCTCGGTGACAGGATCTCGATCACGCTCCTGAAAGCCTCGTATTGCTCCTCTTCATCCGGCGCCGCCGCCTTGCCCACTACCAAGAACTCGGTCCTGAAGAGCCCGACGCCGTCAACGTTCAGCGCGACCGCAGCCTCGGCGTCTGCGGGAAGCTCGAGATTGGCATACATCCCGATGCGCGTTCCGTCCTTCGTCCGCGCCTCCTGGCCCGCGATGTGTGCCAGATCCCTGGCATTCTCCTTGGCCTTTACTTCGCGATCTTGGAACTTGTGCTTTTCGGCCTCGTCGGGGGCGATCACCACCCTGCCCCGCTTGCCATCGAGAATCAGCTCCACACCGTTCTCGACCCGCAGCGAGAGGTTGCCGAGCCCGACGACCGCCGGGATCCCGAGCGAGCGCGCGAGTATCGAGGCGTGGGCTGTCCGCGTGCCCGCATCGGTGGCGACGCCAAGGACGCGATCGACATCGAGCTCGACCATGTGGCTCGGCGTAAGTTCTCTCGCAACGAGGACGACCGGACCGGTCGCAACGCCTTGCAGGAGATTCATTTCGGGCAAGTCGATCAGCCTGGAGAGGACGCGAGCCTGAACATCGTTGAGGTCGGCCACCCGGTCCATGACACGCGCGTGGGTGGCGTCGAGCCATTGAGAGCGAAACTCGAGGACCCGCAGCGTGAAAGCACGCTCCGCCGTCAGGAAGCTGTCGGAGATGTAGGTGATCGTTCCTTCGATGAGGTCCGGATCCTCCAACATCAACAACTGTGGATCGAAGATCTTGGCCTGTACGGCACCGAGACGCCCCTCCGCCCGTACGCGCAACTCACCCGTATGCTTGATGGCCTCCTCGCGAGCCACTTGGAAGCGCTGGATCTCGATTTCGACTCGATCGGGCGTGACGGTGGCGTGGGGGACGGCCAGGCCCGGCCAGCGAACGACGTAAGCCGGCCCAATCACGAGCCCGGGCGATGCGGGGATCCCCTGAACGAACTCGCCCACCGGACCTAATCCTCCCCGAAGCCATCGGAGACAAGACTGACCAGAGCTTGGACGGCCTCTCTAGCATCGACGCCGCGCGCTTTGATCTCGATGGTCGAGCCCCTCTCGGCGGCAAGCATCATGACGCCCATGATGCTCTTACCGTTCACCTCGAGACCGTCTTTGGTCACCAGAATCTCCGACTCGAACTTACCCGCGAGCTTGACGAACTCCGCCGCCGGTCGCGCGTGCAAACCATACACGTTCGCGACAACCACGTTCTGAGCATACTCGATATTCTCTACGCTCACCATACGGTCTTCTCGAGGGCGGCGAAAACCAGCGACCCCAACACGAGGCCGAGGGCAGCGAGGCGACCCGCGAAGGCCGGGCGCCAGTATCCTACGACCGTGAGAGCAAGTGCTACACCGATGACGGGGGTCGGGCCAACGCCAGAGGCGCCGCCCACGGCCAAGGCCAGGGGCGGCAACAGGGCTCCACCAATAATGGCTATCGGTATGGTAAGCCGATCGGGCAGCCGCCGCAAAGGCGAGCCCATCAGCGCGCGTCCGACGTCGCGGCCCTCTTTCCAGCCCAGACGCAGCCCCCAGACGCGAAGAGGCACGGCGACGAGGTTGTAAAGTACTATGAAAAGGCCACTTGCGACCCACCAAGATGCCCCGAGCACGAACACCGCGAGTGCCAGCAGCGAACAGAGCGGCCGCCAGCGCGCCCAGACCAGCCGGTCACCCAGGCTGCCGAGCGGGCTGACGAGAGCCCCCTTGAAGCGCTCGATCTGCTCGGCATCAGCCCCCTCGCTCTCCATACGCGCGATCGACGCGATGGCCACGGTGGAGAGATACGGATTGGCGTTGAAGAATCTGGAATGGCGCCCGACGGCTTCATCGAGTTCGGCCCCCCGCCCTCCCCCGTACAAAAGCCTGAGCACGGGGATGAGGGCGAAGCCGAGCCCTGCCCCCTGCATGGTGCTGTAGTTCCAAGAGCCCTGGATCACCAAGCTCCTGAGCAGCAGCATCAGACGAAGATTTCGAGTTAACCGCGCCATAGTGCAATCATCATGCTCACGACAAGACCCGCGGCGAAGGCTATCGCCACGCGCCGACCTTTCGCGATCATCCGAACGTCCGCACCCAGGGTCAGACCCACGAAGGCCAGCAAGACGACCGCGGCTGCGCTGCCCGCGGCGGCGGGCTCGGCCTCGGCACTCGCAAGTACGAAGCTGCCGCAGAAGAGCGCGAGAAGAGTCAGGCCGGCGGCGCGGAAGAAGTCGATCGTCAGCGCAGATAGATGACGAACCGATAGAGCCCGCGGCGTGATCGAACCTCGCCGCTCGTCGCTCACCATGCGAGCCGTACCCTGTCGCATCACGTGCACGGTCCAGCCTCCAACCCAGCCGACCAGCACTCCGAAGCCGCCAGCCACGATCCACGTGACCGGCCCGGGCGAAGCCTGAAGGGCCACGACGGCGCTGGCGGCGACCGTGGCCGGGCCCGTGTCCCAGCCGCGGTTTGCCCCGATGGGCAGTTGATTCAGGCTGACGAGCTCGAGCAGCACGCCGGCGTACATACCGGAGACGGGATCGCCGAGCAGGGCACCCGCCAACGGTCCGGCCACGATGGGGCGCGAGATCATGGACTGGACACAGGACACCGTATCGATGCCCGTGACACCGCCCAAGAGGGCCAGCCAAAGCAAGTTTGCGTTTTCCAGTTCTACTCCGACCTCAGCTCGAGCAGCTCTTCGAGTCCGATCTTGCGTGCGCTTGGAACGTCCTGAGCGCTGACCTCTACCCGGGTTCGCCGCAGCCGATCCAGCTCTTCGCGGTCCTCCACACCCAAGAACAGGTACGGCAAGACGCGCCGTCGCCCCGGGGCATCGTGAAGTCCGCCCAAATTGATCTCGATATCCTCGAGGACACCCTGCTCCGCCAAACTGCGCATGGTCGCGAGGTCACGGGTCAGCACGAAGCCGCGCTCGATGTTCGCCGCCCACGTGGGAATCAGATCGGCGGCCCTCTCAACGCCCACGAAGCGAGCATCGATGTGATCCGGGAGGCCGGCGCGGTAGAGGTCCTGTTCCCATTCGCTCTGCGACAGCTCGTCATCGACGACCGAGATGAAGTCGACACCGAATTGCGTTCCCCAACCGACGACGACCTGGCCGTGGATCAGCCGGTCATCGACCCGGCACAGCAGAATCGCCATCTGTCGGTTGTTCTATCGAGATCCCCACATGACTACGGAGCCTTTCGATCACCTCTTCGAGCGGCAACGTACGGTGGAACATGAAGTCGAGGAGCAGCGGCAGGTTGACGCCGCAGACCAGCGCCATTTCGGAACGTCGATGCTGTAGTCGCCGCGCCGCAAACGCGCAGCTCCCGCTGGGAAGGTCCACGAACACCACGCTCGGACCCTCCCCGGTCAGCTCGCTGAGCCGTTCCTCGAGCGCCTCCGGAGTTAGCCCCTGGTTGTCGACGGGATAGAGTCCCTCGCGAGAACCGGTGATTTCCTGGATCGCGTTCAGCATCCCCTCGGCCAACTTGCCGTGGCCAACGAGGATGCCCTGCACTTCGTGATTACTCATAGTCCTCTTCGAGGTAGTGCCGTACCGGAGCCAGGGCGTCCTTGAGCCGCCTATCGAAGGCCTCAGCGGAATCGACGCCCGAGTATCTGAGAAGGTGGTTCATCGCGACCACTTCGGATATGACTGTAATGTTCTTGCCCGGGTTGAGCGGCACAGTCACTCTACGGATCGGCACATCGAGGATCTCCGTAAAGTCGGCGTCGAGCCCTGTGCGATCGTAGTATTCCTGTCTGGTCCAATCCGCCAGCTGTACGATCACCTCGACGCGCTTCTGCTGACGAATCGCTCGGACGCCGAACAGCGCCCTCACATCTATGATCCCGACCCCCCGTATCTCCATGTGATGACCGGCCAGCTCGAGGCCGCGGCCGATCAGCACGTCGTGACCCTGTCGCGCTATGCGCACGACATCGTCGGCGACGAGACGGTGCCCGCGCTCCACCAGGTCCAGGACACACTCGCTCTTGCCGATCCCGCTTCGTCCCACGTACAACAGGCCGACGCCGTAGACGTCGGCCAGCGATCCGTGGACGTGGGTGTGCGGTGCGAACCTTTCGTTGAGGAAGGGGTGAACGCGGCGATAGAACTCGGCAGTTCCCAACTCGCTGATCACCACCGGCGTGCCGAGCCGCTCAGCAACCTCCAGCAGGACGGTTGGCAGCTCTTGTCCCTTGGTGACGATTACGAGCGGCAAGTCGAAGGCGAGCAGAGTCTCGACGGACTCTCGCTGCGCCTCGGGCGGCAGCGATCGTAGATAGCTAACCTCGGTTGCACCGAAGACCTGCACTCGTCCTGGCGTGAAGCGCTCGGTGTATCCCGCCAATGCCAGCCCGGGACTGGAGATCTCGGAGTCGGTGATCTCGCGATCGAGGGCCTTCTCCTCCCGGGTGGCCAGACGCAGGCCGAGAGTATCGCCGCGCAGTTCCAGGAATTCGCGAACGGTCAGACTCACGATTCGCCGCCCTCTGTGACCTCCTGCGGCTGGATCTCCTCGTTGAGTCGCGGCGCCTGGTGGTTTCGCCGCAGGTCATGCCTTCGCTTGAGTTGGCGAGCCAATTTATCGGAGACCTTGTTCACCGCAGTCCGGAAATCCTCGGCGACGGCCTCCGCGTGTAAGTCCACATCTCCGTCGACCGCCGCGAGCGCCTCCACGCGCTTGTCACGTTTTTCGTCCGTCAGCCTAACCTCGACGCGGGACATGCGATGATTGAAGCGCTCCAATCGGGAAAAACGGGTCTCGACGTGCTGACGCAAAGCGTCGCTCATATCGAAATGACGCGCGGTCATGGAAAGGTTCATGAGTCCTCCGACAAGAACGTGGTGAAGTGGTGTTGGCCCCGGACGGAGCCAGCGGAAAGTACGTCCTCAAGGTGGGCCTCGGTCTCACGCGCCGCGCGGTCCCAGCTGAATTCGGCGGCGAACTTGATCGCACCCGCCCGTAGATGCCGGCGCAGCTCGTCGTCCAGCGCGACGCGCCTCAACGCCGCGACCCAAGCATCGACATCCCCATGACGAACCAGCAGGCCGCTCTCCTCGTGAGCCACCGATTCCCGCAGGCCCGGCGAATCGGAGGCCAGAGCCGGTGTGCCCGAGGCCGCCGCTTCGATGTTCGTGATGCCCCAACCTTCCTTGGGGGATGGGTAAACCGTCGCCCAAGCCCTGCGCAATAGGTCCACCTTTTCGCCCTCGGATACGAAGCCGAGAAGCTCCACTTTGCCGGGCAATCTAGTCTCGGCGTAGTCTCGAAGCGCGGCCTCATGATCCCCTTTTCCAGCAATCAGCAACCGCGCCTCTACCCCCTGTTCGGCGAGCCGGGCGAGCGAGTCCACCACAAACTCCAGTCCCTTGTAGCGTTTCAGCCGCCCTATGTACGCGAATGTCGGCTCCGCAAACGGGCGTACCGCCGGATCGGGATGGAACTGCGAGTGGTCGATCCCCGGGTAGATCACCTTGATGCTCGATCTCGACAGGCCCCGAGCGCTGAGATCGTCCGCCGTGGATTCCGATATCGCCTGGAACTCCACGCTCTCGTAGAAATGCGGAACCGGCCGTTCCGCAAGCCACACGGCCGTGGCAAACGGTACCTTGGCCTCCTGAAAAGCCGTAGCGCCGAACAGGTGCGGTATCAAGGCCACGACAGGCGATTGCACCCAGAGTGGGCTGTAGAGTGGAATCTTGTTGATATCCTCCACAACGAGGTCGAAACCCTCATCTCCTAGATAGCGCCGATAGTAGAGTGGTGCAAGAAGTGTGAAACTGTGACGACCCCCGACACGGTGCACCGCCATGCCATCGATCTCGTCACGGGTGTCCCCGCCCGGCCAGCCCGAGCAGAGTAGCGTCACATCGTGGCCCATCTGGACGAGTCGGCCGAAGATCTCATGCAGATGTATCTCTGCGCCGCCCGCCTGCGGGTTCTCTATGTCCTGCCAATTGATGACGAGTAGCTTCAGCCGATCGCTGCTCATCGGGCGTCGGGGAGCTGTTCCGTTTCCAATTCCTGCAAGAGCGCATCGAGCACGCCGTTGACGAAACGCCCGCTCTCGTCGCTGCTGAACCACTCAGCGAGCCGGATCGCTTCGTGGACAGAGACTCGCAGGGGAACGTCATCGACGTAGAGCATCTCGGCGGCCGCGAGGCGAAGGATGTTTCGATCGACCGCCGTCATTCTGGAGAGACGCCAATTGTCGGCGAGGGCTTCGATGCGGGCGTCGATATGGGGACGGTGGCGCTCGAGGTAATCGAGCAAGAGGTCGGTGTACTCCTGTACGCCGGCGGCAGTGGTTGAATCCGTAGATTCGATCGACCCGCGATCCACGTCGCGCAACGGCTCCCCACCTCCCCGCATATCCCAAGCGTAGAGGGCCTGCAGCGCCCGGACTCTGGCCTTAGTTCGACTCCCCATCCAGCTGGTCGAGAAGGTCGGCCATCTCTATCGCGGCCAGCACCGCCTTCCAGCCGTGGTTGCCGGCCTTGCTGCCGGCGCGTTCCAGGGCCTGCTCCATCGTATCGGCGGTCAGCAAGCCAAACGACACGTAGGTCTCCGAATGAGTCGCCACGTTCGCCAGACGCGAGCTCGCCGCGCTGGCCAGGTAGTCGAAGTGGGGAGTGGCACCACGAATCAACGCCCCAAGGGCTATAACGGCATCATGCCGGCCTTTTCGTGCTAACCGAGCGACCACGGGAGCCAACTCCCAGGCACCGGGGACCCAGTAGACGTCGACTTGCTCGTCGCTGGCACCGTGCTGGCGCAGGCAATCGACCGCCCCAGCCAGAAGCTGGCGCGTAACCAGCTCGTTGGTTCGCCCCACGACCAGCGCGAAATTGCGACCCTCGGCTCGGAACCGACCGTATGTCTCTCGCATCGAATCTATCCCGCCACCTTCTCATCGATTGGAATCAAGTGACCCATCTTCTCCCGCTTGGCCTTCAGGTAGCTCTCGTTGTGACGATTCGGCTTTACGGTGATCGGCACCTGCTCGGTCACGGATAGGCCGTAGCCCTGGAGGCCGATGATCTTCTTTGGGTTGTTCGTCATCAACCGCATCGACTTGATTCCGAGGTCCAGCAACACCTGCACGCCGATCCCGTAATCGCGCAGATCAGGGGGGAAGCCGAGCAGTTCGTTGGCCTCGACCGTGTCCATGCCCTTTTCTTGCAGCTGGTAGGCGCGAATCTTGTTGTTGAGGCCGATCCCACGCCCCTCCTGCTTCATGTAGACGACGATGCCCTTCCCTTCCTTCTCGATCCTCCGCAGGCTGGCCTGCAGCTGCTGGCCACAATCGCATCGCTGCGAATGGAACACGTCCCCGGTCAGGCACTCGGAGTGCATCCGTACCAGTACATCGTTTTCGCCGGCGATCTCGCCCTTGATAAGTGCGACGTGCTCACGTCCGTCCACATCGTTCTCGTAAGCGACGACGCGAAAATCGCCGAACTCGGTGGGAAGGCTCGCCTCGGCGACACGGTGGACCAGGAGCTCGGTCTTCAGGCGATGGGAGATGATCTGGGCAACGGTGACGAACTTCAGGTCGTGCTGACGAGCGAACACCTCCAGCTGCGGCCGCCGCGCCATCGTGCCGTCGTCGTTCAAGATCTCGCAGATCACACCCGCCGGCCTCAAACCCGCCATCCGCGCCAAGTCTACCGACGCTTCGGTCTGTCCGACTCGCTGCAGGGTGCCGCCCGGGCGTGCGCGAAGCGGGAAGACGTGGCCCGGCCGACCGAGGTCTTCGGGCCGGGCATCGGGGTCGATGGCCACCTGGATCGTCTTCGCCCGGTCTGCCGCGCTGATGCCGGTGGTCACGCCATGCTTGGCGGTGGCGTCGATGGAGACCATGAAAGCGGTGGCATTCTTGTCGGGCCCATGGTCGCCCATCGGATCGAGGACCAACTCGTCGACTCGTTCCGGCGTCAACGACAGACAAATCAGGCCCCGCCCGTGTGTGGCCATGAAGTTGATGATCTCTGGAGTGACCCTCTCCGCGGCGCAGACGAGATCACCCTCATTCTCTCGGTCTTCGTCGTCCGCGACGATGACCATGTCACCGCGAGCGATCGCCGCTACGGCCTCTTCAACGGAATCGAATTCTATGTCGCTCATTTCCCAATCGCCTAATCTATTCCCCAATCCGAAAGCCTCTTCAACAGGTCGCCAGGAGACTTCCCTTGCTGGACTTGGCCCACAACCTGGGCCACGTACTTCCCGATCATGTCGGCTTCGAGGTTGACGCGGCTCCCCGCCGACAACCGCGAGAGGTTCGTATGCCCATAAGTATAAGGGATCAAGGCGACTTCGGCAGTCCCGGAGTCCGGTAGAGCATTGACCGTCAGCGAAACTCCGTCAATGCAGATGGAGCCATGCAGGATGGTAAACGGTGCGACCGTCTCCGGCAGGGTGAAACGGACCAACCACATATCGCCTTGCCGGGTCACGGACTTGACGGTTCCAACTCCGTCGACGTGACCCTGAACGAAATGACCGCCGAATCGCTCTCCTGCCGCGATCGACCGCTCCAGGTTCACCTTTCGACCGCGCCGGTACTCCCCCAGCGTCGTGCGGGAAAGCGTCGTGGCGATCACCTGAACCTTGAAGTTGCTCCGCCCTGCGGACACCACCGTTTGACACACACCGTCGACGCTGATGCTATCGCTGGTCTTCAGGTCAGCCATCACCGTCTCGGCCCCGACGACCAGTTCGCGACCGTCGCCGACATCCGTCGCCGACTCGATCGTGCCTATCTCTTCGACTATCCCGCTGAACACCTCGCCACCTACCCGTCAGGCTTCCCCCGATTCAGGACTGAGCACCAGAAGCGTGACCGGTCCCAACGACTTCCTCTCGACCAACCGCCAATCCCGCTCAGCCTGGCCTTGCTGCAGCCGGAAGCCAGGCACCCCCGGATCGCCGAACAGCCGGGGGGCGATGAACGTGTACAGTCGATCGACGCACCGGGCCGCCAACAGCGCGGAGCCCAGCGCGCCGCCGCCTTCGCAGAGCACAGAACGCACCCCACGTCCGCTCAGACGTGCAAGAACCGGTCCAAGGTCGAGGCCGCCTGGAGCAGGAAGATCGGGCACGCGGAAGACCTCCACACCCCGCTCCTCCAGCTCTCTCGCAAGCCCCCTGCCCTGGCCTTCTGCCGTGAAGACACAGACCGGGACGTCGGCCGCCGAACCCACGAGCCTGGAGTCCAGCGGGATGCGTAGGTTCGAATCCAGCACGACGCGCAGCGGCGGGACCCTTGGCGCCTTCCACTCACGCACCGTGAGGCGCGGGTCGTCCGTCAGCACCGTATCGATGCCGACCATCACAGCGTCGTGGCCGGCTCGCAGGCGGTGGGCCTCCGCGATCGCGTCGCCGCTCGTCACTTCCGTGGATTCGCCGGGAAGCTGTGAGAGCCGAGCATCGAGGGACATGGCATATTTCAAGGCGACGAACGGACGTTCGAATTGCGAACTGTGCAGGTGAACGGCAATAAGGTCCCTCGCCTCCAGCTCGCACACGCCCACGTCCACCTGAATCCCCTGACTTCTGAGCCAGCCGCCGCCCCCGGCCGCCGGCGCGCTAACCTCGCCGGTTCCGCAGACCACCCGCTCGATTCCGGCTTCACGTATCGCGAGTGAGCATGGGCCGGTCTTTCCCGTATGGTGACACGGCTCGAGCGTCACATAGAGCGTGGCACCCTTCGCCTTGGCCCCCGCCGCCTCCAACGCCGCAATCTCCGCGTGCGCGCCACCCCACTCAACGTGGTAGCCCTCACCGACGACCTCTCCCGTCTGAACCAACACGGCTCCAACCATCGGGTTGGGTGCGACGCGTCCCCAGCCCTCCAGGGCGAGCTCCAGAGCACGGCGCATGTGCCGCTCGTCCTCGATTCTCGTCAAAGTGAGAACCTTATCCCTAAGGAAGTAAACCACTTACCGGATTCGAGCTCAGTCCCTCTCGATGTCGTGAGCGTCTGCGTTTCCTGCCACCCCAGCTCTCCCACGATGTTAAGGAAGAGGACTATGTACGAGACATCGAGGAAGGCCGACCAGCGGTCCGAAGACAGGTTGGCCGGCGCGCTCTCGGGAATCACCGTCAGCAAGTCGCCGCTGGAGTCCGCAACGCTGAAATCGACATCGCTGGAATAGTGGTCATAGCCGACGGTGAGGGCGATCCCGATGGCGACGAAGCTCTTGCTGATGCCAGCACGAAAGCTGGACACCCCCAAATCGAGGCCGAACTGCGCGTCGTCTCCGGCTGCGACGTTACCGTACTGGATGCGACCCGCCCACTGATACTCGCCAGAGATCGAGATGCCGGGGGCCGTGAACGACTCCCTCAGGATCCCGATCCGGGCGCCCAGCCCGAATCCCGTCACGTCGTTCTTGAACCCTGCTCCAGCCGGAAGGATCAGCGGCCCCAAGGAGCCGAGCAATTCCACGGACGCGAAGCCGCCCACCGTCGTACCGAGCTGCAAGCCGTCGAAGATGCCGACCGACACATCCAACAGCGGCACGGTTACAGAGAAGTCGACCTTCCCGACAGGCTCGTTGGGGAGATCCGGGTAACTGAGAACATCTGGCATTTCGCCCCAGCCGACGCTGAGCCGAGCGCCCAAGTAGACTCGGGGGATGAAGCGGAATTTCGTCCCGATCGGACTGGCGGTACCGAGCACGGGATTGCCACCGGCGAGGGCGAGGCCCAGCTCCGGCTGGGTGAGCTGGATGGCGGTGGCGACATCGCGGCAGAGCGCCAGCCTCTCGACGGGGACGCCCGCAGTCGCGCAGCGATCCGCCAGGCCGGAATCCTGGGCCGCGAGCCGATCCGACGTCCCGTTTGCCAGAAGCGCGACGAGCGCGAGCGGTCCTAGAATGCGTCTCATTCGGCGTGCCTGATTCGTGCCCTCACATTTGCTCCGGCGCTTCGATGCCGAGGAGGCCAAGCCCGTTACGGAGGACTACCTCAGCCGCCCTAACCACCAGCAGACGAGCCTTCGTCACGTGTTCCTCGACGCCGAGGACGCGCAGCGACGGATCACGAGTCCCTGAGTGGTACCAGCTGTTCAACTGATTGGCCAACTCTTCGAGGTAAGAGGTGAGCCGGTGAGGCTCGCGGTGCTGGGCTGCCCCGTCAACGACTTCCGGAAAATCGAGCAACGTCTTGATCATCTCGAACGCCGACGTCTGAGTAAGCGGCGAGAGATCGACGTCGAGATCGATCGCAGCGGGATCGATCTCGCCCCGGCGGTAGAGGCTGCGGATTCGCGCGTGCGCGTACTGCACCTTGTATACCGGATTCTTCTCCGAGCGCTCCTTGGCGAGATCCAGGTCAAAGACCATCTGCTGCTGCGGCCCGCGCTCGAGGAAGAAGTACCGGGCCACATCGGTGCCCACTTCTTCGATCAGGTCGCGCAGCGTGACGTATTCGCCCGACCTCTTGCTGAACTTCACCTCTTCACCGCCCCGCTCGACGCGGACCAACTGAACGATGACGGCCTCGAAGAATTCGCGGTCCAGGCCGAGCGATTCCATCGCCGCCGTCATCCGGGCCACGTACCCGTGATGGTCGGCGCCCCAGACGTCGATGGCCTTATCGAAACCGCGTCGCGACTTCTCCCTGTGATAGGCGATATCCGGCAGGAAATAGGTGAACGCACCGTCGCTTTTCACCAAGACGCGGTCTTTGTCGTCGCCGAACGCCGTGGTGCGCAGCCACGCGGCGCCTTCCCGCGGGTAGATCAGTCCCCTATCGGCGAGATCGTCCAGCGTGGCGCCGATCTGCTTCGACTCGTAGAGCGCGCTCTCGCTTCTAAACTCATCGAACTCGACCCGCAACAACTGCATGGTGTTGCGCTGCTCCCCTCCTACCCGCTCGACACCGTAGTCGCGAACGAGCTTGCGCTCCTCCGGACCCCAATCTCCGTCCAGCTTCTTGCCGTACTTCTCCCGGAGCTCCTGGGCAAGCTCTCCGATGTAGTCACCGTGATAACCGCCCTCCGGGATATCGAGGTCGTGGCCCTGCAACTGGCGATACCGCGCTTCCATCGAGTCCACCAGTTTTTCGATCTGGACACCGGCATCGTTCACGTAGAACTCGCGTATAACCTCGTGACCGGTGAACTTTAGAAGCCTGGCGATCGTGTCGCCGACGGAGGCGCCGCGACCGTGTCCGACGTGTAACGGTCCCGTTGGATTGGCCGAGACGAACTCGACGTTGACCTTGCAGCCTTTGCCCCAGTGACTACGGCCGTATTCGCCGCCGCTTCGGACAACTCCGCGCAGCTGCTCCAATAGATAGTCGCGGCTTACCGTGAAGTTGATGAAGCCGGGGCCGGCGATATCCGCGCTCTCGATGTGAAGCGACGGCAGGTCAAGCTCGGCGAGGATGACCTGAGCGAGGTCGCGAGGTCTCTGCTTCATCCTGCCGGCCAAGATCATGGCGACGTTCGAGGCCAAATCACCGTGCGTGGCCTCCCTCGGTCGCTCGAGTTGGACCGTGAAATCGTTGGCGGCACCCAGCCTCTGTGCCGCCCGCGCCAACGCCTCGGCGAGCTCGGGAAAGCGCATCTATTTGGAATCCTTCTTGGGTGGCGCTTGCTTCTTGGCGCTGGAGGGCTTGGCGGTCTCGGGCTTAGAAGCTTCGGGCTTCGCCTCGCTCTTCGCCGGCTTCTCTTCGTTCTTGGCGCCCTCCTTATAGGAGTCGCTTCGGTAGTCCGTGATGTAGAATCCCGAACCCTTGAACACCAAGCCGGCCCCTCCAGAGATGAGCCTCTCGGCCAATCCTTCGCACCTCGGGCACTCTATACTCGAAGACTCCGTGATCTTGGTGAAGAACTTCTCGAAGCGATGCCCGCAATTCCCGCACTTGTATTCGTAAGTCGGCATGTCTTTGACCCGTACTGATTATCCGAGAATCCGCGGCCGAAAGCTATGCGAAGCGACGTTCGCCTTCAACTCGCCGCCCGGTACTCGCCCCACAATACGCGCAGGGTATCGCTGATCTCGCCCAGTGTGGCCCGGGCCTTGACCGCTTCAACCATAGGAGGAAGGAGGTTCGCATCCCCCTGGGCCACCTCGGACAGGTGTCCCAAGACTTCGCGGACGGCAGCATCATCGCGGCTGCGGCGGACTTCGGCCAGGCGCGCTCGCTGCTGCGCCTCCAGTTCCGGGAAGGCCGGCTGCTCGATGCGTGCCTCGGCCTCCTCTTCCTGATACTCGTTGACCCCCACCACAACCCGCTCGCCCGACTCGATCTCCAACTGGAAGGCGTAGGCGGCCTTCTGAATCTCGTCCTCCATGAAGCGGATGGAGCCAGCCGCGCCTCCACGCTCTGCGACCTCCTCCAAATAGCTTCTGGCTCGCTCCTCGAGCTGAGCCGTGAGCGTCTCGACGTAATAGCTTCCAGCCAGTGGATCCGCCGTGACCGCAGCACCCGACTCGTGTGCGATGACTTGCTGTGTACGGAGAGCCAGTTTCGCTGAATCGGCGGTGGGGAGCGCCAATGCTTCGTCGTAGGCGTTGGTGTGAAGCGACTGCGTCCCGCCGAGGACCGCCGCGAGCGCCTGGACCGCGACGCGCACGACGTTGTTCAGCGGCTGTTGAGCCGTGAGCGTCGACCCGGCCGTCTGAGTGTGGAACCGCAACAGACAGGCACGATCGGAGGCATCGTATCGTTCGCGCATTAGAGTCGCCCACAGTCGTCGCGCGGCACGGAACTTGGCCACCTCCTCGAACAAGTCGCTGTGGGAGTTGAAGAAGAACGAGAGTCGAGGTGCGAATTCCTCGATCTGCAATCCCCTAGCGAGCGCACGTTCGACATACTCGAGCCCGTTGGCCAGCGTGAAGGCGACCTCCTGGGCGGCGGTGCATCCAGCCTCGCGCATGTGATAGCCGCTGATCGAAATGCTGTTCCAGCGCGGCAGCTCGCGAGCACAGTAGTCGAAGATGTCGGTGACCAGACGAAGGCTCGGCTCGACAGGGTAGATGTAAGTACCGCGGGCGATGAATTCCTTGAGGATGTCGTTTTGCACCGTTCCGGTCAGCGACTGACGGCTCACGCCTCTCTCATCGGCCAACGTGACGTACATGGCCAAAAGGACGGAGGCGGTGGCGTTGATTGTCATGGAAGTGGAGACCCGGGCTAGATCGATGCCATCGAAGAGAACAGCCAGGTCGTCCACCGTATCGATGGCCACACCCACCCGTCCGACCTCGCCGTCGGCGCGCGGGTCGTCCGAGTCGATGCCCATCTGCGTGGGCAGATCGAAGGCCACCGAAAGGCCGGTCTGACCCGAGTCGAGCAGGAAACGGAAGCGACGAGAGCCCATCCGAGGGATGTGGTTCATGACGATCACAGCCTTCATGTGCAGCCAGATAGGCACAGAGAGTTTTCGGAAAGATACTGAGCCCAAGTGCGACAGGTTGAAGCGAAATGACCACACAGGGTGTCGAGCCTCAAAACCTGGACGCGGACAGCCCGGCGACAGAACCGGCTTCGTTT
>Ga0209536_100006700_pt1 | contig 17549 bp, 14 predicted proteins | sample DeeMarSeWOR28_12_FD_187461 | JGI IMG/M metagenome (GOLD analysis project Ga0209536, IMG submission 187461) | Marine sediment microbial communities from White Oak River estuary, North Carolina - WOR-2-8_12 (SPAdes) (version 2) | ecosystem: Environmental > Aquatic > Marine > Intertidal zone >... | reverse complement strand
TACCCCTTCAAGCAAAATATGCCCATTGGCAAGCAGACCGATCAATAACCGTTCGACCATATAATTCTGTCCCACGATCACTTTCCCGACTTCAGCAAGAATTTTTTCTACAAATGCACTTTCTTTGACAATTTTTTCATTAATCGCCTTTATATCGGGATTCATTTATCCTCCTCTTTTAACCTTTTGATTCTCTGATTTTCCAATATGAGCTCGATCGTATCGTAATAACGGTGAAAATCACTTTCGGTTACCGGTTCTCCCGCAAACTTGATCAGGTCGGCCCTGATGAGAAAATCCTCCAATCGTTCAAGGTGCTCTGTTCCCAGATCCTTGTCCTTAAGAAGGTCAATCATATCTTTGCTGGTGAGATTTCCTGCGGGGAGATTGAATTGTTCTCCAAGATAACCGACAATCAGATGTACAAGATCTGCCATGCAGTCTTTGATGTTTTCTTTTTTTAGATGAATGGTCTCTTTAAGTAACCGCAGATATTTTTCCTCGATGGTCTCCAGATTCTCATGCTGCAGTTTCTCGAGCTCTGCGTTTTTGCGGGTTTGGTACCGGTAAATGAATAAAAATGCCGTTGCGATAGCCAGGATACCGATAAAAACGTACATCAGAACCGAAAACAGATCGCTGTCCCCCGGTTCAGGCAGAGGTTCTTTTATTTTTACGCCGATACGGCTTGACAACAGACTGCTTTCCGTATTTGTCCCGGTATCGGTATAAGTAAGCTTTGCCCCGTCAATGTAAGCCATGCCCATTTCCAGCGGACGGAGATAAAACGTAAATTGTTTTATGGCCATTGTACCGGTGTCGCGATTTGAGGAACCACTCCCCCGCAATACAAGATTGGTAAGCTGTGGTTCATTTAATTTGCTGATCTGATATCGGTTAAGATCACCTTTCCAGCGCAGTTCCACATGATATACCACTTCGCGGTTGAGCGGGACCTCCTCGGCTTCAACATAAGTCCGCAGGACGATGTCACTTCTGACCGAATCCGCAGAATTCTGAGCCGATATACCGACCACACACAATACAGAAATTAATATAATAATATAAATACGCATATCATATTTCAGCTTGATGCAAACCAGAAATTATATTTAAACCATCTTTAGGTTAATATGGTTTCATATATTTTAAAATTTTTTAAAAAAGAGATAAGAAAGGTTTTCAGTGTCATTCCTGTGCTGAAGTATCTGTCGAATCCCCTTCAATTTTTTCAAATATAGGCAATTCATCGATACTTTTACCTAGCGTCTCCAGTTCATATTTGGCACTGTCAACTAGTTCGTGGTCAGGGTATTTTTCAATAAATTGTGTGTAATATTTCCGCGCCTCTTCAAGGTCATTCACATGATTGGCATTTATAAAACCAATCATGAACACCGATTTTGCCGCCATGTCCCCATCCGGGTAATATTTTATCAGTAACTTGAAATTGTTCAGCGCTTCTTCAAAATTTTGCTTATTGTATTGTTCATAACCGGCATCAAAATATTCCTTTTCAGAAAGTTTTTGAGAACAGGCACTGACGAGGAACATTAGAACGGTGAAGCCAAATATGAAATTTTTCTGCATATCTTACCCCTTGTTTGTTTGTCCGTTTTCCCACATCCAAAGCATCCAAAAAAGACAGTAAATTTATTGTCTTCAACACACAAATGCAAGCCGCGTTTACCTGATTAATCTAAATTTTTGCACGGTCCAAACCAGTCTTTACCAGCAATCTGAGCGGGAAGATCTTCGGTCAGAGGTAGTACTGTCAGATTACCGATCCAGTACCTTATCAAAATAATCTATGGTATGGATCAATCCATCATCCAGCTGAATGCGGGGATCCCAGTCCAGTTTTTTCCGGGCAAGACTGATATCCGGTTGTCTTTGGGCGGGATCATCACTCGGAAGAGGTTTGTATACGATTTTTGATCTGCTGTTGGTAAGTTTTATAATTTTTTCAGCCAATTCTGCAATGGAAAATTCATTTGGATTTCCCAGATTTACCGGACCTGTAAAATTTTCCGTTCGCATCATGGCGATCAGTCCATCCACAAGATCATCCACATATTGGAAGGAACGGGTTTGCGAGCCATCACCGTAAACGGTTATATTTTCTCCCTTCAGGGCCTGAACGATAAAATTTGAAACGACCCGTCCGTCGTTTATGGCCATTCGGGGCCCATAGGTATTAAAGATCCGCACGATCCTGATATCCACTTTATTCTGACGATGATAGTCCATCATCAGCGTTTCCGCCACCCGTTTTCCTTCATCATAACAACTTCGGATGCCGATACAGTTCACATGTCCCCAATAAGTTTCTGTCTGCGGGTGAACCTGGGGATCCCCATATACTTCGGAAGTTGATGCCTGCAGGATTCTTGCTTTAACCCGTTTGGCAAGCCCGAGCATATTAATAGTACCCATCACACTGGTTTTGATCGTTTTTACCGGATTGTATTGGTAGTGAACCGGTGATGCAGGACATGCCAGATGATAGATACGATCGACCTCCAGCAATATCGGCTGGGTGACATCGTGACGGATCAGTTCAAATCTGTGATTATCCATAAGATGTAAAATATTATTTTTTGCACCTGTAAAGAGATTGTCCAGACAGACCACATCGTGGTCCTCTTTTAACAGCCACTCACAAAGGTGTGAACCGATAAATCCCGCTCCGCCGGTAACCAGTATGCGCATAATTTTCTCCCCGGGATCCCTGGTTTTTACGACCAGTTCAAACCGATCAAATTTTAACCTTTTTTAAAGCCTGTGATAAATCTTCAATCAAATCATGACGATCTTCTATGCCAACCGACAATCTGACGAATTCTTCCGAGATCCCGCATTTTTTCAGGTCATCGGGACTATAGGTGGAATGGGTCATCGATGCAGGATGTTCGATCAGCGAATCGACATCTCCAAGGCTAACGGCCAGGGTGAATAAATGTACTTTATTCATGAGTGTTTCGCCGGCCTTGCGCCCGCCTTTAATTTCGAATGACACGATCCCGCCATACCCGTTCATTTGTTTTTTTGCCAGCTCATGCTGAGGATGCGTGGTCAGACCGGGATACCAGACCCGGCGGATCTTTGGATGGAAATTGAGATATTTCGCAACTTCCATTGCATTCTCCTCATGCCGCTCCATCCGGATCGCCAGTGTTTTTAGTCCGCGGACCAGCAGCCATGCGTTGAGCGGACTGATTATGCCGCCCATATCGCGAAGTATGGTGCCCCGGAGCTGGTCGATATATGCCTTTGTTCCGACCACCATACCGGCCACGGTATCCCCATGACCGCCGATATACTTAGTCGCAGAGTGAATCACAATATCTGCACCAAAATCGAGGGGTTTCTGAAAATAAGGGGTTGAAAACGTATTATCGACTATCAATGGAATTTTATGCTTATGCGCCAACCGGGCGCAGGCCTCGATATCAACGATCGTCAAGGTTGGATTCGCCGGCGTTTCGATATACAGGCACCTCGTTTGATCATCGATCTCATTTTCAAAATTTTCAATTCGTGTACCATCAACTTCCTGTACATCAATTTGATAACGGATAAGGGTTTCCTTAAAAAACTGATGTGTCCCCCCATACAGTGTATTGCTTGAAACGACTTTGCTGCCTGATTCACAGAGTGACAGAATTACCGATGAAATCGCCGCCATACCCGATCCAAAAGCAAGAGCTGATTCACCGTTTTCCAGAAAGGCTATTTCTCTCTCCAATGCAGCTTGTGTAGGATTTCCAATCCGGGTATAAACATATCCTTCCTTCTCGCCGGCAAAGATTTGTGCACCTTCCCGGGCATTGTGAAAAGCAAAAGTTGAACTTTGGTAAATCGGGATTGATACAGCACCGGTAGCCTGGTCAACACCACCGCTACCGTGGACACAGACTGTGGCAAATTTCATTTTTTTTAAATTGATACGAGACATGATATTCTCCTGCCTTTTCGGGATCAGGGCATGTAATTATTATACAAAAAAATCATTACGAATATAACATTTTCTCAATTAATTATCCCAGATTATTTTGTGAATTAAATCATTATGAAATGAATTTCAAAATTATTAACTTATATGAATTGTATTTTCACTGTCACGTATGTTTAACTAAAATACTTTTATTAACCGGAGGTCTTCTATGAAGCGTATTTTTATTGTTCTTGTTCTTCTTCTTACCCTGACCACTCTTTCACATGCTGACTTGGGTCTTAAGAGTGTTGCCCCTCAAATTGGTGTGATTTTTCCTGAGAATCCCTTCAACACCGGATTTGAAATCGGTGTTACTGCAAATATGGGAGAATTTGCTCCAAGTTTTGCACTTTTTCCGCTGATTAACTATTGGAGCGCAGGCGGCGGGGAAGGTATTTATGATTGGTCATTCTCCAATTTTCAAATTGGTGCAGATGCGCACTATTATGTAAAAGATCTGCCTGGTTTTTTTGCCGGAGCCGGACTTACCTTAAACTTTATGAGTATATCCTCTGATTATGATGTTCCTGGTTTCGGACCAGTAAGTGCAAGCGTCTCCGAAACAAAAGTGGGTTTTGGACTTGTTGCTGGTTATGAAATGCCAATCGATAAATACAAGGGATTTGTTAAGGGTAAATACAACCTGATATCCGATGTCAATACCTTTGAACTGGCCATCGGTCTGCACTTTGATATAAAATAAATGTCCGCAGGTAACAAAAAGGCGCTCACCCGAGCGCCTTTTTTATTCGAACACGGTAACATGAGTGACCGCACTCCCGCAAGTTTCACCGATTTTATTTCAATAAAACAATTTTGCGGACGGCTCTGAAAGAACCAGCCTCCATCTGCACCAGATAAATTCCGCTGGCTACTCGCTGACCATGAGGATTATCAGAGTTCCAGTCCACTTCATAACTTCCCGGATGTTGTGTTTTGTTGACCAGGATTTTGATCAGTTTTCCATTTATGTCGAATATCTTTATACCCACATGCGCATTTACCGGGATCTGATATTTGATTCTGGTGACCGGATTAAACGGATTTGGAAAATTCTGAAACAAAGCAAACCGGTCTGGCATCTTACTATCAGTAAGTAATCCGGTAACCGGCTGAACAAACACTGAGATAGTGTCAGAAGCCTGACTCGTGAGATTTCCCGCACCAGCCCGGATAAAATACTGATAGGTTCTTCCCGGAACCACCAGGCTGTCAGGGTAGGCGCTTCCCAAAGTGCTGTCGATCAGATCAAATTCACCTGTTGATTCACTTCTGTAAATATAGTATTGTAAAAATGAAATCTTGGTGTATTCATCCTGCTGATAGGGCGAAGGCGGGAGATCCGGGATATTGGGATTGATATTCTGCCAAACAAGAGACACAACCTGACGGTTATCGACAACGCCCAGCTGCCGTGGACGTTCAATGCTGGTCCTGCCGTCAAATATTTTGAGCGAATCCAAAAACCATCCGGCATGCACACCACTGATATCTGATCCAAAATCGAATTTTAAGTGTATCTCCTTCCCCGTATAATCCTCAAGGTCAAAATATACTTTATGCCAGCGTTTATTTTCACCACTAAAAACGGCTTCCCGGCCAACCGGATTACCAAAATTACCGTCAGCCATTGTATCATATCCATAGGAAGGAACCAGCAGTTTCCATGTCATTCCCTGATCCGTCGTGATTTTTACATTTCCACCATCCAGATGGGGCTCTATGGCATACCACTGCCAGAACGACAGCGTGGCATGACTGAATCCGGTGAGTGCGATAGGAGAGCTGATTATCGAAGAGATTCGCGGACCGACTGAATAGGCATTATTTAATCCGGTAGCCCACACGGAATTCCCGGCGAAAGCTGCTCCCGGGCCGTTGACCGGTTTTCCATTTTCCCAGTCCCCATACCCTGTAAAATATGCATAATCCACTTCCGAATCCAAAACGATCTCACCACCATCCCCCAGGATTTTAAACGCAAAGAATCCGCTGTCAGGCAAAAACGTTACATTTTTTAAAGCAGCGACGTCTTCAACAAGAAACCGGTAATAGATGTACTGTCCGGGCAGATATTCGGACATTCCTCCCGGGAAAGGGGCCTGATACCAGTCATTTAGGTCACCGGGGAGCAACGGGAAACGATCAGCTGCATAAGCGGAATCAATCCCGAATTCAACAAATATGCTATCAATACCCATGTTATCCCTTGCATAGGCTAAAACGGTCGGCGGCCATCGAACGAGTGCATAATTTGCAATGGACTCGTGCCACACATATGGCGCAATAAGATCGGGACCAATATTAACTGTAAAAGCAGAATCAGGTGCATTGGCCGGCAACCTGGCTGTCCGGCCAATATCATCTTTCGCCTGAAAATAATATCTGTAAAGTGCTGGTCGTTCCGGCCCGGCCAGACTGGCCTGAAAAGAGCCCGAATCCGGATTCCAGGTCATGTTGACGGAATCCGCAGGGGCCGCACCGGCTGAATCCCAGAATACGCAGACACTTGAGGAATCTAGCGGTACAGATTTCGATAGTATCGATATGCTAAGTTCAATGGGTTCTGACATCTCCTCAGTATCCCGCAAAGGCTGATGAATGATCAACGGCATATAATTCTCAGGCTGTATCAGACCGTATTGTTCTAACCAGTAGATTATGGTTCGGGTATGAACCCCCTGATATAACAGACTGTCGGCCTGGATGAGTGCTCTGGCGGCATCCTGTAAACCGGGTGACGGCCCCCATAAGTAGTGGGCCTGAATAAATACATTATCGGTTATTTCGCGCCCGATATCCTCCTGAACATGCATAAGTGCCGATGACCATATCTGGCCGTTTTTGTGGATTATGCCCGGCTGGAAATCGTAATCCTCGGGATACCGCAGATCAAGATCACACCGCCTTCCCTGCCAGAACACCCCATAACTATCACCGGGTCCGGTTTTTCCGGCATCCCAGATGAACAAATTCCGCCAGTTGAAATCGGTTATTGAACGGAGATAGGAAGCGGCCCAGTAATCGGAGCAACCTTCCTGTAATGAAGCCGTTTCGCCTGTATACGTCATCCCGGCGATGTTCTCCTGAATAGCATGTGCATATTCATGCCAGATGACCGCGGCGTCCTCAGCGTCATCAACACCTCCTTCACCAAATGCGCAGAAATTTCCGCTCCCCATGTAATAAGAATTATCTTCACCATTTGCCCCATGTGGATCTGCCCTGATCTGCCATAGCCCGGGAATATCGTATCCCATACTTTGTATATACCTGCCGGCACTATCGATATGATAATATACCATTACAGCTTCAAAACTTTGTTGTGACCGGGTATATATAAAACTGTCCGGATGAATTGGTGTGGGAAGCAGGTAAACCGGCGGGTCAAACTCAAACAACCTTACAAAAGGACCTTCCAGGTAATATTTCCCATTCCTTTCAGTGATTTCCCTGAGTGGTGCGATTACTCTTTGTGCATTCAGTTCAGCCCGATCCAGGTCATATCCCCCGGGATCTTCAAAGTTTCCCCCATAATATACACCGGCACTCGTTAACGGATCAGGATCCCAGACGGCCCCACTGCCGTTTACAATAGTATCATACATGATGCGGTTACGGAACTGCAGGACCGCTCCGGTGTTTGCATCAAGGAGTACTTCCCAATCACCTCTTGGCACCTCGGCAGCAAATCGAACACGATAGATCAGGATAGCATGACCGGTTCCCCTTTCCATAACCATGAGTTCAATTTCCGGATCAAATGGAAATTTTCGCTCCGGTTTGACACCCTCTTCGGCAATTTTTAACGCCGTTGTCCGGTCAAATGAAGGCTCCAGATTTTGTACATAGAGATCAGGCCTGAATCTGTTGGCCACAAATGCAACATGGCCTTCATTCGACACCGTAATCGTCAGGTCGCCCTGATGGACCGGAATCCCATCGATATGCTGCTGATAAATAAGATGATGGCCGGCAGGTGTTCTATTATCACGTTTTAACACCAGCTGTGAGACCGGATCCTTTATACCAAGCAGAACCTGGTTGTTCCGCAGGAACTGTTCTGCGATTGCTGCAGGTGTTCCGGTAACGGTATTTCGCTGCTGATGATAAAAATACCGCACAATCTTTCTGTCCGTATCAATGGCCATGCCGTCAATACGTTTCAACGTATCAGGTGCGGAGGGTATGGGATTTGATTGATCAATCGCAATCATTCCCAGGTTAAACAGCATAAATGGCAGGAATGAGATCAATACAACTGTATATCTTGAAGGCATAATTTTTATGTTTCGACTTTTTTAAAATTTATATTATGAAATATACAACATATGACCAACGGTTGCATTGCGAAAAGTCACTTTTATGCAGGATTACTTTTGCCGGTTGAAGTCTGGTGAATTTATCTCAGGAGGTATGTCGGGGCGACCGAAAAGCCGGGAAGCAGCATCTGATTTATCATTGCGGAATTATGTTAATTCCCTTTAACATCCTTCATCAACCTTTCAATAATGTCTGCCGCATTCACACCCTCCGCTTCTGCATTATAGGATATCACAAGCCGGTGGCGCAGGACCGACAATGCCATTGCTTCCACATCGGAAATATCCGGTGTAGCCTTTCCCCCTAAAGCAGCATGCACCTTTGCCCCGAGGATGAGATATTGGGATGCGCGCGGACCGGCTCCCCAGCGTATCCATTCCTTAATATAACTCCGTGGATTATCGGTGACCGGGCGGGTAGCTGATACCAGCCGTACAGCAAAATCAACCACATTTTCCGCAACAGGTATTTTGCGCACCAATTCCTGGAACTTAAGAATTTCCATCTGGGACACCACTTTATCCACGCTGACATTATCCATCCCGGTAGTCATCATGACAACCAGCTTTTCTTCTTCAAAGGTGGGATAGTCAAGCCAGAGATTGAACATAAAGCGGTCAAGTTGCGCCTCCGGTAGCGGGTATGTTCCCTCCTGTTCGATTGGATTCTGAGTTGCCAGCACAAAAAAGGGCAGCGTGAGCGGGAATGTTTCCCCGGCTGCAGTCACTTTGTATTCCTGCATAGCTTCCAACAAGGCTGACTGTGTTTTGGGTGGTGTCCGGTTGATTTCATCCGCCAGGACCAGATTGGCAAATATCGGACCGTGTATAAACTTAAATGTTTTTTTGCCGGTGGAAGTATTTTCCTCGAGAATTTCTGTTCCGGTGATATCAGAAGGCATTAAGTCGGGGGTAAACTGAATTCTGGAAAACTTCAGATCAAGAATATCACCCAGTGTTCTGATGAGAAGTGTTTTTGCCAAACCGGGCACACCGATCAACAGACAATGGCCGCGTGCCAACAGTGATATCAGGAGTTGTTCGACCACATATTCCTGTCCAACGATAATTCTGGCGATCTCAGCTTTTATTTTTGCAAAGGTCACTGATAATTGTTCAAGTGCTTCAACATCCCCTTTTGACATATTTATTAAATCCTTGTGCAATTTTTGTATTGTGCGTAAATTTTTGTTTTACTAAAAGTTGAATTTTACAAACCTCATTCTATTAATGCAATTGATTAATCGGTCACTGATCAACCTTCTTGATTTTTCCCGTGAGGAACTGCAACAATTTGTGGATAAACAGGGTGTAGAGCGATACCGGGCCGATCAGATATTTAAAGCAATTTACAGTCAATTGCATTCCGGTTTCGACAACTTTACAACACTATCCAAACAATTGCGCACACAATTGCTCAATGAGACACGTATCAGATCGTTTACGCTGCAGGACGAAACACGTTCCCTAAAAGATAAAACCACAAAGTTTTTATGGCGGTTAAGCGATGGACTAATGATTGAAAGTGTAATTATTTATGAGGGAAAACGGATCACATTTTGCATTTCGTCACAGGTTGGTTGTGCACTTGATTGTAAATTCTGTGCAACGGGCAAAATGGGATTTTTGAGAAATCTTTCAAGCGGTGAGATCATTGAACAGGTGATTTTAATGATGGAAAAAACGGAAGGCAAACCAACCAATATTGTATTCATGGGAATGGGCGAGCCGATGTTGAATCTGCGCAACGTGATAAAAGCGGCTGATATCCTTGCCGACTCTGATGGACTGTGTTTTGCCCGAAAAAAAATAACCATATCGACCAGCGGGATCGCAAACGGAATCAGAAAATTTGCCGACAGCGATGCGCCCTATTCCCTTGCCGTTTCTCTGAACGCCGTTTTTGAGGATAAAAGACGGGAAATCATGCCGATATCGAATCAATACCCTCTGGAGGACCTGAGAGAAGCTATTCGGTATTATGTAAAGAAAACGGCAAGAAGGGTTTCATTTGAATACATCTTGATTGCCGGCAAGAACGATACGAAAGAGGATGCCGACCGCCTGATAAAATTCACTGCCCAGTTTCCATCAAAGATTAACCTGATCCCCTGTAATTCCAACGATCCGGAATTTCCGCCACCCGCAAAAGAACATGTAACCTGGTTTAGTGATTATCTCGATCGGCAAAAGCGAACCGTCACGGTCAGACTGCGAAAAGGCTGGGAGATCCAGGCCGCCTGCGGGCAGTTATATACTGAGAACAGTGCTGTAAAAGGAGCAAAAATATCATTTTGAACAGCCAATCTAGCCAAGGAGGACGCACAGAGATGTATCTCATTCTATTCGGAGCACCCGGTGTGGGAAAAGGCACCCAGGCAAAATTAATAAGAGAGAGTTACGGTATCCCGCATATCTCCACCGGTGAAATGCTCAGAGAAGCCGTGAAAGCCAATACTGAGATTGGAAGAAAAGCCGGGACGCTCATGTCATATGGTAAACTGGTACCAGATACGATTATGCTCGAACTGATCCGCGAACGTATTAAACGTCCCGATTGTGCTAAAGGTTTTATTCTGGACGGATTTCCAAGGACGCTTCAGCAAGCCAGAGAACTGGACCAACTCATGGAAGAACTGAACCTTCCCCATTTTGTTTCCATTGAAATAAAAGTACCGGATCGAATAATTATCGAACGGCTGGTTAACAGAAGGATCTGTGAGTCATGCGGGACCGACTATAATTTGATCACCAATCCACCACCTGAAAACATGCTCTGTATTAAATGCAATGGACAAATTGGACGACGGAAGGATGATCATGAAATGACGATCCGGCGCCGGTTGGAAGTGTATAACAAAGAAACAGCACCGCTGCGGGAATACTATGCCAGAGAAAACGGATATTTTGAGGTCGATGGATCAAAATCAATAAAAGAAGTAAAATCAACGATCAGTCAGCTGTTAAGCGCCTAGTTTGAATTGCATCATAACCACGGAAAGCTTTGGAACCACATCCGGAATGCCAGAGAATGTCCCCTCCTTCATATGGGAGAAGGGTGTGCGATCAGAAACTTGATTCAATCATTTATGAACTGAGCGGTTCCTGGTTAGATCTTATTCAGAACGGGGACACGAAATATGTATATTCTAAAATTTGTCTTATACAGAATGGATTGATCCGGCTTAAAGTATTTTTATGACCAGTTCTATCTATTACCGACTTTTCATTATAATATTTATTGCCATTTCTGTTCCCGGTTGCTGGAATCGCGAGAAAGATAATCCGTTTGAACCGGAAGGGACTTTTCCCATCTCCCTGGATGTTTTAGGATATGATGGTTATGTGGAAATCAGCTGGGGAGATCCGCCCGTAACCGGATATTCAGAATTTAATATTTTTCGGTCCGAAACCGGAACGACCGGATCCTTTGATTTGCTGACCGGTGAGATACCACCTTCTTCACGAAACTATACTGACACCCACGTGGCCAATCAGAAGAAGTATTTTTATTACATCACGGTCACCGGGGTCGATGTGGAAAGTAAACCTTCTAAAATTGTTTCGGCCGTTCCCGGACCAGGGTTTCACTGGGTGGTCGATAATTATGATTATCTGATCGCCCGGCTGACCTATGATTGTACACGGATCACCAGAGTCTACTACACGAATTACAGCCCCTATCAAATGATAATTGGAAACGATAACATTGGTCTGGTCCTTTACACCCATCTTGGGCTGGTTGAATCATTTAGCCTGGAAAACGCAGAACCTATCGATCAATCCACCGGAATTGCGCATCCCTATCAGGCGTGCTATGATGCAAATAACCAGTGTGGTTGGGTGATCGACACCAGTGGCGTTCTTTACCGCGTGGATTTCCCCCTCCTGCAGGTGACGTCAGTATCTGCTGATCTGGGGCATCCGAGAAGAGTCTCCGTCAATACCGGTTCCGGTACCATAGCCGTCGTTGATCGGGAGTTACGCGCAGTACTTATGCTGAATGCGAATGGTACCATTATATCACGTATAGATCGTATCAATAATGTGCCTCTCAGCGAACCGGTCGGGTTCATTGACGATGAAGAAAGCCGGCGAATGTGGCTGGTGGACCGTAAGGCCGAAGGTGATATTGTATATACACGTGGTTATGAGGAAGATGATTTTAATGAAATTGACTCTTTCACTCAGGTTACCGATATTGAGGCAATACCGGCTACCGGCAACGTCTGGATTCTGGACTATCAGGGAATTAATTCAGCAATTGTGCAACTTTCTGCCTCTGGAATTCGTCAGATTACATTGTCAAGTATAGCCTACCCGCTGGATATTGCGGTTAACCGGTATGGCGGAACACTTTTAATAGCCAATAGTGGGAAGGGAGAAGTATTGCACTATGCACTTGACAACACCTTATCAGGTAAGTATAGTAATTTTTATTTACCGGTAAATATTATATCAGAATGACAAAATTATTTTCATCCAAACGGGTATTGATCGTACTGACAGGCATATTATTTCTGTACTCTATGCTGTACGATATGTTCGCTTTTTTCAGCGAGGTGAGTATTCCCCTTCTTGAATATCTGTCCGAAGCGGCGATGATCCTTTTGGGAGTGCTTTATTACCGGTTTTTGAGTCTGGAGTACAATCTCCAGAATAAAACAATTCAGGAAACACTTAAATTATTCGTCTATCTCCTGGGTGTGCTTTATTTTCTGGTCATTGTATTGAATCTGGTCCTGAGTCCCAGTTTTTCGCCGGGACAGTTCCCACAATTGCCCGAAACGTTCAGCAGTGTGCTCTACTCAAATCTCGTCACCCTGATCGCCATTCTGTTCATGACCCCGCTTTTTCTGCTGATCAAAAACCTTATTTATTATAAGCGGCGGAAGCGGACGGACTTCTTTTTAAAGGCTTTTTTATTCTCATCTCTGGCCTGTGCAATTGCTACGGTCATAACGCAGGCAGAACCCAACCTGGTTTTTGAGGAAGCCGGAATTTATAATAATTCATTGCTGGTGATTGTACTTACATTTACGGTTTTTATTTGTTTTTATAACGCCTGGATCACATATCTTTCGCGCAAAGAAAAAGTAACCTATTTTCTTATATCAATATTTGTAATCTGGGCAATCCTATATTTATTCGAATTTGCATTTGTTGCTTCTGTTCCTGCGCACAGTCTGGCGGTTGGCGTCTTTGTCAATATCGTATGGTATCTGATGGTTACCTACGCTATATTCAGTTCATTTTATTTATTGCTGCATCTGCCTACCGCCCGCGTTTTTGATCGTAAAATGAGTGAAGTTGCATCGATGCATGATCTCAGCCGGGCGATCAGCGCCGAATTTGACTTTAATAAACTAGTCAAACTCCTCACCGAAATGACCACCCGTGTGATCGGTTCCGACAGCACCTGGCTGGAACTCATGTACAAAGATCAGAACGGGCTTTACGTGGCTTCTTCCCACAATCTTTCAACAGAAGAAATCAAAAATTTCCCCTCCAGTGAACGGCAGCATCTCAGCAACCATATTCTGAACATCAAGCGTCCCCTGATTATCAATGAACTGCCGCGCAACCACCCTTATGTCTATGTAAGGGACTGGAAAAAGGATATTGGCTCGATCATTGGTGTACCGTTAATTTCCGGGAACGGGAAATCACTCGGAATTTTATACGCGACCAAAAGGCAGCCGTTCGGATTTGATCCCGATGATCAGGCCATGCTGGAAGCTTATGCAAATCAGGGTGTCATCGCCCTGGACAACGCCGCACTATTGAAACAATCCTTTGAGCGGGAGCGTTTGGAGGAGGAGTTACGAATTGCACGGGATGTTCAGCAGCGTCTGCTCCCGCAGAAAACACCTAAAAACGATCATGTTGAGATCGAAGCGCTGACCATCACAGCTTATGAAGTGGGCGGAGATTATTATGATTTTATAAAGCTGCCGAATAATCATATCGGATTTATCATCGGTGATGTCAGCGGAAAAGGTACTTCTGCGGCATTCTACATGGCCGAAGCCAAAGGCATCGTTCAATCACTCAGTCGCTCATTTTCCCGGCCCAAGGATCTGCTTATCCGTACAAATGAAATATTATTTGAAAGTCTGGAACGGAAAACCTTTATCAGTATGCTGATGGCTTCAATGGATTGCACAAACCGTGTGTTAAATTTTGCACGGGCCGGACATTGTCCGTTGCTATATTTCAATGCCGCCGAAAAAAATTCGCATCTGCTCCAGCCGTCCGGAATCGGAGTTGGTCTTGAGCGGGGGCAGATCTTTAAAAAGACGCTGACCGAACAGGAAGTCAGGTGTAACCGGGGTGATATATTTGTTTTTTACACGGACGGCCTGTCTGAGGCCCGGAACGCCAAAGGAGAAGAATTTGGAGATGAACGGCTGTGTAATATTGTGAATGATAATCACACAAAATCAATGAGTGACCTAAAACAGATCATTATAGATTCAATACTTGGCTTTCTAGATGGCCAGAATCTTGCCGATGATTTAACATTATTACTGGTAAAATCAAAATAGAACGAATTTGTAGATAATTAGGTGGAGGTTTATTTCATGGAGAATTTCGAGGTAGTCCGTGAAGATCGAAAAGAAGTAAGTATACTGCGATTGAGGGGATTTCTGGATGCCCATACAGCACCGCAATTTGAGCAGGCGATCCAGGACCTTATCGGGGAGAGGCGCTTCAAAATCATTGTAAGTATGTCAAGTCTGAATTATATAAGCAGCGCCGGCCTTGGTGTATTTATGGGCTTCATTGAAGAGATTCGCGAAAACGATGGCGATATCAAACTTTCCAATATGTCGGACAAAGTTTTCAAAGTTTTTGATTTACTTGGTTTTCCCGCTTTATATCAGATTTACAAAGAAGAATCTGAGGCTGAAGCGAAATATAACGATAAGTAAATGAAACTCTTTGCGAATTTCTTCGCATAGGATAATAGGTGAAAATATGAAAATGAAGCACCAAAGATATCGACTAAAAATTCCAAGTATAACCGAAAATTTACATCTGATAAGGGATTTTATTGTCAAGATTGCCGAAAAGGCGGGCTTTGATGAACAAAACCGTGAACAAATAGCGCTGGCGGTTGATGAGGCATGTACAAATGTGATCAAGCACGCTCATAAATATAATTCAAGGCGATTGATCGATATTCTGATCAACCTGGATTCACAAAAAATGATGATCACCATCACCGATAAAGGCACCGGTTTTGACGTATCCAAGGTAAAGGATCCCGATCTGAAAAAATATGTCCGCGAGTCACGGCATGGAGGACTGGGAATTTATCTGATAAAAACCCTTATGGATGATGTAAAATACGAATTCAATCCGGGTATCCGGAATCAGGTACAATTAACAAAATACATCAGAGACTGATATGCCTGATTACCTGGCAAGTTTCAGGGACCGGCAAAGCCTGCCGTCCGAGGAATCAGATGACATGAATCGAAGGCTGATCGAACTTTCAGCCCTTTTCGAGATCAGTCAGACGCTCAATTCATCACTCAATCTGCAATCCATTTTAAATAACGTCCTCCTGGTACCGATGGGAAGAATGATGCTTGGTAAAGGCATCATTCTTTTGAAAAAACAGGATTGCGTCTACAGTATTGAAACTTTGAAGGGTCTGCCCCACAGCCTTTTTAATAAAGAAATAAACCTCCAGGGATTACCAAATCATGCTTTTCTGGTTCGTGATTTACCAGACGACGTAGAGTGGACCTCAGTTTTCTCCGATTTTAAAATTGAGATCGTTATCCCATTCATTGCGCGCACCGACATCCTCGGTCTGATGGGATTTGGCCAAAAACTCAACGGGGAAGTTTATGCCGAAGCCGAAATTGAATTTCTGAATTCTCTGGGAAATATTGCCACCACATCGATAGAAAACGCTCTGATATTTGAACAGATTAAAAACGTCAACCGTCAACTCGACCATAAAATCCAGGAGCTGAATACACTTTTTGATATCGGGAAAGAGCTGAACCTCACCTTTGAACGGACAAAGATCCTTAAATTGCTTTCCTATGCCCTTATGGGACAGGTCACGGTCAATAATTATGTCGTAGCCCTGAAGGACGACGACATTTTCGAGGCCGTTCAGGTAAAAGGCAGTACTTTCCCACTCCGTGAGGGAGAAAGGTGCAGCGACCTCTGCGAGAGATCCGGCTTTATTCAAACGCCTTATCTGCGGGATGATAATGGTGATTTTGATGATTATCTGACCGAATTAGGCGTCCAGGTCATTATTCCGATGCAAATTCAGAACGAAACCAAAGGGTATATTTTTCTCGGAGAAAAAATTACCAAAAAAGATTATACTAAAAGTGATCTGGAATTTTTGCAGACACTGGGGAATGTTGCCATCATATCGCTGGAAAATTCGCGATTGTTTCAGCAAATGCTCGAGAAGCAGCGCATGGAAGAAGAAATGGCTATGGCCCGTAATATTCAGAACCGGTTACTGCCGAAAGCCATGCCGATGATCAAACAGGTCGAACTGGACGGCCTGAACGTACCTAGCAAGCATGTCGGCGGTGACTATTATGACATTATACGGATCGATCCGAACCAGCTCGGGATTACCATTGCGGATGTTTCCGGCAAAGGTATGCCGGCCGCACTGCTCATGTCCAATCTTCAGGCCAGCCTGCAGACCCTGATACATGACAATTTCCAGCTGGATAAGCTGGTCAGCCGTATCAATGATGTTATTTATAAAAACACCGATACGGAAAAATACATTACCTTCTTCTATGGGCAATTAGATCTCCGAACTCTGGAGATGAAATATGTGAATGCCGGACATAATCCCCCCTATCTTGTCAGAACCGACGGCAATATCGAAGAACTGTCCGAGGGTGGTATCATACTGGGAATGATGCCGGATGTCCACTATAATACCGGGAATGTCCATTTCAACCCCGGTGATACGCTCATGCTATATACAGACGGTGTCACCGAGACGATGACCGAGGATGAAGTGGAATTCGAAGAAAAAAGGCTGATCGATTTTCTGAAGACCCATTTTGCAGACAATTCCCCGGCCGAATTAAATCAAAAACTGATCACAGAATTAAATGAATTTGCGGGTAAGGCACCACAGAATGATGATATTACCGTTTTGACCATGCGAATAAGAAATTTGTCCGCTTGAATTATTGCGCCATTCAGGGTAAATTTTATACTTAGTT
>Ga0209536_100006699_pt1 | contig 17554 bp, 16 predicted proteins | sample DeeMarSeWOR28_12_FD_187461 | JGI IMG/M metagenome (GOLD analysis project Ga0209536, IMG submission 187461) | Marine sediment microbial communities from White Oak River estuary, North Carolina - WOR-2-8_12 (SPAdes) (version 2) | ecosystem: Environmental > Aquatic > Marine > Intertidal zone >... | reverse complement strand
GCCCCAGGCCCGCGCCTCTGCCCGGTGAGTCGCCGGACCCCTCCCTGCCGCATCGTGTCGCTGGTGCCCAGCCTTACCGAGGCCCTCTTCGCGCTGGGTCTCGGGGACCGGGTGGTGGGCGTGACCGACTGGTGCGTGCACCCGGCGCAGGCGGTCGAGGCATTGCCGAAGGTGGGCGGGACGAAGACCCCGGACCGGGCGCGGATCGCGGAGCTCGAGCCGGATCTGGTCCTCGCCAACCGGGAGGAGAACCGCCGGCGCGACGTGGAGCTCCTGGTCGGCGAGGGCCTCCAGGTCTGGGTCACCTACCCCCGGAGCGTTCGCGAGGCGGTGGCGCTGCTCGCCGAGCTGGCGGATCTCGGCGCGACCCCCGAGGCCCGGTCCCGGGTGCTCGAGCCCATCGAGGCGGCACTCCGGACCGCCGCTGTCCGGTCCCCGAAGCCCCCGATCCGGGTGTTCTGCCCCATCTGGAAGGACCCGTGGATGGCCGTGGGCGGCGATACCTATGCGGATGACCTGCTGCAAGTCTGTGGGGGGCAGAACGTCTTCGCGGCGCGGTCGGAGCGTCGCTACCCGATCGTGACCCCGCAGGAGATCGTGGAGGCGGCCCCCGAGGTGATCCTGCTCCCGGACGAGCCCTACGCGTTCGGTCCCAGAGAGGTCGCGGAGCTCTCCCGGCTGCCCCTGCCCGCCAGCGAGGCCGGGCGCATCCACCCGATCGATGGCACCCTCGTGTCGTGGTACGGGCCCCGGATCGCCCAGGCGATCGAGACGATCGGAGATCTGCTGCGCGGGAAGGAGCGGGGGTCGGGGTGAGGCCTTCGCGGCCGGGGAGCCCGGATCGGGGGTCCGACGGGGTTCAAGTCCTGCCCAGGAGTTGCCGAAGAGCTGCCCACAAGCGAATCGAGCTTCGACTGGAACGGCTCGGTCCGGTTTCGCATGGTCTGGGAGCGATGACGATCTACCTGCGCACTCGAATGCATGAACGCTGGCCCCGGAGCCTGATGTTGGCGGCGATTTCTGCCTGGATCGTCCTGTCCGCGTCCCCGGCCCAGGCCACCGAGATCGTCGAGGTCCGTGTGGGCCGTCATCCGGAGTTCACGCGCGTCGTCTTCGAGCTCGATCGGCCTGCCGGCTACCGGGTGGAGAAGAGTGGTGAATCCGGTCGGCAGCTGACGGTCCGCTTCGACGCGGCGTCGGCGCCACGCAAGATCTCGGCCCGCGGCGGCGCCATCGAGACCGTCGAGGTCGAGCCCGCCGGTCAGGCGGCCCTGGCCCGTATCGGCCTGCGCGAGTCGGGCCTGCGCCTGAAGGAGATGATCCTCGCGAATCCGCCGCGCATCGTGCTCGACGTCATGCATGCGCCCACGGCGGTCGCGCAGAAGCCGGCCACCGAGGAGCCCGCACCGCCGAAGCCGGTCGCGAAGCAGCCGGCCACCGAGCAGCCCGCACCGCCGAAGCCGGTCGCGGAGCAGCCGGTGACTCCGGCCCCGCCGAAGCCGGTCGCGAAGCCCGTGGCAGAGCCGGTGAAGGCCGCCCAGACGACCGAGACGCCTTCGGACCCGGACGCGGTTGCCAAGGCCCTCGGCGCCGCACTGCAGGCAGCCGCCGAAGGCGGCAGCGCCCAGGATGCCTCGAAGCCCCAGGCGGGCGCGGAGGGCACCGCATCGAAGCCGCTCGCCGCGAAGCCGGCCGAGACACCGACGGTGAAGCCCACCGCTCCGATGCCGGCGCCCGCCGCGAAGCCGATCGTGACCCGCGCAAAGCCGGTTCCGAACACGCGGACCGCGACCGAGAAGCCCGCGACTCCGCAACAGCGCCCCGCCGCGACCGAGACCGCGGACGCCGAGGGTCCGAGCCCGCTCCTGCTCGGTGCCGGGTTCGGTCTCCTGCTCTGCGCCGTGGGACTGTTCTTCATCGTGCGCCGGCGCGGCGCGAAGTCGAACGACGACGAGGACGACGACGAGATCGCGGATTCCGACGCTGCGCCGTCGTTCACGGACTCGGTCTTCGGAGACTCGGAGTCCGCGAAGGCTGGCGAGCAGTCCGCGGCCGAGGCCGGCTCGGGCTCGACGGATCTCGATTCCTTCTTCGACGACGATGACGACGACGCGAAGGCGGACACGGAAACGAAGGGAGACGAAGCGATGGAGCAGGGAATCTCTGATCTTCCGGCCGACCCGGATTTCGGAGGGATGCCGCCCGCACCCGCGGCGCCGGCAGCAGGCCCGGATCCCGACGTGCTTCGCGTGGTTCACGAGCTCGAGCGGCGCATGGCCCAGCTAGAGGGGAAGCTCGGCGAGGCGAACGAGGCGCGCGAGCGGCTCGAGCGCCAGGTGGCTGCCCAGAGCGAGGAGCTCCGGGTTCAGCGCGCGGCGATCGCGCGGACCCAGCGCGCCCTGCGCACGCTGAGCCGCGGCGAGGAGGAGAAGGCCACCGAGCCGGCGCTGCGCGACGACGCCCAGGCGAAGACCCGCATCAACGTCTGACGGAGCGGTCCCGCCCGGACAGCGCGGCGCTCTCGTTCCGCATCCGCTCGAGGGCCCCGAGAGCACCGACGAACTCCCCCTGAGGCAGGAAGGTGGGCTGACGGCCCAGGGCGCGGCAGGCACCGCGCAGGATGGCGACGAGCGAGGGATTGTTCCGCAGGGTCGTTCCGCCGAAGACGATCCGCTCCACGTTCGAGGCTGCAGCGAGGCCGCAGCAGATGAGCGCGACGTTCTCTCCGACGAGCCCCATCACGCCATGAGCGAGGTCCGGATCTCCGGGGCGCTCGCTCTCGGCGAGTCGTGCGAGCTTCGCAAAGGAGGCCGCGTTCACCTCACCGGGGAGCAGGAAGCCGCCGTCGGGATAGACGTCCGCGATCAGCAGATCCACGTGGCTGCGATCCCCTGCATCCGCGAGCTCCGAGATCTCTTCGAAGCTGCGGCGACCCACGAGGGCCGTGACCAGGCCGAGCACGGTCCCGCCGCCCAGGGCCGTCCCGCCGACGCGCTTCACGCTGGCGCCGTCGACCAGCATGGCCGACGTGCCCGTGCCGACCGAGACCAGCAGGAAGCGCTGCGTGTCCACGCCGCGGCCGCGGAGGATGTTCCGGGCGCCCAGCGACCAGGCGTCGAACTCGTCCACCAGCACGGTGTCCGAAGAGAGCTGTCGCGCGAGTGCCGGGGCGCCACCGCCGGTGAGCCCGATACAGGTGGGACTCGCGGCCTCGAGGCGTTGGGCGACGGCGCCGATCTCCGTGGCGGGGAAGGTCTCGAGGGCCGTCACGCCGCGGTCGTCGAGGGCGAGCTTGACGAGGGTGGCCCCGACGTCGGCGCCCGCGAATGCCGCCGGCCGTCGGTTCGAGGGAGCGTTCGTCGACACGCGGGATACCTGGGGAGCTCGCTCTCTTCGCGCCGAGTCCGCCGCCGTGCGACGCGCCGGGCGGTAGGATGCCCGCTTGGGGCTGGGGGCCCACCAATGTACACCGCCTTCGACGGCCGCAGCGAGTATCCCCATCGTCGTCGTCGGCGTGTGAAGCGCGTCGGCACGGCGTTACTCTCGACCGGAGGGGTGGCCCTGGCGACCGGCCGGAGCCTCGTGCCCGAATCGCGGCGTGTCGACTCGAACGCCCCGGAGGCAGCCCGGTGAGCACCATCCTCAAGGCACTGAGACGGCTCGAGGCGGAGAGGTCCGTCGAGGCTCCGCGGGACCTGCGCGAAGAGGTCGCGGCCCCGGCGTTCGCGTCGTCTCCCGCCCGCTCTCGCGCCTGGGCTCCCGCGGCGCTGGTGGCGCTGGCGCTGGGCGGCTTCGGCACCTGGTGGATGCTTCCCCGGGAGACGAGCGGTCCGCCCGTCGCGAGCCGAACTTCCGCCGCCGCTCGGCCCGCGATGGTGACCGTCGAAACGGATCTGGCGCTGTCCCCGGCCTTCGTGCCCCCCCCGCCGGCACCCGTCCGGGACTCGCAGGCGCCCGATCTCGTGGAGGTGGGCATGCCGGAGCAGGCCTTCTCGTCGTCCGTCGAGGTGGTGAAACGCCCGCCGGCGAAGCCCCGGATCCCGCTGGAGGAGCCCGCCGCACCGATGGCCCGGGCGCCGCAGCGGACCGAGGAGCGGCAGGCTACCGGCGTGGAGAGCGCCGCCCGGACCGCCGCGGCGGCCCCGGTCGCCGAGCCGCCGGTTGCAGCGCCTCCTCCGAAGGTGGCGGCGTCGGCCGAGCCCTCGGTCGCCGTCGGCGTCGAGAAGACCCGCTGGCATCCGAAGCCCCAGCGACGCGAGGCACTGGTGGTGCTCGATGGGAGCGCGGCCCGGACGGTGCGCGAGGGGGACGCGGTGGGTCCCTTCCGGGTGACCGAGATCCAGCCCTCGGGCGTGCTGTTCGAACGCGACGGCCAGCAGATCCGTCGCGGTGTTGGGGAGGATCCCTCCTAGGCGCGTGATCCGCCGGGAGCTGGGGACCGGGAAGCCCGAGGCCCCTGCTCTCCGCATCCGGACCGCGGTCGGGAGCGACGGCGCCCCTGCTAGTGTCCGACCCGATGCAGCAGACTCCCCTCGACCTGACCCGCGTGTTCGAGCTGGAGCCCCACGGCCCGGACACCTACCTGGGAGAGAGCCCTCCCTACGCCTGGGGTCGGATCTACGGGGGGCTGGTGATCGCCCAGGCGCTCTGGGCCGCGACCCAGACCGTCGATCGCAGCCACCGCGTCCACTCCCTCCACGCCTACTTCATCCTGGGCGGCGATCTGGCCGAGCCGGTTCGCTACGAGGTGGACCGGATCCGCAACGGTCGCTCGTTCACCACGCGCCGCGTGGTCGCACGTCAGAGCGGCGGTGCCATCCTCAGCCTCGCCTGCTCCTTCCAGGTGGAGGAGGAGGGTCCGGAGACCCAGTCCGCGAGCTTTCCCGAAGGCGTGCATCCCCCGCAGAAGTTCGTGCTCGATGCGGGCATCGAGCGCGCGGATGTGAAGGGCATGGTGGACGGGCCGGGCTCGATGGCCTGGGCCCGCTTCCCGGGCCCCGTCGGCGACGATCCGAGGCTCGGCGCCTGCGTGCTCGCCTACCTCTCGGACATGAACGCGATCGAGGCAATCGTGTCGACTCATCCCGTGGGCCGGCCTCCCGAGGCGGAGTGGGGGGAGACGTTCATGAGCGCCAGCCTCGATCACGCCATGTGGTTCCATCGCCCGTCCGCTCCGGGGGACTGGGTCCTGCTGGATCTGCGGGGTCACGGGCTGGTGGGACATCGGGGCCTGGCCACCGGGCTCGTCTTCTGCGCGAACGGCACCCACGTGGCCACCATCGCCCAGGAGGGGCTGCTGCGAGATCGCAAGCCCTGAGGCGGTCGGCAGGGGCGCTGCGAGCGTCGGGTTCCGCGGAGGGGCGTCCGGATCAGTCGCCCTTCAGCGCCCGCGCGTGGTGGACCACGTGGTCTTCCATGAAGCTGGCGATGAAGTAGTAGCTGTGGTCGTAGCCGTCCTGGAAGCGCAGCTCCAGGTCGACCCCCGCATCGGCACAGGCCTGGCGCAGACGCTCCGGTTGGAGCTGCTCCTCCAGATACGGGTCGGCGCTACCCTGATCGACGAGGATCGCTCCGCGGAAGTCGCTCTCGCCCACCAGCTCGGTCGCGTCGTACCGTCGCCACGCCTCCCGGTCGGGTCCCAGGTAGCCGCTGAAGGCCTTCTCTCCCCAGGGACATCGGCACGGCGCGGCGATGGGCGCGAAGGCGGAGACCGAGCGGTAGCGATCCGGGTTGCGGAGTGCGGCGACCAGCGCTCCGTGCCCTCCCATGGAGTGACCCAGGATGCCCTGGTGCTCGAGATCGGCCGGGAAGTGCTCTGCGACCAGGGCGGGCAGCTCCTCGGTGACGTAGGAGTACATCTGGTAGGCGCGTCGCCACGGCTCCTCGGTGGCGTCGACATAGAAGCCGGCTCCCGAGCCGAAGTCGTAGGCGTCGTGCTCTCCGGGAAAGTCCGTGCCGCGGGGGCTCGTATCCGGCGCGACGAAGAGCAGGCCCTCCCGCGCCGCGAAGCGCTGTGCGCCGGCCTTCACGGTCACGTTCTCCCAGGTGCAGGTGAGACCCGAGAGGTAGACGAGCACCGGAATCCGGCCCGCGTCCGCTCCGGGCGGCGTGAACACGGAGAGCTCCATGTCACAGCCGGTGAGCTTCGAGGCGTGTCGGTAGACGCCCTGCACCCCGCCGAACATCCGAGATTCGCTGATCGTCTCCACGGGTCGTCCTCCCTGCTGCGCCGCGGTCGGGGATTCTACCGGCGCCGGTCCCCGCGAGCTGCACTACCGTCCGCGCTGTGTTCGGCGGACGACGAATGATCCGGCTCGTGGCCCTGGTCCTGGCTCTCGCGTCGGCCGGCGGCTGCGCCTACCAGCTGGTCTCCCGGGGTGAGATCCGTCCGGTCGCCTTCGAGGCCGTGTTCTCGCGCACGATGGAGGCCCGGCAGATCTTCGTGGAGTCGAGCCCCCGCGCCAGGGTCTCGACCCCGCACGAGCTCATCGCGGTCGTCGAGGCTGCCCTCGACGGGCAGTGGTCCGAGGAGGACCTGGACGCCTACGAGAGTGCGCTCGTGGCCCTGGGCCTGTGGCCGCCGGAGCGGAATCTGCGCGACGAGACGGTCGCGGTCTTCAGCGGCGAGGTGTCGGGTCTCTACGTGCCCGCGACCCGAACCATCTACGTGATCGAGGGCGCGCGCTCGCCGCTCTCGCTGCGACTGTTCTCCTTCTTCAGCCAGCGCGACTTCATGGCGGAGTTCGTGCTCAGCCACGAGATCGTTCACCTGCTCCAGCACGACGCCTACCCGGAGCTCCTCGACCCGGCCTTTCAGCGCATCGACCAGGACGACCTCGACCGCGCCATCCAGGCCGCACTGGAGGGAGATGCCCTCCGCTACGGCTACGAGGCGATGGGGGTGGGAATCGACGCGCGATCCGCCGACGCGTTCGGCGACGACTTCGAGGACGATGTCATCGGAAACGGGGGCAAGGCCCTGGAGGACGCACCCGCCCTGCTGAGGCTCACCCTCGCCTTCCCCTACGTCGCAGGCCTGCCGCTCTCGCTCTCCGACGGCCGCGCGCTGCTGGAGCGGCCGCCGGCCTCCACCGAACAGGCGCTGCACCGGGATCGCCGTCGCGAGCCCTTCCTCGTCTTCGACCTCCGACCCGCCCGCGCGGTGCTTCCCGAGGGCTGCACCTTCGTGCACGAGAACACGGTGGGTGAGCTCCACCTCTCCGTGCTCTTCCGCGATCTCGGGGCTGCGCCGTCCCCGGACGTCTGGCAGGGCTGGGACGGCGACCGCTTCCTGGTGGCGGAGTGCGGTACGCAGCTGGACTTCGCATGGCTCAGCGCCTGGGACCGGGAGCGCGACGCCGAGGAGTTCGCCACGGCCTACGCCGGGATCGCGAGTGCCGTGGCCGAGCGGGCCGGCCACGGGGCTCCTCCCGAGCTGCTGCGAAGCGGCCGGGAGGTCACGGTCGCGACTGGAGCGCTGCGAGGCCTCGCCGGAGAGCTGGGAGCGCTGGCGGCGCGGCGTCGGATCGTCGAGGCGGCCGAGCTCTGGGCCCACTTCGACGCCGCCCCCGCAGCGCCGTGACCCTCTTCCGCTGGCGGACCGTGTAGCCTCGCCCGCCCTCAGGCCAGGACGTCGACGCGGTGTCGGAGCGGCTCGGCCCGGGCGGGGCGCTGGGCCAGGGTTCGGCGGAAGCGCCGCAGCTCGACCAGGCCCCGGGGCCAGGGCGAGGTGGGCACGAAGTGGGCGCCGCGGCGGATGCGCCCCAGCGCGCATCGCGCGGCCCGGCGCGCCTGCTTCGGATCCGTTCGCAGCGCAGGCGGTACCACCAGGGTGCGATGACCCACCCGGACGTCGCGACGGTAGTGGCGGGCGGTCGGGTCGTCGGGTCGCGGGTGAACCACCCAGACCTCGGGCGGCAGCCGGCGCTTCCGGGTCGCGCGGATGAAGTCCTCGATCGCATTCACCGACTCCGAGGCGTTGCACAGCACGAGGATGTCCAGCTCGCCGCCGACCAGGACGTCCACCACCTTCGTGTAGGCACTGAAGTAGGCATCGGGATGGACGTGGTGAAGGGCGTGGTAGGCGGGCGGTGTGTGGAGCCCCGGCGCATAGGCGTCCAGCAGGCGCACGGGTCGATGGTTGAGGTCGAGACCCCGCGCCCGCAGGACCCCGACGAAGACGGCGGTCTGGAGTCCTCCCACCACCAGTGGAAAGGCCGGCGGCAGGGCCACGAAGAGCAGGGCCGTGAAGACGAGCTGCGTCGCGTACTCCGGCACGATGTGGCACCAGACGTTCCGGCCCTGCACGTCCCAGTGGATCTCCAGATCCTCGTCGATCCAGGCGTGGTGCACCGCGTGGGGCCAGGCCAGCGCCCGGAGCCCGCGCCAGCGCGAGCTCAGCATGCGGTGCAGCAGCCAGTGCACGGCGTCGAACCCCATGGCTCCGCACAGCCAGAGGGGTGGCCCGGCCGCGACGGCCAGGGCGATCTCGGCCGCGGGGCTCAATGCAGGGAGATCGAGCCGTTCGACGTGCGGAGCTTGATCGACGGTCCGCCCGATCCGAGTCGGCCCACCACGCGGCCGCCGGTCTCCCGGGTGGTCTTCCGGAGCGGCCGATCGTTGCGAATCACGCCGTTGTCGACGCGGATGTCGACGTCCGCGTCGGTCTCCTCGGGCAGGTCGAGCACGATGCGCCCGTTGCTGGTGGCGAGCTGGACGCCGGTCTTCCCCAGCTCCTCCAGGCCCGCCCGGATCAGGCCGTTCGAGGTGGAGGCGTCGATCGAGCCGCGATGTCGATCGATCTCGATCTTGCCGTTGCTCGATCGGGCGAGCAGGCGCCCGCAGGTACACGAGCAGCTGACCTTCGCGTTCGAGGTCGCGACCTCGACGTCGCCCACGACGTCCGATACGCAGACCGAGCCGTTGGTCGAGCGGGCCTTGACCGTGCCCCGGATACCGCTCACCTCCACCCGGCCGTTGGCGGCCGCCACGGCCACGACCATGGATCGGGGCAGGCGGATGCAGAGGTTCGCGCAGCCCCGCCGGTTCCACCTGCGCGGGACCTCGACGTCGAGATCGACGCCGTCGGGCGTCTCCTGGAAGACCAGGCGGATCTCCTCGAGGAGCTCCGCGGCCGCCTCCTCCGACTCGGCTCGGGCCGTCTTGAGCGACATCACCTCGATGTCGCTCCGATCCTCGCCGGTGATGCGCGTCCTGCCGTTGGAGTTGTGGACGCGGAAGGTGCCCCCCACCGGGGCGTCGATCTGGATCGTCTCCTTGCTCTCGACCCGCTCGCTCCAGGGGATTCCCTTGAGCAGGCTGCGGAGGAAGCCGGTGAAGCCCCGCTCGCCGGGGCAGTCGGGCTCGGCTTGTCGCCGCAGGCTCACCGGGCCGTCTCCGGGTGCATCAGTGGATCCTCCGGTCGTCGTCGCGGCGCCGCTCGAACTCCTCGTACTGGACCGCTCGCAGCTTCTGACGCATGCGATGACGTCGCCAGCGGTACTTGAGCTGCCCGATCGAGAACAGGTTCCGGGCGTCACCGGTGCGGCGCATGTACAGCCACGCGACGATGACGCCGCCCAGGTGGCCCACGTGGCTGATGTTCCCGCCCCCGAACAGGACGGTCATGAAGAACATCAGCGGGATGAGCCAGATGGCGCGGAACGCGACCGGGGGGAAGATCAGCATGATCGTCCGGTCCGGCCAGGTGAACGAGTAGGCGAGCAGCACGCCGTAGATGGCGCCGGAGGCGCCGACGGTGGCGAAGCCCAGTGTGTACGCCGGTGACAATCCGATGGAGACGGCCAGGTACGGAACGGTCGCGATGATGAAGCCCGCGCCGATGCCGCACACCAGGTAGAAGCGCAGGAAGCGCTTCGCGCCCCAGGCCATCGCAAGCTGGGAGCCGAACATCCACAGCACGAAGAGGTTCATCAGCAGGTGGCCTGGGCTGCCGTGGAGCCACATGTAGGTGAAGGGCTGCCAGATGTAGCCGCCCTGCCACACCGCCGCCGGGTAGATGGCCAGGTAGTCCTGGAAGCCGGGGACCAGCAGCTGCGCGAGGAATACGATGCCGTTGGCGATCAGAAGCTGCTTGACGACCGGGGGCGTGAAGGGCGGGCCGAAGCCCAGTCCCGATTGCTGACCGCGTCCGTACACTCGCTCTCCTCTGGACTCCGAATCGTCGCTGCAGTGCTCGATCGGGTTCTGCGGATGGGGCTCGATCGACTCTCGTCCAAAGGCCGGCGGGAGGGCGCGAATTCCCGCGTAGCTCGGAGAGGTTACGGTACGGCCGGACTCGGAGTCAATTCGATCCCTCCCGCGGGGAGGGCTTCCAGGGCCCGGCCCACCCCGGCCGCATCCAGCCCGGACAGATCGAGCACCGGCAGATCGAGCTCCAGGGCCCCGGCCAGGGCCGTCAGTCGTTCCGCACATGACGCGGGGCTGCCCACCAGCTGCGCGTCCTGCATCTCGGCGTCGGAGAAGCCGGCGAACCAGGGATTGAAGCGCCGAAAGTCGGCCAGGGCGCCGGCCGGGTCCCGGCGTTCCTGCACCCGGGTGAAGATCCAGAGATGTCGGACGATCTCCCGGGGATCCCGCCCGAGCTCGTGGCAGGCCTGCTCCAGAACGTTCCGGGCGGCACCCACCCGGGCCGGAATCGGCGGCAGGTTCACGTTCCAGACGTCGGCGTGGCGGGCCACCACCCTCAGGAGCTTTGGGCCCCGCGCCGCGATCTCGACCGGCAGCGAGCCACCCGGGGGAGAGGGTCGGACCCGGGCTCCGTCCAGGGCGACGAAGCGTCCGGCCCGCGTCACGGTCTCGCCGCGCCAGAGGGCCCGGACGGCGTCCAGGGTCTCGTCGAGCCAGGCGATCCGCTCCGGCACGCTCGGGGTCGGCAGCCCGAAGCGCGGATCCTCGGGGCGATCTCCGATGGAGATCAGGAAGCGCAGCCGACCGGGGTCGATGCGCGCGGCCGTGGCGGCGGCCTGGGCGAGTCGCGCCGCGTTCCAGAAGTGCACGAGCCGGATCGAGCCGATGGCGATCCGGGTCGTCCGGGCCAGCAGCGCCGTCGTCACCGTCCAGCCGTCCAGCACCTCCGCCTCCGGGCGCGGGCCGAGCATGGAGACGTCGCCGTCTACGTAGAGCGCCTCGTAGCCCAGGGCCTCGGCGTGGCGTGCGACCCCCAGCAGCTCCTCCCAGGCGAGCCGGTGCCAGGTGAGTGCGACCCCCAGCCTCACGCCAGCCGGCCGGCGTGGCGAGCCGCGTGCAGCAGGGCCAGGGCGCTCTTTGCGTCGGGGATCTCGCCGCGCCAGATGCGGTCCAGGGCTTCGTCGAGCCGCAGCGGGACGAGCTCGATCACCTCGTCCGCCTGATGCCGGGTCGGCACGGTCTCGAGATCGTAGGCGGCGAAGAGGTGGATCACCTCGTCGGTGAAGCCGGGGGTGGTGAAGATCCATCCCAGGGACTCGAGCCGACCCGCTCGCTGGCCCGCCTCCTCCTCGAGCTCGCGAGCGGCACACTGCTCGGGTTGCTCGCCCGGGTCGAGCTTCCCGGCGGGCACCTCGAGGATCGTGCCCCCGGCGGCGTAGCGGTACTGGCGGATCAGCAGCACCTCCTCCTCGCTCACGAAGGGCACGACGGCGGCGGCACCCGGGTGTCGCACGATGTCGAGATCCACGTCCCGGCCATTGGGGAGGGTCACGCGCTCGCGCGAGAAGCGCAGGAAGCTGCGCGGAGGGTCGCTCGGCGCGTCGCTCACGATCTCCTCCTCGGGGCCGTCTGGTCCGTTCGCCCTGTCCAGCGACACTCGCCACGGAGCGGGCAGCGGCCGCAGTGGGGTCGCTTCGCGTCGCAGCAGACGCGGCCGTGATGGATGACGCGGTGGGTGTAGGCCGTCCACTCGGGCTCGGGAACGATCCCGGACAGCTCGCGCTCGATCGCGACCGGGTCGTCCGCGGTCGTGAGGCCGAGGCGCTGGTGGACGCGCTTCATGTGGGTGTCGATGGCGAGTCCGGGAATCCCGAAGGCGTTGCCGAGGACCACGTTCGCGGTCTTGCGAGCCACCCCCCGGAGCGACGTCAGCTCCTCCAGCGTCTTCGGTACCGCCCCGTCGAAGCGCTCGGCGACGTCGCGGGCGGTCGCCAGGATCGACTTCGTCTTCTGGCGGTAGAAGCCGGTGGGTCGGATGATCGCTTCGATCTCCTCCGGAGCGGCGTCGGCCAGGGCCTCGGGCGTGCCGTAGTCGCGAAAGAGCACCGCGGTCACCTCGTTCACCTTCTGGTCCGTACACTGGGCCGAGAGGATCGTCGCGACCAGCAGCTGGAAGGGGGTGTCGTAGCGCAGGGCGCAGTCGGCGTCCGGATAGCTCTTCGCGAGGATCTTCTGGATGCGGAGCGCCCGCTCGGCTCGCGCTGCCCGGCTCTCGCGCGGCATCCCGGGCAGGGTAGCCTCGGACCCCGTCTCCTCCATATCCTGTCCCCTCGGTTCCGCCGGGTGGCGCGTCGGAGGTGTCGTGAGCACACAGAACGAGCGGCCGATCGTGATCGCAGTACCGGGTGGAGCCTCCCTCGCCCTCGAGGGCATCTTCGTCGGAGGCCAGGGTGTCGACGCGGCGGGCGCCGTGATCGCCCCGCCGCACCCTCTATACGGAGGCAGTCTCGAGTCGCCGGTGGTGGGCGAGGTGGCCCACGCCTGCGCACGGGCCAGCATCGCGACGGTCCGTTTCAACTGGCGGGGCGTGGGTGCCAGCAGCGGCGAGCGCAGCGGCGACTCCCGCGACGCCGATGCCGACTACGCGGCCGCCCTCGAGCACCTGGCGGAGACGGTCTCGGGCCCACTCCTGGCGGCGGGCTACTCCTTCGGCGCGGCGACGGCGATCCGCGTCGGCGCGGCATCGCCGCGGGTCCGGCGGCTCGTGCTGGTCTCGCCCCCGCCGTCGCTCCTGGACACGGAGGCCCTCTCGGGGTTCCCGGGCCGCGCGCTCCTGGTGACCGGCGGCCGGGACGAGCTGGCGCCGGCGGCCGAGCTCGAACCCTGGGTGGGGGGCGAGGCCCGCCGCGCGCTCGAGGTGATCCCGGAGGCGGACCACTTCTTCATGGACGGACTGGCGACACTCGGGCGCGTCGTCGGCGAGTGGCTGTCGCGCTGATCCACCGCGCCGACGGCCCGAGGGCGCGCTGGACTCAGTTGAGCGTGCGGTCCGTCGGCGCGGGATCGGCCTCGGCGTTCATCGGACCGCCCTGGTGGTGGACGATCTGCCAGACGTCGTCGCGGAAGACGAAGTAGTTGGTGGCGACCAGCGCGGTCCCCTCGATGTGCTCGACGCAGACGACGAAGCCGGTGTCGCCGAAGACCGCCGCCTGGGCATCCTCGCAGTACACCTTGGGTGCGCCGCCACCCAGCAGGATCGAGCGCCAGCTCGACAGCACCTCGTCTCGACCGTAGAGCGGGGCCCAGCCGGGATGCACGCAGGCCACGGGAAGCCCCCGCGCCCACAGCTCGTCCATGGCCTCGATGTCTCCGGTCGCGAAGGCGTCGTAGAACGCCTGGTTCGCGCGCAGCAGCTCCGCCTCCGGGGTTCCTCGCATAACGCGCCGGCTCAGAACGCGTCCAGCTTCATCAGCCGGAGGTCGCCGCCCGAGAGCGCGTCCTCCCTCAGATGGCGCAACGCCTCGGAGGTGTTGCGCTGGCGATCCGCGGTCTCGGTGGGCTCGGTTCCCGCGATGAACGCCTGGAAGAGCGTCTGCCTGCTTCCGCTCGATGCCAACAGCCCGGTCTCCCGATCGATGCGCGCGAACACGATCGACTGGGGGGGGCGGAAGTCGCGCTTCGGCGCGCCTTCGAGGGCGCCGGTCATGTAGTCGAGCCAGATCGGCGCCGCAGCGCGCGATCCGGTCTCGCCGGCACCGAGGAAGCGGATCTCGTCGTGTCCAACCCACACGCCGGTCGCGATGTCCGGCGAGAAGCCCATGAACCAGGCATCGGCCTGATCGTTCGTCGTTCCCGTCTTGCCCCCGATCGGTCGACCCAGTCGGGCCACGCGGCGCCCGGTTCCCTCGAGCACGACCGCGCGCAGCATGTCGCTCATCAGGTAGGCGTCTTCCGCCGGGATGAGCTGGTCCTCGTCCTCCCCGTCCTCGTCGGAGTCGCGCTCCGGCCCGGGGGGGCTCGGCGCGGAAGCCTCCGCCACGACCGTTGCGGTCGGGGCCGCCGGATCGGTCTCCTCCTGCCCGTGGCCCTCGCCGGTCTCGTCGATGGCGATGGGAGCGAGGGTCTCGCCCAGGGCCACGTCCTCGACCAACACGTTGCCGTCGCGATCGGTGACGCGGTGGATGTAGCGAGGTACGACCCGGCGCCCGCCGGCGGGAAATACCGCGTAGGCGCGTGTCAGCTCCAGCAGCGACACGCCGCTGGTGCCCAGCGCGAGGCCCAGCGACGGCTCGAGGGGCGACTCGATGCCGAGTCGGCGCGCGTACTCGATCACCCGGCTCACGCCTACCTCGTCGCAGAGATGGACGGCGGCGGTGTTGACCGACTTCGCCAGCGCCTTGCGCAGCGTGATGGGCCCGTAGAACTCCCGCCCGTAGTTCTTCGGCTTCCAGATGAAGCCGCTCTCGTGGTCGGTATAGACCTTCGGTCGGTCGTAGACGATGGAGGCCGGGGTGAAGCGGCGCAGCGCCTCGTGGTCCTCGTCGACGAGGGAGAGCGCGGCGCCGTAGATGATGGGTTTGAAGGCGGAGCCCGGCTGCCGCACCGCCTGGGTGACGCGGTTGAACTGGCTGTCGTCGAAGTCGTAGCCGCCGACGAGCGCGATGACGTCCCGGGTCTCGAGCTCGATCGACAGGAGCCCCCCCTGCACCTGGGGCTTCTGGTAGAGCGTGACCCGGGGAGTCGGCAGGTCCGCCTCGTCGGAGTCGGCGAGGGCGAAGCGGGCGACGTCACCGACGTGGAAGACCGCGTCGATGCGCTCGACCTTGGTCGGAAGGCGGCGCGGGTCCGGCTTGCGGGCCCAGGATACGTCCTCCAGCTGGACCACCGCACGATGATCCGGTCCGAAGGCCACCTGCGCGTTGCTCGCCTTGCGGTCGACTTCGGTGACCACCCCCAGCAGCGGACCCTCGTCCTCGAGCCGGACCCGGAGCGCCTCCGCGGGGGGGACCGGCTCCGCAGGGCTCTCGGCCGCGATCACCTCGTCGGCGTCGGGGGCGTCGTCCTCGACGCCGGGCGCCTGCTCCGAGGCATCCTCGTCCGGCTCGGCGAGGCCGTTGTGCTCGGCCAGCCCGGGCAGCTCGGAGACGATCTCCTCCGCGGCGATGGATCGCTCGGGGCCGCGATATCCCTGACGCCGATCGAGCTCCTCGAGGCCCTTGCGCACGGCCTGGACCGCCAGGGTCTGACGCGGCAGGTCGAGGCTGGTCTCGATGCGCAGTCCTCCCTCGAGGACGGCCTGGCCACCGAGTGCGTCGAAGAGGGTACGGCGCACCTCCTCGGTGAAGTAGGCGGCATCGGCATAGCCCTTCTCCCAGGCCCGTTCCGAGGGCACGGGACGTTCCGAGAGTGCCCGCTCGTAGGTCTCGTCGTCGATGTAGCCTTCGTCGCGCATGCGACCGAGCACGTAGTGCCGTCGCGACTCCGCCTGCTCCGCGTTGCGAAGGGGCGAGTACCTGGAGGGTGCCTTCGGCAGCCCGGCGAGCTGGGCGGCCTCGGAGATCGAGAGCGTCGCGGGCACCTTGCCGAAGTAGGTGCGCGCGGCCTCGGCGAGACCGTAGGCGCCGTGCCCGAAGTAGATCTGGTTGAGATAGAGGTAGAGGATCTCCTGCTTCGTGAGCCGCTGCTCGATGTTCCGGGCCAGGATCATCTCCCGGATCTTTCGGCGTATCGTGCGCTCCGGGTTCAGCAGCAGGCCCTTGACCATCTGCTGGGTGATCGTGCTCCCGCCCTGGCGGATCTCGCCGCCGGCCATCAGGTTCTTCCACGCGGCACGCAGGATCGACTGGTAGTCGATCCCGGCGTGCTCGAAGAAGGTGCTGTCCTCGGCGGCCACGAAGGCCCGGACCACGTGCTGGGGGATCTCGTCGAGGGTGACCAGGCGGCGGCGTTCGTTGAAGAACTCGCCGATCCGCTCACCGTTGCGGTCGTAGACCACGCTGGCCAGGGGCGGTCGGTAGTCCTCGACGCTGCGAATGTCCGGCAGATCCCGGACGAAGGCGAGGTAGAAGCCGAGGCCGGCCGCGAGCGCGCCCAGACCGAGGAGGCCTCCTGCCCACGCCAGCCAGCGCACGAGCCGCGAGCGCCCCCAAGTGTTCGAACCCATTGTCACTCCGGGGGATTCTGCGACCGTAGCCGACGGCGCGTCCCCTGCGCTACCGCTTCGGCGCGAACCCGCACAGGCTTGATGTGGCAACTTCCCCCTCGACCTACGTCTTCGTGATGGACCCGATCGAGTCCATCGACATCCAGGGCGACACGACCTTTGTGCTCATGCTGGAAGCCCAGCGGCGAGGTCACCGGGTGCTGTACGCCCTCCCCGATGACCTGGGCGTGGCCCACGGCGAGGTGGTGGCCCGGGTGAGGCCGGTGACCCTGCGTCGCGAGGTGGGCCGTCACGTCGACGTGGGCGACGCGCAGACCCTCGTCCTGGACGAGGCCGACGTCGTCTTTCAGCGCAAGGACCCGCCCGTCGACCCGGCCTACGTGACGACCACCCAGATCCTCGCGCTGTGTCGGCGCGCCCTGGTGCTGAATCGCCCTCAGGGGATCCTGGCCGCGAACGAGAAGCTCTACGCCCTGAACTTCGCCGACCTGATGCCGGCGACGTGCGTCACCCACTCCATCACGACCCTGCGGGAGTTCATGGGCGAGCTGGGGGGCGAGATGATCGTGAAGCCCCTCGACGGCCGCGGCGGCGAGGGGATCTTCCACGTGCACGAGGCGGACCGGAACCTGTTGTCGATCCTGGAGCAATCCACGACCTTCGAGAGCCGGCGCGTCATGGCGCAGCAGTACCTTCCGGCGGTCCGTGAGGGGGACAAGCGCATCCTCCTGATCGACGGAGAGCCCCTGGGAGCGGTGCTGCGGGTGCCTGCGGAGGACGAGCACCGGGCGAATCTCCACGTCGGTGGGAGCGCGGCGAAATCGCTGCTGGACGCCAGAGACCGTCGCATCATCGAGCGGCTGGCGCCCAGCCTGCGCCGCGACGGGCTGTTCTTCGTCGGGATCGACGTCATCGGGGGCCTGCTGACCGAGGTGAACGTGACCAGCCCCACGGGCGTGCAGGAGATCAACACCCTCGAGGGTCGGCAGCTCGAGGCGGAGATCCTGGACGCCGTGGAGGCGCGGCTCTCGTCGGAGCGCTGAGGGCCCGGGTCCGCGCCCGGAGCGCCGAGCCGCCCGCCCCTGCCCCGCGCGCCCGGAGCGTCGGGGCTCCTCGCCCGCCCGGGCGCCCTTCACCGTCGGTGGCCCCGGAATCCACCGTCGGTGGAGCCCCTCAGGAACTCGCAACTTCCGATGGCAAATACCTGTTCTACCGTTGACATGGGTCATTTCCAGCACGACA
>Ga0209536_100006698_pt1 | contig 17554 bp, 13 predicted proteins | sample DeeMarSeWOR28_12_FD_187461 | JGI IMG/M metagenome (GOLD analysis project Ga0209536, IMG submission 187461) | Marine sediment microbial communities from White Oak River estuary, North Carolina - WOR-2-8_12 (SPAdes) (version 2) | ecosystem: Environmental > Aquatic > Marine > Intertidal zone >... | reverse complement strand
CAAGCCGCTCAAGTCGCTCTCGCCAGAATTCATGGATTTGCTGCTGCGACGGACTTGGGAAGGTAACGTCAGAGAACTCGAAAACATCATCAACCGGGCAATTTTGCTCTCAACCGGAGATATTTTAAAGCCCCACGAAATCGGCTGGGCGCATGAGTTGCCAAAAGAATGCGTGGCGGGAAACGACATTCACAGTCTGGCTTATAAAGAGGCCAAGAAAGAGGTGCTGCACCGCTTCCATTCCGAGTATCTGACCCAACTGCTCCGCCGCAACAATGGAAACGTGACTCGCTCGGCCCGCGAATGCGGTCTGGAACGCCAGGCCCTTCAACAAATCATGAGGCGCTACGGCCTCAAATCTCAGAATTTCCGCAATTAGGCCGTTAGATATCTCGAAAGCAAGCATATCTTAGCGTGGGAGCGGGTTTTCAGGCGCGACCTTTCCATTTGTCATCTTTATTGAACCGCGGCTGAGAGCCGGTCCCAAAGGATGATAAACCCACCACTAATGTCCTGAAACCTTGCGGGATGGACAGAAACGGAGTTAACTTGTGTTTCGGTATGACACCGTAGTCCTGGGTGCCGGCCCCGGAGGTTATGTGGCTGCGATCCGTGCGGCCCAACTCGGGGCCAAGGTTTGCATCATCGAAAAGGAACTGGTTGGCGGGACCTGCTTGAATTGGGGTTGCATTCCGACCAAGGCCATGTACAAATGCGCCGTCCTTTTTGAGCAGATGACACACGCAGAATCTTTTGGGTTGAGTTGCAAACAACCCACAGCTCACCTGGACAAGATTGTGGCTCGAAATCAGGGGATCGTTGCGGAACTCCGCGAGGGGGTTGAGCGCCTTTTCGAAATGCACAAGGTCAACCTGATTAGAGGTGAAGGATATATCAAAGGGCCAGACGAGGTTGAGGTTGCAGCGAACGATCGAGACAAGCAGAACATCCGCGGCAAGCAGCTTATCATCGCTACCGGTTCCGAACCTATGGCCCTGGAGCTGCTACCCTGGGATCACCAGAAGGTATTTAACACCCGTAGCATCTTGGAATTGAACAGAATTCCAAAAAGCCTGGCTGTTTTGGGCGGCGGTGTTTCGGGCTGCGAATTCGCCCTCCTTTTCAGCGCCCTTGGCGCCACCATTCACATGACCAAGCGCAGCAAGGAACCTATCAAGGGGCTCGATCGGGATATCAACAAAGCTCTGATCCGGGCACTGAAAAAGCGGAAAGTAAGGCTTCACCTTGGAGACCCCCCTGTGGCTGCGACGACTACCTCAGAGGGTGTGGAACTGACCCTCCAATCAGGGAAGCGGATTGAGACGGAAATGGCCCTGGTCACCGTGGGACGAACTCCCGTTTCTTCCTCCATAGGTCTGAACAGCCTCGGCCTCCATTTGAAGAGTGGTTATGTCCAGGTAGATCAACACTGCCGGACCAACATGCAAGGCGTCTACGCCATCGGCGACGTCACGGGCAAGAGAGAACTGGCTCACTTTGCCTCTCATCAGGGACTCGTTGCGGTGGAGCATGGGCTAGGCAATCAGGAAGCTGCGGTTGACGCACGCGCTGTGCCGGTTGCGATCTTCACCAAGCCGGAAATTGCCGCTGTCGGACTAACCAGTCAGCAATGCGACGAACAGTCCATTGGTTACCTCGAGGGCACGTTTCCTTTTCGAGCACTCGGCAAATCACATGCTACTGGCGAGATCGATGGTTTTGTCAAGGTGATTGCCAAGAAAGAAGGTGAGCGCGTCATCGGCATGCACATTATTGGCCCGGATGCCAGCACCTTGATTGCTGAATGCACTCTAGCGGTGAACCAGGGGGTGACTATCAGAGAGATGGCACGGACCATACACGCCCATCCCACCTTTGCCGAAGCCTTATGGGAGGCAGTGGAGGACGTGCGAGGACTGTCCATCCACAAATTGGACCTGGGACTTTGAAGTTGGTAAACAGTAAGCCGGAAGCGAGAAATTGACACCCCGTGAATGTGATCTTCTCGTCTCCACCGCTTGCTGCTCTCCGCTGATGACTGACCAAACGCTATGCGCTTAGCACTTTGCGGTGCCATTTTGAACATAGTGGATGTACCACAAGAAGGCTGGTTAGTGAATCTCGGCCATGCTGGATACCTTGAAGTATTGGCACTGCAGCGAACCCTTGTTCAATTGCGGCATGAAAACAGCATTCCAGACACCTTGCTCCTGGTGGAGCACGAGCCGGTCATTACACTCGGTCGGCGTGGAAGCACCGACAACATTCTGTCCACTGCCGAAGTCCTCGCTTCGCAGGGGGTGCGGATTTATAGAGTCGAGCGGGGTGGGGATGTAACCTACCATGGCCCAGGGCAACTAGTGGGCTATCCAATCATTGATCTCCGGCAGAGGAAACTCGGGATTCGTGCCTTCGTGGAACTGATTGAAGAAACCGTGATCCTGACCCTGGCCGACTTTGATATTAGAGCGAGGCGTGAACCGCAACATCGCGGCGTCTGGGTTGGGAACTTAAAAGTGGCAGCCCTGGGCGTTGCGGTGAGACGCTGGGTGAGCTTTCACGGCTTTGCCCTGAATGTTTCTCCCCGCATGGACCACTATTGTCACATTAATCCCTGTGAACTGGGTCATGAATGGGTGACTTCGATGGCAAGTCTCTTGGAAAAACCACCGAGCTTGGCAGTGGTGACCCAGAAGTTGGCAAGAAAATTTGTCCGGCTTTTTCCTGGAAACTGGTACAAGGTGAGCTTCAGCGAATTTGTTGAAAAGGTCAAGATGCATGCGGATATTGCGCAGGCAGCAAGCGCATTGATGATTAATGACCAATGACCATCGACGATTGACAGGAGGGATCATGCTAAGTGGAGTTTTGAAAATCAGTCAAGATCACGTCTGGGTGCAGACCAAAGGGGACGGGGACCAGGTGGGCATCTCCGATTTTGCAGCCGAAGCCCTCGGTACCATCATTTATGTAGAGCTCCCCGAAGTTGGAGATGAGATCACCAAGGGCGAGCCCTTTGCGGCGGTTGAATCCGGTAAGGCAAGTGTAGAACTCCCCGCGCCGGTCTCAGGCAAGGTCCTTAAGGTGAACGAAAGGCTCGAAGATGCACCTGATCTGATCAATCAAGACACTTTCGGCCAAGGTTGGATTGCTGTCCTATCGATCAAAGACGCCTCGGAACTCGACGAAATGATGACCAAGCCCGAGTATGATCTGTTTGTCGCTGGCGACGACGACGGTTAATTGAAGACGTTTAGAGGAATCACCCCACCCCGCAGGGCACCCAGACTACCCATGACTTTCTTAGCTCAAGCTTGAGCGATTTTTACACAAGGGCAACGGCCACCGTCGATTCGCTGCGGGGCGGGGATAAACCCCATAAGCGCTCAAATAAGAGGTTTCTCGCAATAAATTTAGACCTGATCGTGTTTGATTAAGAAAGTAAAATAGATTTCAAAAATCTTTCAAATCCCCCCTGACCCCCCTTTGTCAAAGGGGGAAATCACTGAGATCACGTCAAAAATCTTCCCCCTTTGTAAAGCGGCTCGACATGAGCTCGCCGAATGTGGGGATCGAGGCGGATTTCGTCGGATGAAGCGTGTGCTCAACCGCATGGGTTACTCTCAGGTGCTTCAGCCGACAAGACTTCAGATCGCTTATTTGAGCGCTTATGGGGATAAACCCCGCCCCTGCCCAACGGGTGGACGAGCTTCTCCAGGGGTGGGCATCAAGCCCGCCCGAACCTGCTGTCGCGGTTTTCGAATCGCTCAGTTTGGGTTAACCTCGTGTGAGGGGCTTTGTATTTTGGCCCGACTACCCGTCGCTTCGCAGCAAAAATGCAAACTTTTGTTTGCACTGCATCTATTTATATTCTCCGCTTTAACCTATTGTTTCTTAATAACAAATTATATTATCAATCTTATTCTGCAGTAATTTACCTGCAGCCTGTCCCCCACCGTTTAATCGTCGCCTGTTGCGGCCGTGATTTTTTCTGATAATTTTGAATGATATCAATTAACTAAAATTTAGATCCATTGCCAGTGTCTTCTGGCATGAGCCTTGCTCTCGGGGGGCAAACATCCAACTCGACTAACTTCCGAGAAACTGCTCGGCAACCAGACCCAGACGGAACCGTGGCCAGATCACTTGTTTTGCATGAAGAGCCTGATTGGCGTGAACTGATCAAGAGGGTACTCATAGAGAACGGCCATGAAGTGGCAACCTTCGCCGAGGAGAAAGAAGCTCTCGGTTGGGCAAAATCCCACCCTCTGGACCTTGCCATTGTCAGCCTGGGGCTGACCAGGCCTCAGAATAACACGTGGAAGGAATTGAAGGCACTGAACAACGATCTCAAGATCCTGGTAATCACCGGTCACGAAACCAAGGAGTTGGCCAGAGAGCTGTTGACGCAAGAAGCTGATGATTATCTGCTTAAACCAGTTGAGATCGAGAACCTTGAGGATAAGCTAAGGTCTATACTCCCTGGGGTACATGCTCAAGGTCCGGGTTCCCAGAAGAGGGGTTCAACAGCAAGGGAAAAAGTGAAGTTCCATGAAAAACGGACAGGCGGATTCGGTTCAACAAAGGAGGATTAGATGGACAAGAGAAAATGGATGATCTTTTCACTGTGTGTTGCTGTCCTGGTGGGGGCGGGCTTGCTGCTCACCCAACCCGCTTTTGCGGACAAACTCGCCGAGGCCATTGCCCAGACGCCCACTGGCACCGAGACCGGCATGATTAACCCAGATGCGCCCAGAGGCTTCCTAGGAATTCCTGGCGCCCCGAGTACGAATCTCATCCTCGGCTTCTTATGGGCCATTTGGGTCGGCTGGATTTTTTCCACGGTGGGAGCTTTCGGAGGCATTATGGCCGGCGTCGGCCACATGACCATCTTCGGTTTGGGTGACTATGCCCGTACCTTCAAGAAAACCTCACCGGTGCTCAACAAGTTGATCACCGACAGCATCCGGGTTTCCAACCAATGGCTGGTCGGTCTGAGCGCGGCCATTTCCACCACCAACTATTATCGGATGGGGCGTCTCGTGGCTCCCCTTGGCATTGCCCTCGCCATTGGTGGGGTGGGTGGGTCTCTGCTGATTCCCTGGCTTACTGCCGGCAAAATCAAATTAAGCGCCTACATGGGGTATTTTGGTCTCTGCGTCTTTGTGATTGGCGGCTTTCTATTTTATGAGACCACACCCCGGGGACAAGCGAGAAAGAAGGCAGCCAAGGCCGCAGCACAGGCTTTCGAAAAAAGCATGAAGGAGAAAAAGGAAGGCAAGGCCCAAGATGCTGCCGCCATGGGGGTCAAAGTTACCAGTTTCACTCTGAGTCGAATCAAATTCACCTTTTTTGGGGTTGAATTCAGCTTTAATCCCATCTGGCCGGTGGTTGGTGGCCTTTTCATTGCCGCCCTGGCTTCATTTCTGGGTATCGGTGGCGGTTTTCTTTACGTGCCGTTCATTACCAGTGTGGTGGGTCTGCCTATGTACCTGGTTGCTGGAACGTCTGCCCTGACGGTTCTTGTGGGCATGATCGTGAGCATTTTCGGCTTCATGGTGCTCCAAGGCACCGCGGTAGACTGGGCGCTGATCGGCGCTGAGCTGGTGGGAATATTCGTAGGCTCCATGATCGGCCCCAGAACCTCCAAGTACATTCCGGACATCTGGCTCAAGCGGCTCTTCGTGGTTCTGGCTGTCTATGTGGGGCTGCGTTACTTCTCCAAGGGCTTCTTTGGTCAGAGCTGGGTGCCTCCCTACTAGAACTTCTTGGCATAGCGAGGTACGAAAATGAACCACAGAGGGCACAAAGACCACGATGATCGGACAGGGTGGGTTTATGTGCCCTCTGTGTGATCAAGTTTCCCCGGAGTCCAGTTACAGCCGCTGGCTGACCCAATCACCTCGAGCAAGGAGATTCTTATCCCATGGCAACGTGGTTCGTAAGCATCGACCAGACGCTGATCCAATTGTTCAGGTTTACTGGGGTAACCTTTCTTGATTACCTGATGGGCACCTTCGTGCTTGCCTTGATCAGCGTCATTTTGGGTGAACTGACCATTTCATTGGCACTCAAATTCAACCGGAAGCATGTGGACCAGATGACGGATGACATGATCAAGATGAACAATCTTTCCATCATGGCTTTGAAATCACAGGATAAAGGAAGCTACAAGGCGTGTAACGATACAGCAAACGATGCCTTTGGCAAGTATTTCTTCAACATGATTGCCTATTCAGCCTCGTCTCTCTGGCCGGCCTTTTTCGCCCTCGCCTGGATGCAGACGCGTTTCAGTCAGGTGGAATTCCCTCTCCCTTATCCGCTTCAGCTCGCGTTGCCGTCTACAGGCTACTTTGCGACCTTCTTGCTCTGTTACGTTGTTTCCAGAATCCTCTTCAAGAACGTCCGGCGTTATCTTCCCTATTTTCGTACGGTCCAGAAGATGCTCGACGCCGCCGATAAAGAGAGTTCGGAAAGGATGATGACGTTCGCTGATTTGATGCCGAAGAAGAAACAAAACTCAGTTTGAGACAGGTCACCCGGTGGCAGCAATCCATTCGAAGTATTCCTGGACAAATCTCCCAGACACCGTGCTGGCCAGGGTGAAGATTGGCAACTCGCCAACGGGAAAAGTGGAAGTCAGTGCATGGAACATGTTCTTGCTTATCCTCTGCAGGGTCATCTGGATTTCTTCCAGATCCAGGTGTGGGTTAATGAGCCTGGCATCCTCCCGATTCGATCCGAACACCTTGATCTCGCGCGCCAGTGAAACGGTTAGCCCATACACCCTGCAAGCAACGGGTCTGGCCCCATACACGATGCACCTGGACGCCACGTTGAGCGGACATCTGATCTGTTTCCGGGCGTAGAGGTCGCCGAGCTCGGCCAAGGTTTGTTGACAATCGCCCCGCCTTGCCGGTATTGTACTCTGCAGGTCCTTTACGTCCTTGGTCACCACGACCGCTCGCTCGATGGCAGCCTGGCGCTCATCCTTCTTGAGGCTTCTGTTCATGGTGCCGTTCAGGTAAGCAGCCTCCACCAGCTGAAGCTCGACGAAACGAAAACAGCATTCCTCGCTCTCCAGGCCGCAGCGAAGCAGTGTACCGTCAGAGCTGGCCGCTCGACTGAAAGCCTCGCTCACGTGGCCCAACAGCTGTTCATAGTCCAGAAAAAATGGCATGAGATCAACGCTTCTTCTTGTTTCCAACAAAGGCTGCCTGATGGACAATCGACCGGAATTCTTTTCGTACTTCTTCAGCAGTCGCCATTGGGGAAAGCTGGTAAAACCCGCTCGAGTGCTTTCAACCCTCCTGCGCGCTTCCTTGTAACTGAATCCTTTTCTCAGCAAATAAGCGGTGACCAAGGTTCCCGTTCTGCCAATCCCCTGACGGCAATGGACCAGGACCTTCTTGCCCAAGTACATGGCCTCGTCCAGCCAATCAAGCGCCGGTTCCAGATCTGTCATGCATGGCGCCTCATCGTCGCATACGGGCAGATAGTAGACCTCAAACCCTTGGGCGCCTTCAATTTCGTGAAGGTCGCAGAACTCGGCGCAGAGATTGATAATGGCACGGATGCCCTGGCTGCGGATGAAATCCAATTCTTCGTGGGACATGGGCGCGTGGCCAACCGCCAACCTTTCGCTGATCCAGGTGAGTCTATATGCTGCCATCTGTTCGCCCGTTTACAGAAACGAGGTCTCTACCCGCCTGCTTGCTGGTGATCGGCGAAATGTCATAGTTGCCGCTCAAAAACTTCTGCACCAACTTCTCCACCCCGGAGCTGTCTTTCAAGGCCATATCGAGCAACCTTGTACACCCCAGGAGTAGGCCAACCTGCTCCAACTTTTTTTTCATGGCCTGTCTGTCTTCCCTCATGATCTGCGCGTCAATGAGGTCGCCCTTCTGGTCCACTTTGAAACCCTGGTGGGAGAGGACCCGCGCCAAGAAGTTGACCCGCAGGGCTCGGGAGGAGAAATCCGCACCGCCTCCGGCAAACCTCAACATAATGTAATTATTTTCGGGTTCCTCTGCGCACAGGGTGTCCAGGACGACAAAATGATACCCGAAGTGAATATTCAGATTGACGTAGTCGCGAGAGAGGACTGCATAGCTCCCCAGGCTCTCGAGACGAAAGATTCCTCCACTCACCCGGTCGAACTCTTGCCAGTCGAGATGTTTGAGATCAGGGTCCCAGTAAATGTCGGGATGACTGAGCCCTTGCCAGATGGCCTGAAAAGGCAAACTGACGATATCGCCGACCCCAACCTCTTTGTCTGCGCTGACCTCCGGTCGCAGGCCGCCTCCAAGATCAAGCAGGCGGAATGCCACTGGAATTTCAGATACCAGCCTCTTGGCTCCCCTAGCCCTTCTGCTCCCCCGGTCGCCCAGAGAAAACATTTCTTGGACGCTCTTTTCGTGGGCGAACCTCAGGATGTCGTGGAAGGTCTTGCAACCCTCCGGTCTGAACCATTCCGCGGTGGGTTCAACCAGATTGAGCGGGGAAATGTAGCCCAGAATCTTTTCCATTCTCGCCATGAACGGGCTGTCTTCCAAGAGTGATCGTCCGGCACATACGGTTTCCAGCAGTTGCGGGACCAGGCCGCCATAGACGACCTTGGCGTCCGCATTTACGGTGACTTCCTCTCCCGGGGTCAGGGTTTTCGTGGCCGACCCTGTATTCACCAGCGTTGGTACAGCAAACTCTCTGGCTACCGAGGCAAAATGTCCCGCCGTGCTTCCCGCATCAGTCACCACAGCGTTGAGCTTGCCCATGAACTTGACGTACTCGGGCGATACCGTTCTTGCCACTAAAACCACACCTTCAGGGATAGATTCCAGGTTGGTCGCCCCCTCCACCCTGTAAACCACACCCGCTCCGACGCCTCCGCACGCCTTGATTCCCCCTGAAAGCAGCACCGGGTTTTCTACCTCAATGTCTCCACAGTCAATGACCTTGTGGTCACCATCTTCAATTTGGAGCGGCCTCGATTGCAGAATAAAGAGCTGTCCCAGATCGTCCATGCACCACTCGATGTCCTGTGGAACGCCGTGCAATCTTTCCAGTTCCATTGCCCATTCAGCCAAGCGCAAAACCGAATCGTCATGGATAGCGAGGCTCGCCGGTTGTCCATCCGTTCCGGAGACCACCTCTATGCCGCCTCCGTCAGCTGAAATCGCCTTGACGGACTGAACACTTTTCTCACCTCGCTTGATCCGTCGCGGTGTTTTTCTTTTCACCTCGATAATGCTGGGAGTGACGCGACCATTAACCAGCAACTCCCCCAGACCCCATATGGTATGGATGACCAGGTTGTTGGAACTGAGCTCTGCGGGATCGCGCGTATAGATCACCCCGCTCGCCCGAGCATCGATCATTTCCAGTACCAACACGGCCATGGGGGTCTCAAGATCAGAAAGTCCGTAATTTATGCGGTAATAAAGGGCACTGGGTGAATACTTGCTGGCGATCACCTCTTTGTAGTAATCAACCATCCGGTGAGGGTCTACGTTAAGAACTGTCCGGTACTGTCCGGCAAAGGAGGCTCGGCTGTCTTCCCCCACAGCACTGCTGCGCACGGATACCTTAACCCGTCCCTGTTCTGCCCTGTCTATGCCCCTAAAACCGCCGACTATATCAGCCTCTACTTCTTCGGGGATTTGAGCTGCCAAAATGAGTTCCATTAATTTACGAGAAGTGCTCTCCAGTGAGCTTTCAGAGCGGATGTCGATGGCGGCCAGTTTTTCATCAATCTTGCCACGAAGATCATTGGCTTCAATGACATAATTGTAACAATTAGATGTGATTACAAAACCTTCTGGCACAGGTAAGCCCAGTTGTTTACGGGCCAACGCCAGGTTGAATGCCTTGCCCCCAACCAAGGTCTGGTTGTCTGGGCCAATTTCATTGAAACCGACGGTGAAAGGTGGGGAAAAGTCGTATCTTTCTGGCGCCAGGGCAAGTTTTACATAGAAATCGATCTTCTTGAAGTAGTCAGTCAGGTTTACGTAGCAGGTTGGACATAGTTGGGTCAGGCACTCGACGACATGACCGACAAGCAGAGATAACTGTCGGCATTTCTTCTCGACGGCAGCAATATCCGTGTTGATTTGGTCATAGTAGATTTGCTCAAGCTCTGCGATCAACTCGTGGCTTTTCTTGTCACACTCGAGCAGATTCCTGAATGCTTCGTATTTCTGTCTAAGCAGAATTCCAGGAGCAAAGAACTTGTAGGTCCAGTGTTTAAACAAGTTGGCTATAAACATATTCTAAATATCTTACCTGAAGCCCGATGAAACAATTCCTGAGGAATCAGGCCGTTCGAGTCCCCAACACCTTCTCCACCTTTTCCTCAATCTCATCCTTGTCGATGGGTTTGACGCAATACTCACTCGCCCCCAATTCCAGAGACTCCCGGGCCGACTCCAGCGTGGGGTAGCCGGTCAGCATGATGACTCGTATCTGTGGGTCGAGCTTTTTCAGTTCTTCTAACACCTCGACTCCATTCATCTTTTTCAGCTTGATATCGAGTATGGCCAGATCTACCTTGTTGGCACCGACGTGGCCTATGGCCTGTTCCTCTTCGGTAAAGCCACAAACCTCATGGCCCTTTTTCTCCAGAATCCTTTGAAGAAGCGTCACCGCATCCAATACGTCATCCAGAACCAGAATGGTGGCCATCTCCTGAATCTCCCTGGTCGTTATTTTTCTCTCGGTCAACCGGCAAGTAGATGCTGAAAATCGTGCCTTTGTCAGCGCCACCTTGCCTTTGCATGTCTAGTTCCCCGGAGAAATAAGAGGAGGGTAACGGACTCTGGACTTCGATTCTCCCACCGTGATCCTTGATAATCCCCAATGTGACTGACAAACCCAGTCCAGTACCCTTGCCAACTCCCTTCGTAGTAAAGAATGGATCAAAGATCCTGTCAATATTTTCAGCCGAAACGCCACACCCAGTGTCTGCAACGGAAATAACCACCTCGTCGTCTCTCTCGTTCAAGGAAGTGGAGAGGACAATGACCCCATCCGCGCCTACGGCATCAAAGCCATTATTGAGCAGGTTGATCAGGGCCTGCTTCAGCTTTTCCTCATCCCCCACGACAGTCGGAATAGTAGGCTCCAGTATTCGTTTTAACAGAATTCTTTCCAGATTGAACGTGTGTTCTACAACAGACAGTACTTCCTCAATAATTTGGTTGACGTTCAGGCGCGTCATTGTGCTTTCTGTATGGCGGGAAAACCTCAGCAGGTCTGAGACAATCTTCCGGCATATCTTCGCATGCCTCTCGATAGTTCTGAGATCGGTGTGTATCTGACTTCCGGGCTCCACCTCCTCGGGCAACAATTGCGCGTAGCCCAAAATAATACCCAGTGGCGTGTTAATTTCATGGGCAATCCCGGCGGTCAGCTGTCCAATTGCCTCCATTTTCTGGGCCTGGGTCAGCCGCTCCTGGACTTGCTTGAATTCGGTGATGTCGCGGCCGCTGCATAGCAGTCCCACCACCTTACCGTCTGGGTCGCAAACTGGAATTTTCACCACATGAAGCCAGCGCTCACCCTTGTCTGTCCCAATCCGATTCTCCTTTATCAAGGCTTCGCCGGATTGGAGCACCCCAATGTCCTCCTGCCGGTTTGCTTCTGCTTGACGGGGTACAAAGAGATCGAAGTCGGTCCTGCCAATAACCTCATGCTCACTTTTTCCCACCAACCTGCAAAAGGCCTTGTTAACAGCCCGGTAAACTGAGTCACGATCTTGCAAGCTGACGAAGTCCGGGGTCGCATCCAGAACGGTTTTCAAGAGCTGTCGCTGCTCCGTCAAGGTCACTCTGGCAGTGCTAAGTTCAGCGAGGTGATTTTTCAATGTCCAGGCCATGATGTCAAAGGACTCCGCCAGACTCTGGATTTCATCCCCGGAGCATTTCCTGTAGACATGACATTGCTGGCAGCTTGCTATCTTTTTGGCGTATTCCCCTTCGACGCAGGAGGGGCACAAGGTGCCGGCCAGATACCAGCAGCGGAGTCCCAACTCCCCATAAGCCGGGCATTCACGTTTGTCGCAGTCCATGATCTCCCAGCAATTTTTCTTCAACACGGTTGCGGTTTGCACTTCCAGGTTACCCCGAAGGGCTTGCTCTGAAGATTCGTGAAGAATCTGAATGCGTCTGGTTACGGTGCGAGTCAGGGCCGTTCCCACAAAGCCCGCAACGAGAACCACAAATCCAGCAGCCACGAACGCACTCCACAAGAGACGGTTGATCGCCTGGTCCACCCGGGTTCTCAGCAAACCCAGCCTGACGGTTCCCAGGCGATCATTCCCGACAAGTATTGGAACCGCGTAATCATAAACCAGTTCATTTCCAGTATCCAACAACTGTATGTGGTAATTCTGGTGGTCTGAAACACCGTTGGCCGCCTTCAGGTCAACAGGGAAACCTCCTTTGAAAGTATGAACAAGGGGCTCTCCCTTAGTGGTCAGAACGAAAGAGTAGAAAATGTCATCGCTGAACTGTAGTGTTTCGTCGACAAAATTCTGCATCCGCAAGAAATCCATTGCCAGGATCGGTTCGACCATTCGGGCAGCAATATTGCTGGCTAGGGAGATGCCGCGATTCTGATTCTCTTCCAGCAGGGCCTCTTTCATTATTCTGCTCACCGCAAAGAAGATCACTATACCGAGCAGCAGAAGGAGGGAGAGGATTCCCAGGTAAATCTTGCTGCGAAATCCTAATTTCATTGACCTGAATCCTTTTATTCTTCTTGGCTCATGCCGACCCTGGCAGCCAATTCTCTCACCGGATCAAAATCTTCGTCTTCAGAAGATATGGTGCCTTCTTTGTCGGCTGCATTCAGTATACGCCAGTACTCTTTTTGATTATCGTCGAGTTTCAGTGGCCTTTCACTCCGGTGAATCACCTTTTTTATAAGAATCATCACTGTTTCATAATATCACGATTTCATTTGATCAATTTGAAATTATTAAGGCTTTCCCATGTGTCCCTGCTCATTCAAACATTGAGACTGCCCACCAGGATCGCAGCTGCGACTTCCATTGTTATGGTGGTCTCTCTACTTTCAGCGGCTTTAGCGCCCATTTCTCTCTGGTCAGAGCCGGAAGGCACTGCATCCGGGTGGCACCCCTCTTTCATTCGGGGCGGCCGGGTGGGGTTCCCGGATCACGGTAAAGGAATTTCCGTTCGGCGGCTCTTTGGGGATGGTCCGATTGCTCTTTGCGTTCAAGTCGATCAAACCGGTAGGGTTCTAAAAAAGCGGTGTGACGGGGCAAAAAATAGGCTGGCCGTGCAACCTCGCATCAGCCTCCTGCCGAACACACAAAGAAGAAAAATTATGTCTGGGCCATGAACACTCAGGAGATATCAACCAGATCTATAGGGTCGTGCTGGGAGGCCAGGGTAATGTTTAGATGCTCCCGCATAGGGTGATCGAGTATGCTGCTGAATGTCTTCAAAAGCATTTCATAGGAATTGTTGGTTTCGCTCATGTGCGCCAGTATCAATTCTTGCAGTCCCTCGTTGAATACTTGTTTAAGGACTTCACCCGACTGCTGATTGGAGAGATGGCCCAAGCGACTCTTGATCCGCTGTTTTACCGGCCAGGGATAAGGACCATTTTTTAGCATTTCCAGATCATAGTTTGCCTCTAGAACCAAGGCGGAGCAGTGTTCAAGATGGCGGTGAACCAGCCGGGTCGCTGCGCCCAGATCAGTACAGAGGCCAATCTTGACCGAGCCATTCACCAGGGTAAAACCCACAGGATCAGCAGCATCGTGTGAGACGGAGAAGGGATGAAGGGTGATATCGCCTATAATGAAGCTACGACCAGCGACAAACTCCTCTTTCTCGGGCAGACGCCCTACCGCGGACGGTAGTTGCAGATAGGTTCGTTTATTGAGGTAAACCGGCAGTTTGTACCGTCGGGACAAAGCCCCTATGGACCGGACGTGATCGACGTGTTCATGGGTGACGACAATGCCGCTCAGGTCTTTGGGACTGACACTGATGCTCAACAGACGGCGTTCTATCTCCCGTGCACTGAGACCCGCGTCAACCAACAGTTGAACCCTCTCGGTGGCTAGGTATATGCTGTTGCCTTTGGAACCACTGGCCAACACTGAGAGTCTTATCCCCACGACGCCCTCTAGCCGCATTAATTTGGTGGATTATTCATTTCAGGTGGCTTTGAAATCCGAATATCGAAGCACGAATTTCGAAACAAATCCTAAATAGAAATGCTGCAATGTTCAAAACAACTGATGAGATACATTTCAACAAAAAGCTTTGGTCATTTGGGTTTTAGAATTTTGAATTTGTTTCGAAACTGGGAACCCGTCCCACGGGGTGCGAGTCCGCAGGACAATTTGGATATTGGGATTTCGGATTTACGGACAAAGTTCTGTTGGCGGGTACAGAGCCCCGGCCTACAGTTCCTGGTGTTTGATGTGCGATGTGGGACCTGAGATAGGCGATGTGGCATAGGGCGGCACCAATATTACCAAGATATCACACATCGCATATCCCGCATCGGACGGTTCTAGCGGCCGGTATGCCCAAACCCTCCTTCGTTGCGCTCGGTTTCCTCCAACCCTTCCCTGAGATCCCACTGGGCCCGGTACACCCGGCTAATGATCACCTGGGCAATCCGATCGCCCCGACGGATTGTGAAAGGGTCTTTACCCAAGTTGATCAGTGCGACTTTTATCTCTCCCCGGTAGTCACTGTCTATGGTCCCCGGCGCGTTAATCACGGCCAATCCATGGGAAATGGCCAATCCGCTTCGTGCCCTGATCTGCCCTTCGAAACCTTCTGGTATTGCCACCGCGAGCCCGGTTGGGATCAATGCGGCCTCCTGGGGTTGGACGGTTACATCTCCATCTAAAGCAGCAACGAGATCCATACCCACTGCTCCTGCACTCATGTATCGAGGCAGAGGCAGGTCTGCGTCTACCTCACCCCGCACACGACGAATGGGGATGGCCAGAACACCTGCCTGAATTTCAGCTTGCGGTTTTTCTTTCGTCATTTGGTTGCCGGTCCCTGCCGCTGTGGAAGATTGGAATACCGGAATGTTGGAATACTGAGGATATAAGGGAAAAATAGCCGAGACAATAAAAATTTGAACATACTGGGAACGACATTCTGGCCAAAACAATTGGTATCAGCCTCCAACCCCATCATTCCATTCTTCCATTATTCCAGAATTCTACCACTTAGAATCTGTCAGACAGGGGAATCAATGATAAGACTACGCAGCTTAGATATCCAAAATCGTGTGATCTATGCCAAGCCCATCCACCTGCCCCAGGAGGACCAGGGACATGACCTCCGGTCCAAAAATTCGCTGAGCCAAAGCCTGAACATCCTGGGAAGTAACTGCTTCGAGACCGGCCTCTATTTCTTCGTAGGCTATAAAGCGGCCGAAAATTATTTCATTCTTGGCCAGACGGCTCATACGGTTGTCGGTATTCTCGGCGGCCAAGTACATCCCCCCCTTGATATGCTCCTGGGCGGCACGTAGTTCGGCCTCACTGATAGGCTCGCGTTTGAAGCGGGCGAGTTCGTGGCGAATTAACTCAAGAGTTTCTTTGATGTTATCGGGTCGAACCGCGCCGTAAATTCCCAACATACCCGCATCAGTGTGCGAGGAGAGAAAGGAGTAGATTGAGTAGGCCAGCCCGCGTCTCTCACGCACCTCTTGAAACAGTCGAGAACTCATGCTGCCACCGAGAATGACATTCAAGATGGAACAGCAGTATCGTTCCTTCTCCACCATTGATGTTCCTAGGGTCCCAAGGCAAATGTGGATCTGTTCGAGATCCCTCCGGATTAAATCGACACGAGAGGCAATATTGGGGGGAATACGCTGGAGACCATGCGAATGTCTCTTGACCTTGCGGAATACCGGTTCCACCAATTTTAGAAACTCTTGGTGGTCCACGTTGCCGGCTGCACTGATCACGATTCTATCTGGATGGTAGCTACGGTCCAGGTATCCCAAGATCATTTCCCGGGTAAAGCTCTGCACCGTGCGCATATTACCGAAGATGGGTCGGCCTAGGGGATTTCCGTTCCAGAAAGTCTGGTTGAAGAGAACGTGGACGTATTCATCGGGCGTATCCTCCACCATGTTGATTTCCTGGAGGATCACCTCGCGCTCACGTTCTACCTCACGACCATCGAAGACGGAATGCAGAAAGATGTCGGAAAGGATATCCACGACCAATGGTAGATGAGCATCTAGGACCTTGGCATGAAAACAGGTGTTTTCTTTGCTGGTAAAGGCATTTGACATGCCTCCCACAGCATCGAGCTGTTTGGCTATGTCCTGAGCACTTCTCTTTTCTGTCCCTTTGAAGAGCATGTGCTCAATGAAGTGAGTTAAACCGCTCTCACTCTCCTGTTCATCGCGCGATCCTACGTTCAGCCATATGCCCATTGAGACTGAGTGGAGGTGCGGGATCCGCTCAGTCACCACTCGCATACCATTGTCCAAGATTGTTCTCTGATACAACCGCCGCCCTCCTCTGGAAGGTACTGTCCGCTGTAACCGGCCAACCGGCAAAAAACTCAACCACAGAGATCACAAAGGGCACGAAGAGCCAAACGTTTGGCGCATAGAGCCTGGGACAACTAGGCACGAAGTAGTAGGCGCTGTGCACCAAATACAAAAACGCGGAATTCGGATCGCGGAACGCGGAATATTCTGACTAAACACCCTAGGCGACTGGCGGCTTGCTTGTTTTCATTCCCCGTTCCCCGTTGTAGGGCATAGTCCTCGGTGCCTAGAAGCTTTTGGCCTCCTACCTGCTGCTCACAGCGGTAGGCGGCGCGAATGAAATGTGCCTTTAGTTACGCTCTTTGCCAATGGATTCCCCTAGGGCCGCCTTGCGGCTCAAACGAATGCGACCATCTCTGTCGATTTCCAAAACCTTGACGAGAACCTCATCCCCTTCATTGAGTACGTCCCTCACTCGCTGTACTCGCTTGTGGTCCAGCTGCGAAATGTGAATTAGACCATCAGTGCCTGGAAGTATTTCCACGAAAGCTCCGAAGTCAGTAATTTTACGCACCTTGCCCAAGTAGAGACCGCCAACCTCCGCTTCGGCAGTCAGTTTTTCAATCATCTTCACTGCCTTCTGGCACCCCGCCAGGTCAGGGCTCATAATGGAGACTTTGCCATCGTCTTCCACGTCGATCTTAGTGTTGGTCTCGGCAATGATGTTGCGAATTATCTTGCCCCCAGGACCTATGATGTCCCGGATCTTATCGGGATGTACCTCAATGGTCACCACTCGCGGCGCGTATGGCGACAGCTCCTCGCGTGGCGATGGGATAGTCTGGTTCATTCTCTCCAGAATGCTCAGCCGCCCCTCTCTGGCCTGATAGAGAGCCTCGCGCATGACATCCCTCGGCACACCGGCCACTTTGATATCCATCTGCAGAGCCACAACACCTTCAAGGCTTCCGGTCACCTTGAAGTCCATATCTCCCAGGTGATCTTCGTCGCCGAGGATGTCTCTGAGGATGGCTACCCGGTCGTC
>Ga0209536_100006697_pt1 | contig 17555 bp, 6 predicted proteins | sample DeeMarSeWOR28_12_FD_187461 | JGI IMG/M metagenome (GOLD analysis project Ga0209536, IMG submission 187461) | Marine sediment microbial communities from White Oak River estuary, North Carolina - WOR-2-8_12 (SPAdes) (version 2) | ecosystem: Environmental > Aquatic > Marine > Intertidal zone >... | reverse complement strand
AGTCCCCAGGTTGCGGCGGACGTGCGGGGTTGTTTCGGCTTTCACGAGTACTGCGATCCTGTACTCAGTGACGATGCTTATACATTGCTGGAAGCGGCGATCAGCTACGCGCTGGGCGTGACACCTCATGCCAAAAACCCCCGTCCCCAAGATGGTTCCTTCCATGCCGATACATGGGCCACTCTCAGCTGGACTCCGGGTGCTTTCGCAGTCACCAGCGACGTGTACCTGGGCGATAACTATGACGATGTGGACAACGGTGTTGCCGAGACTTTCCAGGGCAACATGGCCGAGACATCGCTCATAATCGGTTTTCCCGGATTCGCCTATCCCGACGGCCTTGTACCGGGGACGACCTACTACTGGCGGGTAGATGGAATCAACGAAGCCGACCCGAACAGTCCCTGGAAAGGTACGGTTTGGAGCTTCTCGGTTCCGCCGAAAACCGCTTATGCTCCCGACCCGGCGGACGGCAGCGAATTCGTGGATCCGGAGGCGGACCTTGGCTGGACAGGCGGCTTTGGAGCGAAATTGCACACTGTCTTCCTCGGGAACAATTTCGCCGATGTGAACGATGCGACCCAAGGGGTCCCGTCAGGCAAGCCAAGCTATGATCCCGGCACCCTCGAATTGGAGAAGGTCTATTACTGGCGCATCGACGAATTCGACGGCTTCGAGACGCACAAGGGCGACGTCTGGAGTTTTGCCACCCCCGGAGCCGTCGGCAATCGGCAGCCGGCCAACGGAGCCGTCGATGTGCAGACAACGACAGTGCTTGGCTGGACTCCGGCAGACAGTGCCGCTTCACATGATTTGTACTTCGGAACCGACAAGGACGCCGTGGCCAACGCCGGTACGACCTCGCCTGAGTACGTTGGCAACAGGGCACTCGGCTCTGAGAGCTTTGATCCGGGAAAACTTGACTGGCTCAGCACCTATCACTGGCGGGTGGACGCGGTCTATGCCGCCGAGACGGTTAAGGGTCTTGTCTGGAGCTTTACCACGGCCGATTTCGTTCTTGTCGATGACATCGAGTCCTACAATGACATCGATCCACCTGATCCGGCGAGCAACAGGATATTCGAGGCCTGGATCGACGGTTTCGGGACCACTGACAACGGGGCTCTCGTCGGCAACGACCTTCCTCCTTATACCGAGCAGGCCATCGTTCACGGTGGTACCCAGTCGATGCCGTATTTCTACGACAACAATATGAAGACCTCGGAGGCGACCCTGACCTTGACTTACCCGCGTGACTGGACGGCCGATGGTGTCACGAAGTTGTCACTGTGGTTCAGGGGTGACTATGATAACGCCCCTGAACGGATGTTCGTAGCTCTAAACGGCACGGCGGTTGTACATCATGCCGACCCTGCGGTAACGCAGACAGCCAAATGGACCGAGTGGGTCATTGACCTGCAAGAATTCGCCAGCCAGGGCGTGAACCTGAGCAATGTCAACACGGTCACGATCGGCTTGGGCACGAAGAACAGTTCAGCCGCTGGTGGCTCCGGCAAGATGCTGTTCGACGACATCAGGTTGTACAGGTAGGTTCTATCGCAGAGGGTTTGAAGCGACAGGTGCTTGCGCTACTGATGTCCATCTGTCAAATAGACATTTGTGCCAAGTACGGTTGCGATGCGGATGGAGTCAGCGTATGTAGATTTTGGGCCTTGGAATAAGTGGAGTTTCCCGACTGGTTTCGGGATGTTTAAGATAGCTTGTGCAGGAGGATCATCATGCTTAGAGCGTTGATATATCTGGCTTGTTTTGCTTTGATTCTGGGTCTCGCCGGCGAGGTTTCAGCCGACGATTTCAGATGGGACAACAGCAGCGGTGATTCACTCTGGCGCACCGGGGAAAACTGGGATCTCAACAGAGCCCCTGGCGCCGGCGATGCACTCTATGTCGATTGGATTCGCGATCCCACCGAGATAATAATCGACGCCGATACGGAAGCTCAGTGTAATAGCATCACCTTGAGTAACGATTCTGCGGGCGGGCAGGGCTATGTTCATCTCCACATGACCGGCGGGACCTTCGTGGCTGATAACTTGATAAGGATAGGCAGGGAGGAATTGGGGATGTTCACGCTCGATGCCGGCGATGTGACCTGCAGTGCGTTTCAGCTTGGGCGAAAAGATCCCAGCAAGGGTGTAGTCATCATCAACGGCGGGACGATCACCGTCGGAACCAACACGAGGGTCCCTCGCGGCGGCTCCCAGGGTAGCGAACTGCATCTTAATGGCGGAACTCTCTACACGAACGGTCTGGTGATGAATGATCCGGATGATGCGCTCTCGGGTACGAACGGGAGCATGGACATCGCCGGCGGTGTGATGGTGTTGACAGGCGAAGAGGACCAGACGGAAAAGATCAAAGGTTACGTGCAGAACGGCTGGATCACGGCATACGGGGTCAAGAGCGGCGAACTTCTCGAAGACGGCCGCCTGGCCCTGGTGCAGATGGATTTCGATCTGACCAATCCCGGCATGACCACGGTATGGGCCAGCGCGGGCGATCCGACCCAGGCTCGCTCTCCGATGCCGGCCGATGGATCTACGGTGCAACTGGCCCATGCAACAGCCCTAGAGTTCACCCCGGGCGGCAGTGCCATCTGGCATGACGTGTACCTTGGTTCCGACCAGGATGCTGTAACGGCTGCCGACACCTCGGATACAACGGGCATCTACCGGGGCCGCAGAGATGTTGCCGGCTATATTCTGCCCGAGGCCCTTGAGTGGGCGGGCACCTACTACTGGCGGATCGACGAGATCGAGGCCGACGGCACCTCGTACACCGGTGCGGTCTGGAGCTTTTCGGTAGCCGATTATCTCCTTGTAGATGATTTTGAAAACTACAACGCCAATACACGAATATGGGAGAGCTGGCGCGACGGTCTCGGATCGGGTACGCCCGGTGAGGTCGGTTACCAGCCCGGTAACAGTACAGGCTCGAGCGTTGGCGACGAGACAACCGCTTCGTTTACCGAAGAGACGATTGTTAATGGTGGCAGCCAATCGATGCCCTTCTGGTACAACAACGACAAGCCGGGCTTTGCCGGGTATTCGGAGGTGGTCAAGACGTTAACCCGTTCGGCAGGCTCAGGGCAAGCCTATCCGCGCGACTGGACCGAACAGGGCGTCGGGGAATTGTCACTCTGGTTCAGAGGATACCCGGTTTATGTCGGCGGTTTTGAAGAGGACCCGCCCGGGACCTACACTATCAGCGCCTCTGGCATCGATATCTGGAACCCATCAGACCAGTTCCACTTCGCGTACAAGCAGATCACCGGCGCAGGCACGATTCAGGCTCAGGTGCTCAGCGTCAGCCATACGGATGACTGGGCCAAGGCCGGCGTCATGATTCGCGACTCACTCGATGCAGATTCGGCGCATGCAATGATGGCAGTGACACCCGCCAACGGAGTCTGGTTCGGCCGCCGTGCGGCAGCCGGCCAGAGCAGCATCAGCACGGCACAGCCCGGTATCATCGCGCCTCGGTGGGTGAGACTGGAACGCACCGCAGGTGGACTTGTGAGGGCCTCCTATTCCGAGGACGGCAACGCGTGGACGCCGCTGGGCACGCCCGAGGCGATTACCATGAGTGAGCCTATATACATCGGTCTGGCGCTGACAAGCCACAATCCCGACGCGGTGTGCGAGGCGAGGTTCTCCGATGTGGGCTTTCCGGACACCACGGTAGATCCGCAGTGGACCGACCAGGATGTTGGGATGCTTGCCAATACCGCTGTACCGATGTACGTGGCTGTCACCGACAGTGGGGGGACAGATGCTATCGTGTACCACGATGATCCAAACGCGGCGGTGACGGACACATGGACACAGTGGGTTGTGCCCTTGCGACAGTTCGCAGATCAAGGTGTGAACCTGGCTGATGTCGACAGGATTGCCATCGGGCTCGGCGATCCCGTCTTGCCGGGACAGTCCGGTGGTTCCGGCAAGATGTATTTTGACGATATCCGATTGTATCGGTCGGCGGAAGAGCCGGAGGAGATAATCACGGTGCAGTGGCTGGGTCATTCGACCGTGAAGATATGGACTGAACATTCCGTAGTATATGTGGATCCTGAGAGAGTGCCTCAGTCGCTCAATGACGCGACTGTGGTATGTGTCACGCACACTCACGGCGACCATTACTCGCCCTCTGATATCGCCAAAGTCTCCAACGATCAGACGCAGTTTATTGCTCCGCCAGACGTTGTCCAGCGTTACGGCAGCGGCCGGACAATCGCGCCCGGCCAGACGATTCAACTAAATGGTGTCAGTGTCACCGCAGTACCGTCCTACAACACCAACAAGACGAATCATCCGCGGTCGAACAACTGGGTCGGATTCATCATCGAGCTCGGTGACAAGCGCATCTACGTTGCTGGTGACACGGACCTGATTGATGAGATGAAGACACTTGCCGACATTGACGTAGCGTTTTTGCCTGCCGGTGGCACATATACGATGAACGCGACCGAAGCCGCCGAGGCGACGGGGTACATCAAGTGCGGTCTGGCGATACCGTACCACTGGGGTCAGAATGTTGGGAATCTAAGCGACGCGCAGAGATTCGCTGAGCTGGCCAAGAGTCCTGCTCAGGTCTTGATGGTTAACGAAACCACAAGCTCCGACAGTTGGCCCGAGTATTCTCCGCTGGTTGCGCACTGGAAACTGGACGAGGCGCAGGGTGCAATCGCCGGCGACGGCGCAGGTGACAACCACGGCACTGCTTACGGTGACCCTCTCTGGCGGAGTGCCGACGGTAAGGTCGATGGCGCTCTCGAACTCGACGGCCTTGATGATTATGTGAGTACCGGCTTGGTGCTGAATCCCGCCAGCGGCACATTCAGTGTTTTTGCCTGGGTCAAAGGCGGCGCCCCGGGCCAGGCAATCGTATCTCAAGCCGGCTCGGCAGGCCAGAGGTGGCTGGGTGCTGAACCTGTGCTTGGGAACCTGATGACTGAATTGACGCCTCCTGCGGCCGGGCGTTCTGTCACACAGCCACTGGTGTCGGAGTCTATAGTCACCGACGGCCAATGGCATCATGTGGGTTTTGCGTGGGATGGCTCGCTGAGACGCTTATATGTGGACGGCGCGCAGGTCGCTTCTGACAGTGCAGCCATAGCGGCGCTGGAATCTTCCACTTCAGGCCTGTACATTGGTGCCGGGCAGAATCTTGGCCAGGGCACTTTCTGGGCTGGTCTGATCGATGATGTTCGCGTTTACAACGTGGCGCTAAGCACAGAGGAAATCCAGGAGATAGGCTCTGTCTGAGAACTCGCTCTGGCTTCGAGCGGCTTGTTTCTCACTTGGCTGCATCCGGCTCCATCGACGATACAGCCAATATGGCCTGCTTCGCAGTCTTTGTCAGGCGAAAAACCGCTCGCTCTCGGGCCTACGACCGAGTCTTCAGACAGAGCCTAGTGCAGTAGCGGCAAGAATCGCCAACTTTCAGAGATTGTGTGCTTGTCAGACGGCGGGGAATTGTCGATAATCACCTGTAGAAATTCATAACACAACAGTGGCGAGGAATACAGATGCGTCTGAGTTTGAGAAAAGAGGGCAAGACCGTCAAAGAGTTTCGGTTTACCACAGGTCCTGTTTATATCGGCAGGCACGTACACAGCCAGGTCTTCCTGCCTGACAGAGAGGTCTCACGACAGCACGCGGTAATCTCTGCCAATCGTGAGGGGCAGTGGGTGGTCGAAGATCTTGAGTCTGCCAACGGGACGTATTTGAACGGCAAGAAGATTCACCAGGAACAGCTAAAGAGCGGCGATGGTCTTCGCCTCGGAGGCTTCGCGATCGAAATAAGTCTCGAAGCCGGCGAGTCTGCCGGCGAGGCCGTTCATCTGGATGACACACTTATCCCACATAGTGGCAAGGCCCGGGCAGACTCGGGGCCGCCGATCGTAGTGAGAAAGCCGGACGTTGAGCAGGCGCCCGATATCAGGCTGCCGGCCAGGCGGGCCAAGGAGTTTCTGCAGGCCACCGAGACGATCTGCAAGGCCAATGGCGCCGACGAGGTGCTCAAGGCCCTGTTGGATATCCTACTGAAGGACTTCGCGGCACTTCATTGCTGGGGTGCTCTAAGAAATGTGGCTGAGGGCCCGATGACCTGTCATGCGGGCAAAAGCCGGGATGGCCGCGCCGTGGAGCTGGGCGAAATACCGGTCAAAGAAAGGGTCACCCAGGCTGTCAATAATGCGGAGTTCCTGCTTATTCGACAGGTTTCATCTAGGACCGGTGAGCCAAAGATCTGCTCTGCGATGATAGCACCCATCATCGATCCGACCGGTTGCTTCGGTATCCTCTATGTCGATAACGCGATTGATCAGGGACAATACACCCTGGGCGATCTGGACTACCTGATGCTGCTGGCAATCCACACTGCCGCCGTAGTCGAGAACTTCTGAGTGGCTTACCGCCGGCTGTTTCTAAAGCACACCTGGTAAATCCGACAAATTGCTGTCTGGCATGTTGGTTCTGTCGGCTCAGTGAGCTTACTGAGAGGGCGAGGGCGGCTCTGCGATCCAGTTGTCGGGATCGTTGCCATAGTCGCCGGGCCTGTCGCGTGTGAGCGATTTGCCATAACCATCCGCTTCGGTGGGCCAGAGGTCTATCGAGCCGAGACTGTCGTCAGGGTGAAAGCCGTCACTGTAGTTGACTCGGTCGATGCGGATGTAGCGGCGCTCGCCGTCACCGGCGACGTCTCCCGGCATCGAAATCTCCAGCTTCTCTCCTGAGTCGTTAAGCTGGCCGTCGTAAGGCCCCAGAATCCTATCTGCAGGGACGCGTGGGTGACGCCACGAGAACGCCTCAGGGTTCTTAACTACCACAACATACTCACCTGAGGCAATGGTAACGGGCGACTCGTCCGGGAATGTGAAATCGATGCCGTCGGTAAACTTCCACGGCTGGCCTTTGTCGAAGTCGAACAATGTCACGGCGTCTGTGGTCACGTTGTGAAGCTCGACGTATTCGTATTGATCGTTGGTATACAAGCTGCCGAGGGGCCAATCCGGATTGTACATGATTTCGCTGATGACTATCGGGCCGACCTTTGGATCGGCGTTGGCCGAACCGGGCGTGAGGAGGCTCATGGGCACAAAGTCGTAATCCTCTGTGCTGGGCTTGTAATAGCGCCCGAACGAGACCCCTGTTGCCGAGGCGCCGAAATCCTCTGCACTGCGATAGCCGGTCAATACGCCGTTCTGCGCCGAAGTCAGATAGAGTTGTTCGCCGTTTTCGCTCAGCGCAAAAGGCACGTAACAGCCGGGATCGCTCGTATTGCCGAAGTGAACGTCCTGGCGGAGCACGAGGTACTGGTCGGAGTCGAGTATTGTCCCGGCTGCGATCTCGTATTTGGTCAGATTGTTCTTGCTGTCACTGATGAACCAGCCGCTAATGTCGACAGCTTCTGCGGTAGTGTTATACAGTTCAATCCAATCCGAGGCGTCGGCATGAGAATGGGCCAGGATCTCGTTGATTACAATAGCTCCAGGATTGGGGATGCTGCCGCCGTCATCCTGACCGGGCGAGCCGCCGATATTTGTGCTTGCTCGCCACGCAGCCTTCTTGCTCCAACTGTTCGGATCAGGATTGCTCGGATCTACAGCCGTCAGTGAAAAACCTCCGCCGTCGGTGATGGGGCGCCAGCCGTCTTTGTAGTTGAAGTCCAGAATCACTTCGCCCGCCGCGTCTTCGAGTGTAATTCTTTCGCCGGCATTGTCCAGCTTGCCTGTGTATTGACCCGCGATGTTGACACTCCTGCCATGCCGGCCGGTCACGTATCGCTTTTCGAAGGCGTCGAGGTCGTGGACTAGCACGATGTTTTCGCCCGCCGCCAGTTGGATGCTTGGGAAAGTGAAATCAATACCGTTGCTGAAACGCACTAGATTCAAGTTGACTGTTTCGGCTCCGATGTTCTCCAACTCAACATATTCTTCGTTCGGGTCCTGAGCATGGTACATAATCTCGGTGATTCTCAGATTCTCTGCTACAGGACCTACCGCAAAGGTTGCTTCGCTCAGCGCGCTCCAGGTGCTACCGGTCAATACTCTGGCCTTCAGTGTGGCGCTGTGGTCCAGGGTGATCGGCTCTGTGAATTGGAAGACATTAGTTCGGCTGGTGACGTCGAGCTCAACCTGACCTGCCAGAAGCTCGACAGAGAGAAGGAAATCCGAGTCTGTAGCCGACGAATTCAGGCCGTGGATGGCCAGTACATTGCTGCCCTGGCGAAGGTCGCCGAGCGAGTCCGAAACATCCACGTCCTCGAACTGAGCACTCTCGCTGTCGGGCCGGACGTCGTCGGCATGTGAATTCCAGATCGGTGTGCCGGTGAAATTCCGCCTGGCTATCTCGGTGCCGTTCAGATAGGCGACGAAGCCGTCATCGTATCTGACTCTCAGTGTCATCAAGCTCAGGTCGCCGAGCGCGCCGTTGAAGGTAAACGGAATACGGACATAGCACGTCGGGTTCTTGACAAACATCTGCGATTCGACGTTCAGGCCGATCAGGTCTCCATAAATCTGACTTCGCCGCCTTTCGAAACCAACGCCGCCGCTCCCATAGGGCCAGGCCGAGTCATCAAAAGCGCCGCTTGTCCTCCAACTGTCGCTGGCCGTTCGTATCGGGACAAACGCTCGCTTGCCGGCATCTTCAGGCACCAGGATAGTATTGATTGTGCCCACCGGCGGCGCTGTCTTGGCAGGACGTGGATCCGAACCGTCCAGCGTATAGTATATGACTTGAAATCTGCCTTGATTCGTCATGGCGAGTGCCTCTGACCTCGATAGGTGACCGCCGTTCCGGGGCAGACCGTTTACTTTGAAGATAGGGCCGGGGGAGGTGAACACTCCTTCCCGTCGGCATATGTCCAGGAAGATGTCCCGGCGGTTCGGCGCCCAGCCAGTGAGTGTGTACATATCCATGCTGGCAATAACGCCCCGCATCTGATCGCGGAGTTCGAGGAATCGCCCGCTGACGTTGGTTTCCGTCAAAGCGCCGTCATTGTAGAAATGCCTGTACAAGCGGTCTCCGAACTGACGTTTGAAGACCTCGCTTGCCTTGAGTGCCCGATAGAACCAGGCTATGGGAGTCTGGAGGTTGTTAAGCCCGCTGGGTTGGGCGGCCCAACTCGGAAAATCAGTGAAACCCGACTTGTTGATATCGGCCGGTCCGAAGGTGCCTTCGGCGTCCCAGATGAAGAATCTCCATACGCCTTCGTCCGAGTGCTCGGCCGCCGCGGACCAGTTGTTCTGCGGCCAATCCCAATTTGCCGCCCAGAGCTGCAGAATGAGATAGTCGATAAACGCCGGGATGTCGAGCCGTTTGCTGACATACTGATAATGCTCATCCTCTGACAGGTCGTTGTTGCGCGCGTAATTGAGCAGGGCGTTCCATGAAACGGCGTCTCCGTCCCGAATGCCGCTCATGGTCATTACGTCCCAGGGTTCGATGCCTCCGTACCACTGCTGGCAGAACGCGTCTTTGATATGTTCACAGGGATTAAAGTACCCCTTGTATTCGCCGTTGATGAACAAATTGGCCATTGTCCCTCCGCTGGACACATGACCCATGTCCTTCTGCAGACGCCGGATCACTTCGTCCTTGATGAAGGGATTTACCCTGTCATTGTGGCCTCCCCGCAGGACTATGCTCTTGAAACGCTCGACCTCGAAGGGAAAGAGCGGATACTCCAGCCAACTCGGACCGTATATCCCGCGGAAATACAGTCTGAAGGCAAACTTCCCGTTGCCCGACCAATAGCCGTCCTGTCGGCGATATCGCGGGCGCATGTAGTCGCTTCCGTGAACCCGGATTCCGCAATCGACCTGGAAGCCTGAGTTGTCTTCGGGCTGGATCCACTCAAAGGACACGGGACGCTCATATCCCATTCCCCGGCGCATCGGATTGTTGTAGCTTGTCGGGCCGCTCGAGAGCCACGTATCGCTGTACGAACCGCCGACGATAGCCATGACACCGTCCGGCTCATAGAACGTCCTGTTCTCGTCTCCGACAAGGGAAATCAGCGGCAGCGACTTGACCGCGTCGCTGGCATTCAACACGTAGGTGACAGTCTTCAGAGCCGAGTCCTTCCATCCCGGCTTTATCGCCTTGGCTCGAAGACAGGTAGTCCTGCTGATGGAGATCGGGCCGGTATAGGCCGCTCCCCTTGGAAAGCGCCCGACAAATTCGTAAGGGACGGCGCCGTCGAGCGTATAGTGGATGGTAGCGCCTTCGGTTTCCGTCGCGAGGGTAACCATAAAGGGCGCATCGTAGAAACCTCGTTTGTGACTGAATTTCGGCGCCTCCACCTCGCCCAGATACGCGCCGTCGTTTGCTCCTGCCGGCGTGGGATTGGCGAGAAATCGCGAATTGTCAGCAGCGTCAGGGTAGCTGCCGAATGAGATATCCGAAGTCTGGTCGCCAAATTCCAGGCTGTGGATCAGAGTGCTGCCGTCGGCTGCGAACAGAGCCACCCGGTCACCGTCGGCATCGAGCTTGAAATTTGCATGCAGGCCGACGTCGCCGGGATCGTCGTCGGCCCAAATCAACAGGTAGCCGCCTGCCGGGATTGTGGTGGCGGCGGGATTGTTGGCTGGAATCCGCCATTGCATGGGATCATCCGGATTGTCGGTCAAATACATGCCGCCTGTATCGACAGGATCGGAGCCGGCGTTGTATATCTCGATCCAGTCATCGTATTGTCCCTGTGGGTCCCGGATAGAGTTGCGATTGGACGCCATGACTTCGTTGATTGTCAGGGGAATGCCTGCCTCATGCCAGTGGCGGCTCAGCAGAGCAAAATCCGCCATGTTTACCCCGTCGACACCATCGAGATCGGCGCAGCCGCCATCGGGGCAGTCTTCGGACGGGGCCAGCCACTGGGCGGCCAGGACTTGCACGTCCAGCAGATCGACCCGGCAATCACCGGTGAGATCAGCGGCAGGGCAGTCGGCCTTGACAATACCGACTGAAGATACGGTTATAACAAGAGCAAGCGAGAGAATTCGCATATATCCAAACACCTTCCAGTATCTTCTTTGCTGTTGATTTGGACCACCGGCAGCCTACTTGACCCTCGAGGGCCTCCCAAAAGGATGGAACGCCTAGCCATCACACAGAAAAGCTTCAATTAAGGCGTTCCCGATTGAAAAATCGCGTCCTTGCGCGGGCAAGTACCTTTGCAATAATAGTTTATGATCTTGCTCGCGGGAATTTACTACCCTAAAGGGTATTATAGCATATCCAGGGTAGATAAGACAGCGCCTTTTCACCAGTCACGTGAATGCTCTGGGCGATTCAATGCGAAATGGCGTACATGATGATGTTGATCCCCATTTGAATGGCTTTCTCGTAGTTGTGTCTGCCAAATACCTGGCCGCGACTGTCGCACCAGCCGCAGTGAAGATCCGTCGAGCTCAAGAATACTGCGAGGCGATCGCCTATAAAAACTCCCCTGGCGCCATGGTTCTGTCCGTGCATGTGTGGTATCGGCGATTGCGCGGGCCGTCTGAAGCCCGGTATCGGTATGGGCGTAAGTTGCTGCATTAACGGAAGACCGGTCTCGCCTAAATCGTATACATTGTGAAACACTTCATGCTCCGGTGGTATCCTCTTGAGAGCTCCGCTGGAGAAGACCTCTTCCAGAAGTGCATACGAGCTCTGGTAAAAGAAATCGCCGCCGCTTGCGACAACGCAGTCATCCATCAGCAGGAATCCGCCGCGGAGAATGTACTCTTTCAGATTGGCCTTCTGTCTGTCATCAAACGTGTAATGGTTTTCTCCTGTCATAAAGAGAAAGGGATATTTCTCCAGATCTTTGAGCTCGTCAAAGGCCACTACTGCGTTGAGCTGGCCCTCGGCCGACCATTGAGGCTGCCAGTCATATGCCCGTCTTATCGGTTTGACCCTGCAGCGGATAGCCGAACTGAGTTCTCTAAGCAGGTTTGCATCTCCGCCCGGCCGGACGTTCCATCGGTCTACTTCCCGTTTCTCGTGTGTGAACTTCACCCTGGGCATCAGGAAGTCGTACTTGTCGAGGTCGTCCGGGCCATTGTTAGGCTCGCCAGCTTCAATTGTCGAGCCAAACCCGGTCGCCGCCAATGCCGCTCCGAGGGCCTGGCCGCCTCCTCTTTTCAAGAATTGCCTTCGGCTTATTCTCTTGCACTGTTGCCTACATGACATAACTGCTCCTCATTTCTTTTTGGAAGAGTCCCGCGTCAGAACTCCTTCTACTATCGCAAATCCGGCTTTAACAGGCGAAAAGGAGGCCTCAAGAGTACTCATGACGCTGGCGTCCTCGAAAGGAAAAACTTCGAGGCCGCCGCGCCATCTGTTTTGTCCTGTTTGAATCTCCAGGGCTCGTCGCTCGGTTCGCCGTCTCCGTTGTCCTCCAACAGCGGTGTCTCAGTTCTTAGCAGGCCCATGCCGCGATAGAAGCTATCCAATTGCTTCGAAGTATACGTGAATGCTTCCAGCAGTGAAATCTTGCCGTCGTTGTCCGTGTCACTTTCATTGTCGCCGAGTGCGGGCACGAAGTATGCGCTGAATCGCGTACTGTAAGGCTGATCGGCCGTGCAGCCGGCTATGACAATCCTGCCTTCTCCGGTCAAGGCCTTGATTGCTAGCCCAGCGCCCGGGCAATCCAGTACTACAAGTATCGAAGATGCCTTGATCGGCTTGAGCCACTCGGCCAGTTGTTCGTGCGTAATATCGGCGCCTGGTAGATTCAGACGCAACTGCTCGCCCACGACGTTTGCCTGGCCCACGTAGTAGAATATGAATCTGTCTGAAGGATTTACGGCGGCGGCAAACGCATCTAACCGTTCTTTCAGATTCTCGGCTGTTGAGACGTCTGATGCGGTCCGGACCAGTGACCGGCTGTTTGCAAGCACGCCCAGCCGGTCGCGTTTGACCGAGGCGTTGTTGAGCAGAAGACTGCTGAGGTCCACCACGGCTTTGTCCTTGGTCTGGCGGTCCTTTGCATCCTTGTTGATGCCGGTGACAATAAGGGCATGCGTATTGTGGTCTTCTGCTAGCTTCGGATTTGGCCCCGTGCTCGAGCTTGCAAAGATCGTCGATGTGCTTGCTATCGTCACCATGATTGCAGCTATTATTCTATTCATGTCAGCAACTGACACCTTTCAAACAAGACCGATTGACCGCCTGATAAACCAGCCTGCGGTGAGCAACATGCAGAGGATTGCGAGTAGAAGCCAATCGGGCCAGATACTGGTCATTTGGCGCGAACTACTTGTGCTAGCCCGGGCCTCGAACATCTGCGCGATATTTTCATCGACATCGTCGGCGTGGACGTACTTTCCGTTGACCTTCTTTGCGAGCGCCTGAAGGAATTCTTCGTCCAGCTCGATATTGGTCATCTCGCCTCTAACGGGCGGCAGGTTCACGGCGATGGTCTTTTCGCCGAGGAAGACGCCGTCAGCCTCCGCCTGGGCCGTTGCCACGATTGCCTGGTTTTTGATGTTCTCAACCTCCGCGACGTAATGGCCCTGGCCTCTGTGGTGCATACTCACGATGTCTTCTCCGAAACTGAGCAGCACGTTGGCACCGCCGACAGGATCGAACGAGCTGTCACAAACGTACGCCTCGAACCTCACCTTGTTTGTCTGATCGGCGACTCGCTCTGCAAATAATTCCACACCGGCCTCACGGCTGGTTATCTTGCCCAAATGGGCTGTCAGGGCCGCCATGATCTTGTAGAGCGGCCCGCCCTGGAGGTCTTCCCGATACCATCTGAAAAGCTGCGAGGCGTTGAGCAGACAGACCCTGCCGCGGCCGACTCGATGAATGGAAACAACGGGGGTATCGTTGATCGAGACCAGCGTTGTGGAGGCGGGCTTGCTGTGGGAGATTCGATAGTACGGCAAGGCCTGCTGGTCGTAGTCCTGCAGCATTTCGGGACCGACCAGCTTGCTGTCTATTGCCTCTAGTGTCAACTCGATATCACCCGGATTTGCCGGCCAGATCGTTGGCTCGTCGAGATCGAAGACGACCGGAACAAGCGATCTGGCCTTTCTGTTGATCCATGCGGCCGGTCCGAAGTCAGCCTTGCCCGGTAGCAGGATAAGTCCGCCGCCTCTGTCGACGACGAAACTGTAAAGGCTGTCCACCTGTATCTTCGTCAGGGCCTCAAGATCGCAGGGCCCGAGGACTATGATGTCGTACTCGTAGAATCCGCGCCTGTCGCCGGGCAGCTTGACGTAGCCGGAGGCCTTCGCTGCCTTATCGGCCAACTCAAGGTCTCGGACCACATCCAGGCTCAGATCCAGTTGGACCTTGTCGTCTCTGGCCAGGACCTGCCGTACCTTGCCGACATTCAAATTTGCCACTTGCGAATAGAAAAGGACTTTGAGCCTGGTTTCTTCGACGACCTCTATCATCGTGCTGCGAACATTGTTTGACCGATTTACTTCGTTCTCAACGGCGGTTGCGCGGGCCGAGAGGGCACAGCTGCCGAGTCGATCCGCACCGACAGTGAACTCCACCTTCACGTCGGTCTCCGGAGAATCTGCCTGCGGGCGACTCTGCGCGAATCGGTCGGAGGCAATCTCCTGTGAACCTATCACGTAATCGTCTCTGAGCAGCTCGATTGTCACAGACTTGTCACGTAGGTTTCTGGCGGCAACGGCCACTGAGATTTTGCAGGCTGTATCGATCGCCATCCGCGCGGGGGCATTGATCGACGTTATCGCGATGTCGGTCTGCTTGCCCCTTGAGCCGACACCGACAAAGATCATTTGAAAATCCTTGTCGTTCAGCGGCAGATATGTCTCGATGTTCTTGTCGTCCGCCTGGCCGTCCGTGAAGATGACCGCCCCTACGACCTTGCCCTTTTTAGTCGATTGGTCTCTGTCAGAATAGTCCGTGATGTCATATTTGCCCAGCGCTGCCAACACGCTGTGCATGTCCGTTTGCGAACCCCAGCGTTGCAGGAAGTCCGCCGAACCGCTGTGGTAGCTCTGGCGGTCAAATCCGAAGATTCTATAGGCGGCGCCGTTATCATCGAGGGGGCGGAATCTCTCTTCAAACAGGCTGAGCGCCTTATCTAGCCTGGTCGATTGCGCGTCCTCGACGACCGACATGCTCTGGCTGGTGTCGAATATTGCCAGCACAGAATTGCTCGATAGCGTCTTGCTGACCTTGGCTCGCGATGGATTCCACAGTATCAGTAGCAGGATCAGAATCGAGGCATAGTGCAGCAGAATCAGCGGCATCCTGTACGGTTGCAGTTTTGTGTCTTGCTGTCCGCCGAGACGAAAGGCGAACGACACGAGCACAGCAAAGACTGCCAGAAGCAAGCCCGCAATAAAATGTCCCGGATAGTCAACTAATATCATTCCTGCACCGATTCGGCGTCGAACTTCGCCGCGTTTTCAAAAAACTCGTTCTCCTGTCCGTAAAACTTCACGTCGGAAGACTCGTCTTCGCTCAACTGCTGCCGGCGTTTCCTGGCGTCTATGGAGATCGACCAGAACTGTCGGGCCAACTGTCTCGCCACCTCGGCTGGGGCCAGTTCCGGGCCTCTCGTAAGAACGAGACCTGCCGTCGACCTAGTGCCTTCGCTCTGGTCTATCGTCGTCCACTGTGGTTCCGGCATCGTCTCGAGCAGACGTTTGGCCTCTTCCAGCAGGGCGAGCATGTCCCGCTCCTGCTCAGGTGTGACAGATTCGTCAAGGGCTTCGGCGTTTTCGGCGAGCTGCTCGGCCATCTTCTGAGCCTCTTGTGCGAGCTTCTCTTCGTCGCTCGGCGCAAGCTCGCCATCGAGCGCCTGTCTGGCCATATCCATCTGGCGTCTGGCTGCCTCCATTAACTCGAGGGCCTCCTCGGAATCCCCGCGGCCCATGTCCGCCCGGTAGCGCGCCTGGGCGAGTTTCTCCTGAAAGTCATCCATCCTGGCAACAGCTTCGTCCAGGTGTTCCTGTGCCTCGGCCCTTCCTTGACCTTGGTTGCTCTCCGGGCTTTGAGGCAACTGCTCCAGGTCACGCTTCAGTTGCGCAACCTGTTGCTGCAATGCCCGCTGCCTGGCCTGGAGCATTCTCAGTCTCGCTTCGGCGTTAGCAGCGGCATGCTGTCTGCCACCCTGACCTTGCTCGCCGCTCTGTCCTTCAAAGCCGCCACGGTTCTCATCAGCCTGCCACTGCGAACTGCCCGGGGCATCTTGGCCTCGTTTTGCGTCTTCACTCTGAGGACTACCGCGACTTGCCGCGTCATCTTGCTCATCGCCGGCCCCGGGACTGGCCGCTGCGTGCTGGTCTTCTCCGGCACTGCTGCTATCTTCGGCATTCTCACTTTTCGATACGCTCTGGCCATAGGCTGAAGCCTGTTCGTTGGTGGCCCTGGGGTCGCCGGAGGTGCTCTTGCCCTCTGCGGTGCTCTGACTCGTCGACTCATTCAGGCTTTCGCTGGGATCCTGTCTGCCTGAAGAGTTGCTGCCCTCCCGCTCGGCGCTTGGCTCGCCTTGTTGGGAACTGCTCTCGTTATTCCGGCTCTCTTCTTGACTGCCATCGGGTGACGGACTGCCGTTGGCGTTCTTCCGTGCAGAATCTGTCGCTTCGGCCTGCTGTTTCAGCAAAGTCTCGAAGGTTCTCTTCAGGTTCTTCTGTTCGGCCGTAAGTTTCTCCAACTCCTGCTGCACCTTCTTCAACTCGGCCTCGATGCGCTTCTTCTCGTACTGTGAGAACTCAGGCCTCTCCCGTAGCTTGACGCTGTCAGGCCTCTTTTGCTGTTGGCCCTGGCCTCCCCTCGGTGGATTCCACTGAAGCTCGAATTCGAGTATGAATTTGCGCAAAACACGGTAGGCATCCTTCTCAGGTGCTATCGCCGAACGCGCATTGTATTCGGCCAGGTACCTACTTGCCTGTTCGTAACGTTGCAGAACGATGTTGAGAACCGCTTTCTGACGATCGTTGAACCCATAGTCCGAATCGTCGCGAATCAGCGCAAGTTGCTCGGCGCAATACCGCAGGTCGTTGTCTATAGAGTCCATCACCGATCGATCCGACTCGGTAGGATTCGGCCTGCCGGCGATGGCCCATGTCTTCTTCAGTATTGCCCGTGTATATTCGAGAATGTTCAGAAGCTCGACCGGAGCCGGCATTGCTCCCTGGCTCGGACCTCCGCCGGGCCGCCGGCGCCAGTTCTGTCTGTAGGGCCTGATCTCGATAAAATACACCTCGCTGCTGGCGGTGCGATTTGCCTGGGCCGAGCCTGTGTCAATATCCGTTGCCTCAGCGTGAAAAAGGATGCTGTCGCCCACGGTCAATTCGTATTTCTCCAGTTCGATGGTACGACTGTATTGTTTACTTTTAACTGGCTCATCAATCGGAATCCGAACTTCGGTTGGCTTCTGGCCCGGTATCTCCAGGCACATCTTTGCAGAATCCAGACCGAAATCATCGGTTATCTCGAACGTGATCGGCACGCTTGCGACGTCAGTCGTCAGGTAGTCACCTTCAGGGCAGATCAGCTTGAACTTCGGGGGCTCATCGGTTTTTACGACAACTTCGAGCTCGGGCA
>Ga0209536_100006696_pt1 | contig 17555 bp, 13 predicted proteins | sample DeeMarSeWOR28_12_FD_187461 | JGI IMG/M metagenome (GOLD analysis project Ga0209536, IMG submission 187461) | Marine sediment microbial communities from White Oak River estuary, North Carolina - WOR-2-8_12 (SPAdes) (version 2) | ecosystem: Environmental > Aquatic > Marine > Intertidal zone >... | reverse complement strand
AGGTCTATCAGGAGGTAATCAAAACAAGATGATTACGGTGGAACCCGACCTGCTGGGCATCAAGGAAGGGGATATTACCCTAGACGCCGGCTGCGGCAATGGCCGACACTCCTGGGAAGTCTGTAATAAAAATCATTCCCAAATCGTAGCCTTCGATATCGACACGGTATCCGTTAAAAAGAACAAGTATATGCTGGACTCCTTAAGACAGCAAAAGGGAATTGAGGGTAACTATCATCTACTCATTGCCAATGTGACAAAGTTGCCATTCAAAGATGGCGCCTTTGACAAGATTATTTGTTCTGAAGTTCTGGAGCATATTCCCGAAGACAAGAGAACGGTTGAAGAATTGATTAGAGTACTAAGTAAAGACGGTACTATCGGTATTAGCGTTCCTCATTACCTGGCCGAATCTATTTGTTGGAAGTTGTCGGGAGATTACTATGGTTTCCCGGGTGGGCATATAAGAAAATACAAAACCCGGCAGTTGCTCGATCTTGTGAAGGCTGCCGGCTTATCCGTCTATGGTATTCGCCACAAGCATGCCTTTCACTCTTTTTACTGGGTACTTCGCTGTGTTTTCGGCGTTAAAAAAGAAAAGGCTCCGATTCCCGCTCTCTATAATCGATTTCTGGAATGGGACCTGCGCACTAATCACAGATTATTCCGATGGTTGGAAAACCTGTTAAACCACATGTGCCCCAAGAGTGTCGCCATCTACGCCAGGAGAAAAGAGTCTGTTCCCATAGAGTAGCGCCGTCTTACCCTGTTGCCTCACCCATCGAGACGTGCGTAGCTGCTGAGTTGTGAAACCCCTACTCCCGCCACAGCCCCACTTGTTCCAAGCTTATGAAAATCGCAACTCTAATCCTCTACCACCCGCTTAAAATCTTTCCCGCTTTTAACTAAGTAAAATAAGCAATAAGCGCCACTACTCCTAATATGATAAGCCAGATGCCCACCAGATAGTTGAGTATTTTGGGAAAAATCATTACTACGATACCGAAGATAAGAGTGATGATTCCCCCAATGAGCCCCAATCCCCCTAAGTCAGGTATTGCATTAATCCAACCCATAGGTTATCACCTCCTGTAATTGAATTACTACTATTAGTATTATATGAAAACAAGTATTTCGTCAATAGGTACGTTTACCTATTACTATCAAGTAGATTTTGTCACGGTGGAGCCGGGACACTTGAACTTGGCTATGCCTCCAAGTAAAATAGCAAATACCATGATTGGTTTTGAGCAAATGAAGCAATTATCCCGAATATCCCCGTCCAAAATAGTGCTCCTGGTGCTAGACGGTGTGGGCGGTTTACCTGATACTAAAACAGGTAAAACGGAACTGGAGTCAGCCAGGAAGCCGAACCTGAATCGCATAGCCAAGGACTCCATTTGCGGGCTCATCGACACTGTCAGCCCGGGAATTACGCCGGGGAGCGCACCGGGCCACCTGGCAATCTTTGGGTATGACCCCGTTAAGTACAATATCGGGCGGGGAGTCGTGGAAGCCCTGGGAATAGATTTAGAACTGAAGCCAGACGATATCGCGGTCAGAGGCAATTTCTGCACCGTTGATGCCAAGGGAATCATCACCGACAGGAGGGCAGGACGACTTTCGACAGAGAAAAATACCGAGCTGTGCCGCCGACTGAATAATATCACCATAGACGGGGCTGAGATCTCCGTGGTGACAGTGAAAGAACACAGATTTGTACTCATCCTCCACGGGGATGATTTGTCACCTGAGTTAGCGGATTCCGACCCACAGCAATCGGGTCTGGCTCCTAAGAAGGTAGAGGCGTTATCACCACAAGCACAGAGAACAGCAGAAATCGCCAACGAATTTGTATCTCAAGCCCGAAACCTATTACAGGGTAAAAGCCCCGCCAACATGGTGCTGCTGCGCGGCTTCTCCCGCCGCCCGAACATGCCCACACTATCGGAAATCTATAAATTAAAGCCAGCAGCTATCGCCACTTATCCTGTGTACCGGGGGTTGGCCAAGTTAGCTGGGATGCAAATACTGGCGGGAGGTAAAAACATAACGGAGCAACTGGACAGCCTGCGCCGATACTATGCCGACCACGACTTTTTCTTCGTCCACTTTAAGAGCACCGATACCAGAGGGGAGGACGGCAATTTTGAAGCCAAAGTTCAAGCCATCGAGGAACTCGATAATATCCTTCCCAACCTGCTTAATTTGGAACCGGAGGTACTGGTTGTTACCGGAGACCACTCCACCCCCGCAACCCTGGCTATGCATAGCTGGCATCCGGTACCTTTCATGCTGAAGTCCAAATGGTGCCGCCCCGATGACGTCGCCGAGTTCTCAGAAAAAGCATGCCTTGCCGGTGGTATGGGTCGTTTCCCGGCTACGGAAATCATGCCCTTAGCCATGGCCAATGCTTTAAAACTGGGCAAGTTTGGCGCCTAGTACGAGAAAATACTAAACTCGAAATTCGAAATCCTAATTAAAACAAGTTCTGGTATTTGAATCGTGTATTTGTCCGGGATTTAGATATCAGAAATCAGGATTTGTCCGTCTCAGTCTGTGCCGACTCCACCAAACCCGCTTGTTGCAGTGTTTCCATAATGCGGGCAGCTCTAGGATAACCAATGCGCAGACGGCGCTGTAAAAAGGATGTAGATATGTGTTTATATTCCTGTGCCAGCCGCTTTGCATCTTCTAAAAGCGGGTCGGGGGGAGCAGCTATCTGCCCACTTAATGGACGATCAGCTACCTCATCAAAGTCGACAAAGCTCATCTCAACCTGCCTCTGGTTTCCCCAGAAATACACCAATCTATCGATCTCAGTATCAGAAACAAAGCTTCCCTGAAGACGTTTAGGCTTGCTAGCTTCAGTCGGCATGTAAAGCATATCCCCTCTACCCAACAATTTTTCGGCGCCCACCATGTCAAGTATGGTCCTGGAATCTACATGAGACGTGACTGCAAAGCTAATGCGGGTAGGAAAGTTAGCCTTAATAAGCCCTGTAATCACATCTACTGAAGGGCGTTGTGTAGCTACGACGAGATGAATTCCTGTAGCCCGAGCTAACTGAGCCAAACGACATAGCGCATGTTCCACCTCATCGAAAGCCGTCAGCATTAAATCAGCCAGTTCATCAATAACGAGCACCAAATAAGGCAACGTTTCGCCAGGTGCGCGGTCTTTGTTATAACCCTCAATATTACGTGCCCCTGCCTTAGCAAACTGGCGATATCTATTGTCCATCTCCTGAGTAAGCCATCTCAGCGCCTTTATAGCCTTGTCAGTGTCCACAACCACGGGAGCAAGCAGATGGGGCACCGAATTAAAATTCACCAACTCCACCCTCTTGGGGTCAACCATGATGAACCGAACATCATCGGGGCTGTTGTGTAAAAGCAGGCAACAAATAATGGAATTAAGGCAAACAGTTTTACCGCTGCCGGTAGCCCCAGCAATAAGCAAATGGGGCATCCTGCTCAAGTCCGATGCCATAGCCTCGCCACCGGCGCCTTTGCCCAGAGCAATAGCTAGCTGGGAACGGGCTCTAATTTTTTGAAAAGCAGTGCTCTCTATCGCACCTCGCAGAGCAACTGAACCAAACACGGTGTTGGGAACCTCAATGCCCACCACGGAAGCCCCGGGCACGGGAGCCTCAAACCTGATACTGGAAGCAGCTAAAGCCAAAGCTAAGTCATTGCCCAGAGATGTAATGCGGTCTACCCTTACTCTGGTTCTGGATACTTCCTCCACTTTCGTTTCATAGCTGCCGTTCTTTCCCTTTTCTCTTACTTCCTTTAATTTTCTATCCCAACCAGGCTCGACACCAAACTGTGTAACGGTAGGCCCGATATTTACCTGTACAACCTTAGCTTCTACGCCATAGCTGGCCAGAGCTTCCTCTATCAGCCGGGCCCGCTGGTCAATATCTGCCCTGTCCAATGTCACTTCGGTCGGCTTATCCAGGATATCAATCGGTGGTAGTTGCCACCCTCCGGGGGTAAGAATTGGTTCGTGTTCTGACTGCCATACAGGTGTAGACGGCGGTACAGCGGGCTTGGCTTCCACTTCTTCGACTGCCTTTGCTTCAGGAGAGGCAGCTTCCAGAGGCGTAACTTCAGCCGGAGTCACCTGCGTAAAGACGACGGTACGCCGACGTCGGAAAAATTCGGTCAATAGACGCCACCCGTTTTTGGCCGTGCTCCAAGACTTTTCGGGAAAGATGAAAATTATACCCAGAAGGACAAGCCCGGCTACCCGAAATCCTCCCGCGACACCAGAATCACCTATGATTCCCTGCCCGAAGGTGCCTCCAAGGGAGGAAAAGGAGAGAATTCCCCATACAGCAAAGGCCAGACTAATGCCCCCGAGAATCCAATTCCATCTGTTTCTAAAAACAGAGAACTGTCGCCGCCACGCCGCCCAGATCAGCATGCCCAAAGCGATAGCCATTATTACCAATCCGTAACCAAATAACCTCAGCATGCCTTCCCATAACACGTACAGTAATATTACTATCACTAAAATTAAGATAAGCCTTCGTGCCACTGGCGAAGCGAAGAAACGCTTCCATGCCGGGCGGCTTTCCTTTGCCTTCCGCCCCGGATTAGACCTCCTTCTTGCTTTAGCCACGGAGTTATGCCCCTAGCTCGCCGGCTTTTTGGGGGGTTTTCCTACCTCCACAACCACAGGAATAATGATAGGACGACGATGAATCCGTTCATAAAGGAACCTGCTCAGGGAATTCCTGACTTTGTTATCAATGAAGCCATGATCGACTAAGCGTCTTTTAGAAATGCCTTTTCCGTCCTGTAACGCGGACAGCACCACATCCTGACCTTTCTCAATCAATGTCTGTTCCTCTCCGGAATCAATTAAGCCTCGCGTTGCAATACGTGGCTTCTCAACCAGCTTCCCACTTTCGGCATCAACAGCAACGGTAACTACAACGACACCATCCCGCGATAGTAACTTGCGGTCACGAAGCACAGCGTTATCCAGTTCGCCCGTTATCGGGCCGCTCACATAGATAACTCCGACACGGGTTCTATCAACAACCTTTCCCGAATCTCGCGTGAGTTCAAGCACGTCACCGTTCTCAAGGATAAAAGTGTTATCTTCGGGTATGCCCATACTTTGAGCCAGGTTGGCATGTAAGCTTAAATGGCGATACTCACCATGAACAGGAACAAAGAATTTAGGCTTGACCAAACTTATCAGAAGCTTCAACTCTTCTTGACTACCATGCCCGTGGACGTGAACCTTGGCCAGCTTATCATAAATCACATTGGCACCTTGACGGAAAAGGCTGTCCGTAGTCTTGCTAACCAATGTCTCATTGCCGGGGATAGGAGTTGCTGAAATCACTACGGTATCGCCCTGAACTATCTGAACTCGACTACTGGGATCGCGGTTAGCCATACGAACCAGGGCAGAGGTAAGCTCACCTTGACTTCCCGTGCTCAACACAATAACTCGATTATGCGGCAAGGTCTTAAGTTCGTCCAGGCGACAAGTAATGCCAGGGGGAGCTGTGAGATAACCCGTTTTCAATGCCATGTTCACTATTTCCCTCATGCTCCTACCGATGATAAATACACGGCGACTGTGTTTAGCGGCAATATCAAACACTAGCTGAACACGAGATACTAGAGAGGCGAATGTGGTTATGATTACCCTTCCCTTCGCCCCGCTTACAATCCGGTCCAAAGTCTCGCTAACCACGCTTTCCGAGGGAGTGTATCCGGGAAGCTCGGCATAGGTGGAGTCAGATAGCAGAAGCAAAACGCCCTTTTCACCCAGTGAAGCCAGCTGTTTAAAGTTGGTAGCCTCACAAATGACCGGAGTATAATCGATCTTAAAATCACCACTATGAACTACGACTCCCAGCGGGGTATGAATTATCAGCCCTACACAATCAGGAATACTATGGCAAACGGGGAAAAACTCTATTGCAAAATTACCCAACGTAATCCTGCTCCCCGGGCTGACCATATTCAATTTTGCGTCGGTTTTCACCCCTCGTTGCTTGAGTTCCACGAGAATCAGCTCTCGAGTAAACTTGGTAGCATAAATGGGAGGGGAGATGCGAGATAAAACGTAAGGCAGCGCACCAATGTGGTCTTCGTGCCCGTGAGTAATCACTATCCCTCTTATATTGTTTTGTTTAGCCAAAAGATAGCTAATATCCGGTATAAGCAGGTCGACTCCGGGCATATCCTCGCTGGGGAACATTAGCCCGGCATCAATGACTACGATATCGTTGCCATATTCCAGTGCCATCATGTTCTTACCAATTTCGCCCAATCCACCCAGAGGGATGACTCTTAATTTATGTTTTGGCATTATTCTTACCTTCCTATCATTCAGGACATAGCACTAAAACAAGCTTAATTGTTGAGATTCAACTGCATCTTGATTTAGTTCTTCGCCCTGAGCCAGTATCTTTGGAATCTTTAGCATATCGGTTTCGATGGTTTTCCTTAGAGAGCCCTGATGGAGAGCCGCGGCAGGATGATACATAGGGTAATAGATTACGTCCCCCGACCTGCGGGGCTTTCCATGAATCTTGCCTATGCTTTGATTGGGAAAATACCGGGCCAGAGAGTAACGCCCTAGAGTAACAATCATTTCGGGCTCGATTATCTCTATTTGACGGTCCAGCCATTTACGACAACTTTGTATCTCTGCTGGCAACGGGTCACGGTTCTGGGGAGGACGGCATTTGATTACATTGGCAATATATACTTCCTCCCGGCATAAACCAATCGAGGCTAACAGTTGGTCGAGAAATTGCCCTGCCGGCCCGACGAAAGGACGCCCTTGCTGATCTTCGTGCCACCCCGGCGCTTCACCGATAAAAACTATATCCGCATCCTCAGCCCCTTCACCGGGCACCACTCTGGTGCGATACTGAGATAGCTCACAATCACTGCAAGCTATAATTTCCTGACAAAGTCGAGCTAAAGCTGACATCTAGTTCGATGGTAGCATATCCACCTTTGTCGGTCAATTTAAATCCCCGTCGGACCAAGACTATTCAAACCGCTTAATCTTCGTCCTCGTCCTCATCCTCATCCTTCTCCCAAATAGGTTCGGTAAACTGGTCGATATATTCAGCAGTAACTCTCTTCGCTATTCTATCCATTTCCTTATCTACTTGCTCAGCCAGCTGGCTAAGCTCAGTCAAGTCAATCGTAATTCCCAACATTTCGGTCAGGATACCAAGTACAGACAGGGAGGCTCTGGGATTCGCTATTTGCGTGGCGTAGGACGGCACCTCTCCCAGCAAGCAAATGCCTTCCATCCCTCTTTCCTTGGCAGTTCCCAGTATCAATCCGTTCAATCCCGCGATGCGAAGGTTACCTCTAAGAATCACATTATGTTTGCTTAACTCGTCCAGTAAACCGGAAGTTGTCGCTGCGCCCCAGACCTTGACCTCTTCACTATGGTGGATACGTGTTACCGCGGCAGCACAACTATATACCCTCTGTACCTTCAATCTTTGCGCTACGTCCAGAACACAATTAACGAGGTCATAACCCTTTGAACCGGGCTGCTCTTCACCGATAAAAATTACCAGACTGTGCGCCGCCTTAGCCGACTGCCAATAATAAAACTTGTTCTCGGGAAAACGAGGGTTGTCAACCACGTTGTCCCTGACTATGACCCCCATCGGTTCGAAGAATTTCACAGGTTCGATCTCCCCTATTTCTGCAGCATTCAGCTTCTCCACTAGATATTTCGCTGCGGTCAGGGAAACGTCACCGATACCGGGCCAGGAGGCGAGCATGATACAGCTTTTAGGCCGTGGATGTTTATAAAGTTTTATTACGTCTTTCATAGATTTTTAGCTTCCCTTTGTTGACACTGATACGCCGGAGCAATACAGGTGCGGAGTCTGTAAAATGCCGCCGACCCATCTTGTTTCCCGCCCTATGCCCCGAAGCTCTTTCAGCACTTGATACACGTTGCCCGCAATCATAGTATCCTTCACTCTTCCCGCTATCTCACCATTTTCGACCTTGTATCCCAGCAAAACGTTGCCGCCGAAGTCACCACTCAGTATATTACCCTGGTCAGCACCCATAAGCTGCTCCACAATTAACCCTTCTTTCATATCCTCTACCATAGACTGAAAAGGAACATCTCCTCCGCTTAAAATAAGAGAGCTTATACCGGGGCGCGGGAAACCACCGCCTGCTCGCTGACCGTTACCGGTGCTCTGAGTACCTGCTAAAGACGCCGTTTGTAAATCATAAAGGAAATTCGTCACTACTCCATTTGTAAAAAGTGGCAGACGCCGACCGGACACCCCCTCGTCATCAAAAGGATAACTCCCTACGCAATAAGCTATGGTAGCATCATCCCATAAGCTCAGTCTTTTGTCAAAAACTTGCTCCCCGAGTTTGTCCTTTAAAGGCGAAGCGCCCTCGAAGACTGTCTTACCGTTAAACGCCAGCATTAAAGGGCTCATTAGAGAACTGGCTACCCCAATAGGAGTAAAGATTACCGGCAGCATCTTGGTGGACACGGCAGCTTTTTTCCTGGCCATTTCCAGCTGCCATATTATTCTATCAGCCAGACCATCGATCCCAACAAAATCGGGACGACATGAGCTTTCGCTACCACCCACAATAAGTATATCTGTATCATGGACAAGAATACCTTCCAGGCTGATGCTGAAAAAGCTTTTATCATACTCTCCCTGGCCGCCTTGAGAATTAATGAAGGAGATGGCGCTTGTCCCCCTGGTGATGTGAACATCGCAAAGGATATCGGGAGTATGCCCCCTGATCCTGGCTATAAGCTCCTTGCCCATTTGGACCATCCTTTCCATGGTAATTTCTTGTGCTTTGGGGTCGAAGGTAAACACTTCCGAATACTCCCGGCCAGCAGGAAACTGAAAACCGGCCGGACCGCCAAACTGGGAGGTTTCCACAGCCATGTTGACCAGATCTCCCACATCTCCCCCTCCACTGGCAGTAGCGAAGCCAATCCTGCCTTCTCTAAAAATCCGCAAGGCAGTACTGGTGCTTTCCTTGGTCTGAACCTGTTTTAGCTCGTTGGCTTCAAACTGTATAGGTGTTGCCCGGGAAGAAACCGAAAAAACTTCAGCTTGCTCGGCTTGCTTCCGCGTAGAACGAAGAACCTTGTCGAGATGATCCATCTTAAATCCTAATACTTAAATAAAATTAAAACTCAAAGATAAAAAATAAAAATTACAGTTTAAAATGTAAAAATACTTTACCTTTTTCCCTTAAGGGTCAATATACTGGTAGCAAGAACATTAGCAATCTCGGTGGCTTCTTTCAGGAGTTTATTAACGGTCTCCTTATCACCTCTGTTGGAATCCCTGAGCAGTCCGAACCAGAACTTGCATTCATTTGCTGATTTCAATGCATGAGAAAAGAAATTGGTATAGTCTTTCCGTGAGGAAGCAGCCTGAGCTTCGATGACATTAGCTCCAATACTGGTAGTACTTCTTAGAAGCTGGTCAGTGATAATCCGCGAAGTCTGTTCCATAGGCAATCGGTCTACGAATCTTATTACATCCAACGCGAATCTGTAAGTGCGAGTCTGAAATTCATCTTTGAATTTTGCTTTGTAATTTTGCATTTTTATTTTTACTCTTTTATTTCTTCAAGCAGTGTCATTTGTTTAGGATTTAGTATTTAGTGCTTGTCCTTTATCTTCCTCCTATCACACATTGACGAATCCTGATATGTGGGCTACCGTCAGAAACAGGCAGCGGAGATTGTCCTCCCTTACCACAGCCACCACCCTGGTTCATCCCCAGGTCATTGCCTATGGCATCTATATTCTGGAGGGTGTCAAAAACATTGCCGGTCAGCACCACGGGGCGCAATAGCTCCGCTAATCTCCCCCTACGAATCATGTAAGCCTCCCCGGCGGAGAAGGTGAACATCTCCAGGCTGGTCGTACCACCGTACCAGTCTTTAACATAGACGCCCTCCTCGATATCTCCGAGCATCTCCTCGAACGAAGCGCTACCCGGCTCAATAAAGGTATTGCTCATTCGCACGATAGGGGAAAAGAGGTAATTAATGGCTCGAGCATTGCCTGTAGCACTTTCCCCCATCTTAGCTGCTGTTTCACGGGAATGAAGTCTGCCCTCCAGAACTCCTTGACGGATAAGATAGTTTTTCTTTGTCGGCGTCCCTTCATCATCATACTTATAACTTCCCCGTAAGTTGGGAATCGTAGGGTCATCAATAATATTGAGATGTTTGCCGCTAAATTTCTTGCCCAGGACCATGACTTGCCGCAAGTTTTCATTTTGATATACGAAATCCGACTCTGATAAATGTCCGAATGCCTCATGAGCAAAGACTCCGGCTAGAACAGGGTCCAGAATCACGGTATATTCGCCGCCTTTCGCCTGGGGGGCGGAGAGAAGGGCGGCGGCACGCCTGGCCACTTCCCCGGCTTGTTCATGTAACCCTTCCACAGTGGAAAACTCGCCATTGCTTCCCAGGCTCAGTCCCGCCTGTTGAAGCTCGCTATCGTCACGAGCTATGGCTGCTAATCGTAAGGCAAGGTCGGTCTTAGCTTGCTCAATGTAACTGCCTTCGGAACTGGCGAAGGTGCGTTGCTTTCTACCATCGCGATAGTTGATTCTTGTGCTCTGAATCTTGGGGACACTCAACATAATATCATTATAGGCATCTAGAAGCTCTTTCTTCGCTGACAACGGTATGATCGTGGCATCATTGTTGAATTGTGACACCACTGTATCCACCACAGGCTCCGTAGGGAAAAGCCTTAATGGCTCCCTGCCAGCCAACTTGGCCTCCTCCACGGCCAGAGCTACCTTATCCCGCAGTCCCTCAAGATTATTAAAGCTAACAAATCCCCAGCTACCCTTAACCAAAGCACGAACATTGCCGCCAGAATTACGGGCCCGGCTTATCTCCTCCAGCCTCTCCCCCCTGTAGGCAATGCTGGTAGACTGGCTTTCCTCAAAATGGATTTCAATATAGTCGGCACCCTGGACTTTAAGGGCATCGGAAATCAAGTCGCGCATGCCTCTATTGTAGCCTTTGAGACGGATGAAGGCAAAGAGCCCCGATCATTCATAGCGCTCTAACTTGAGTATCCCGCACTCCCCGAGTTTGTTCTAGAAAGACTGTAGATAGGTGAAGGGAGGCTCTTAAAAGCCTCCCTTCATTGGTTAGTCCTCCCCTGCTAAGGCTCAATACTATAGTGTAGTGCCGAAGGTCACTGGAGTGTCAACTGTCATCCCATCCCAGTGGATGGTTGTAGTATCTCCTGCTCCAGCCTGGGTGGAAGCCCAGAGTATTGTGCAGATATTGACCTGCGAAAAATCAAAGCCCGTGGCCGTAATTGTGCCGATCTCCAGCCACATCGATTCGTTGCACATGTTCTGTTTTGGCCATCCGGGTTTGGCACTGGGCGGTGGCTCAGCTACAATAGCACTGGAGCCCATACCATAGACCTGGAGCGTAAAGGTCTCTGCAACAGGATCTGCTATTAGCTGGAAGAAGTAGTTCCCATCGCCGGGATAAACTGTGGCGCCATTACCGGCACCGACCCAGTATCCATCCATGTCATAGCCCAGAACGCCCCCGATTTTTACATACCATTGTTCGGCATGCGGCGTGTTTGAAGCAAGCCCAGGCACGTTCTCAGTTTCGAGAGAGATCCGATCCCACGCGTGAGGCGGGATCTCATACCAAGTGCCCAGCCAGCTATTAGCAAAAACCACGTTTACGACCTGGTTGCTGCTATCGTGGATAGAGAACTTTGCGAAGTACTTCGACCAGTCACCAGTGTTGGCAACGGCAGCCTCTGATAGGTCCACCCAGCCCTGCAGTGCGATTGGTTCGCCTGCATCTGTTAGGTCATACATGTATGCACATGGACACCAAGCAGTTACTGATTTCCAACCGGTTCCCGTTATGGTCAGTTCGCCACTTGGCGTCATGCATGGAACAGCCTGAATGTGATAAGGGAAGTGCATTGCCCAGTTGTTCCTGCCTTCGAAAAGAAATCCACCACCCCAGGCGGTCTCAGTAGTAGTGATTACAGTTTCACAATCCAGTGACATCACTAACTCACCCAGGCCACCCCATCTTTCGTTTTCTTCGGTGAACACGTCGATACAATTCGTTCCGCTGACAAGATTTGTTAATGCGGGCAGTGTTCCGGGGATATACCATCTGTCCGTTTCTGGCGGATTGGTCGCGCCGCGTAGAGCCTGTACTCCGCTCATGCCCTCAAATGCGGGCAAACCACTCGCCCTGGTCCCACCCCAGAAAATCAAGTCCTCGTTTACGAACACGTAAACGTTATCATTGATGGGAATGCCGCTGAAACCGATTGCTGAGAGTGTTCCGCCAGTAACGCTGCATCCATCGGGCATGGTAAAGGTGGCCTGGAACCGCCTCAAATCTGAACCATACGAAGAATCATAACTAGGCCCCTGAGTTCCGACAGCCCCCTTATAGTTCCAAGATGCGAAACTTCCCGTGGGCGTTGCGGGTGGGGTATGATAGGCACCGTTATCCCAAACAACTTGGGTTTCATCGAGGGGAATTGCAAATCCATCTGTTTCCGGATCCCATTGTCCGCCATAACCCGGGAAATGTGCTATAGCTCCCGCCGTCTCTGCACTCCTCTGCCATATAAGCTCAGGTTGTACAGTGAACGTTTCAATTTCTACTTTCTGCACCACCGCGTGGGTGGCAATGTAGATCTCATTACAGGGCACTACGCCGGGCGACCCATCCGCAACCATTACTCCGGTGGCTTTACCTTTATTGTTAAGTTGCATGGAATAGCTATCTATATCGCCCAACGGTATAGTGTATGCGACGACCGTATCGCTTACCGATGTCGCATCTTCGTCATCATATGGGAACTGACCCGGGGCAGTCGTTGGTGCTACGTTCTTACCTACATAGAGATGTGTCTCGGTAATTATCCAGTCGAGGTCGGTAATCTCATACGTGATATACAGATTATCTCCATCATTCCAGACCTCAACATCTCCCACATCTTCAAACTGTCCAGCCAGCAAATCCGTTACGTACGGATCCCCTTCGGTATGTGCCGACACCAGCGCCATTGGTATAGTCAGCCCAATTGCTAAAACCACTGCCAGCACACCGAATAGAATTCTCTTTTTCATCTTTTTCCTCCTTTATATTTGTTTATTCCATACAGCCCATTAATACGGGCATCATAGCTTGTTCACTTGATTTTGCGGTTCTTTTTAAGCTGTCACCTCCTTTCGATAAAAACCCTCTACATACTTGACTTCAATTCGGATTAGCTCTCCTATAAAAGTTTGATAGAGATTTGAAAACTACACTCTTCGTCCTGGCACCCCTAAAATAAAAGTAGCGAAACCTTCTTTCCAGGGCGGTTTCGCTATTGACTCTGCTGAACCTAAGCGACCAACTACAGGTCCAGCATCTTCGTCCCCTAAGTTTAATTCTTATACTACCGTTTCCGTTATTGTGGTATCATACCATACATTTTTAATTTGTCAATATAATTATCTTAACTTTAACTACATTTTCAGGGTAAAAATTCTATTTTCTAGACTTCGGCAGTCAGACAGGGTATCGAACCTCAATATGGTTTGCAATTACTTCGTGTAAGTATTCTTTTAATCAACTATATTACTTGTACACAGAATGGCACCGAGCTTTAATTTATGCCCGTCTCCTGATATTATCTGGATTACGGACATGAAATTCATCGATAAACTGCTCGACGCCAGCCGAAGGAACAATAGCTGGCTCTGCATCGGGCTCGACCCCGACCCCGAGCTTATGCCGGAGGTTGACGTTCTACAATTCAACAAAGCTATTATCGAAGCCACATCCGACCTGGTCTGCGCGTACAAGCCCAACCTCGCATTCTATGAATCTTTAGGGCCCGAAGGGCTGGCTGTCCTGGAGAAGACCATAAAATGCATACCCGGCGATATTCCTGTAATCGGCGATGCCAAGCGCGGCGACATTGGCAACACTGCAAAAGCGTATGCCAGGGCTCTCTTTTCGGTTCTCGGCTTCGATGCCGCTACCGTCAATCCCTATCTCGGCTTCGATTCCATAGAGCCTTTTATCAATCATCAGGATAAAGGGGTATTTATACTATGCCGGACATCGAACAAGGGAGCCGTGGATTTCCAGGACCTTCTCACCGATGGCCTACCGCTATACGAAGCAGTAGCCCGAAAAGCTAAAGAATGGAATACCCACGGCAATATCGGCCTGGTGGTCGGGGCTACCTATCCTGAGGAATTAAAGAAAGTCCGCTCGATTTGCCCCGAAATGCCTTTGCTTATTCCCGGCATCGGTGCTCAGGGAGGGGACCTGGCTGCCGCAGTCGGCCATGGAGCGGATGCCCAAGGCGAGAAGGCGATTATCAACGTATCGAGGCAGATTCTTTATGCTTCCAGGGAAAAGGATTTTGACCGGGCGGCCAGAACCGTGACTGAAAAAATCCGCAACCAGATCAATGACCATAGAAATAAAGCCCGGTGACATAGTCCGGATGCGCAAAGCGCACCCCTGCGGCAGCTATGAATGGGAAATGGTGAGGGTGGGCGCCGACATCGGCCTTAAATGCCTCAAATGCCATCGAAGGGTTCTTCTGGAGAGAAGTGTGTTTGAGAAATGGGTGAAAGAACTTGTCTCCAGAAGTACCTGACTAACCAGCTTCAACCGCTTATGCCCTCACAAAATAAATTGCTGGAAAGTTAGCTTTATCAGCTCTGTGTGCTAGTTCATATACTATCTCGTATTTGGCAGCGATATACCGGACCGCAATTTTCTTCAGGCTGACCTTCACAATTTAGGCGAGGATGTCTGCCAGGACTTGCGGCGGGTTGACCTCAGGATGCAAAGCTATCTTCACTTTATCCATTCCCACTTATCGACAAGCTCTTCAGCTTCTCTGATCATGTTGTCGATAAACTCCTTGACGGTGGGCACGCTCTTTATCCCACCCACGGCCAGTGATCCCACCCGGCTCTGCTCTGGTACGTTCGGATCTCCTTCCCAGTCACTGGACTTGGGTTGGATACGCTCCAGCATGGGCAGCCATTCGTGAATGGGTAGATTGCCTCGCTTCCGCATTACCTCCGCATAGTCCTTGGGGCTGGCATGCGAAAGCACCCGCCAGCGGAGCCTAGGATTGTCAGGCGATGAATTAACCAGGTCGACTTTGGAGGGTCTATTGGTCGGGCATTCTACGGTAGCCATAAATGCAGTGCCCATCATTATGCCTTCGGCACCCATCGCCAGTGCACCCAACAATCCACGGGCGTCGCCTATGCCGCCCGCGGCAACAAACGGCACTTTGAACTGAGGAGTGCCCCAGGTAACGTTTACAAAAGTGGGCAACTGGTCTGGATTTTTAAAGCCAACACCTTCCAGCCCGACCACGACAACAGAGTCCGCACCAAGCTCCTCAGCATGCAACGCATCCTTGACACGGGCTGCTTTGTGTATCCACGGGAGACCAGATTCCTTGATACGCGGCACCAAAGAGTCCGGCTTATAGATGGCTGTTTCCACCGGCACTTTCTCCTCGATACAAACTTCGAGCATCTCGTCAATACGAGGGCAGATACCAAAGCTCAGGTTTACTCCGAACGAACCACCAGTCGCTTTCCGGCAACTCTTGATGTCCTCCCGCAGCTGCTCAGGTGTGCGTGACGCGGAGGCAGTTATGAGACCATGAACGCCAGCATTGGCGCAAGCTGCGGCGAATTCCCAATTCCCCAACCCAGCATAGGCTCCTTCCAGAATCGGATACTTACAGCCGAACATCTCTGTGATGCGTGTCTTCCATTCCATGGTGTATCCTCCTTTTATGTATTTCTCCTCTGCCAAAAGCAGATTCTCATGTTTCGCGAAGCTCAATTATAGCGTATGGTAAGTAGTACACAAAGTGACGGACTGTGCAGCCTGGCAGTCGCCTTGAGCGCCAGAGATCCTTTCCCCAGCCGTGGGATCGGCGTCCCGATGGGCCTTGACACACAACGGCTGCAGGACTCCGCTGGAGGCCGTCAACGTTCAAAGCCCCGGCTTCACAACCACTACTCCATGAGCGGGCTGAAGGGCGGCTGGGGTGGCAGTGAGATCTCGCGGCGGCGTAGTTGGGTCAAATTCCAGAGAAGGGGTGAAGGAATTCGTCTCTAGAAGTAACTAGCTTGTTGAAGGGACCACGGGCGGAGTGCCAACTCGAGTCCAATGCAAAAGAAATCTTCCTGCGTAAAAGCACGGAGTTGTATCAGGGCTGGACTGTACTCTACTTTAAGGATGGAGGACAGCAAACCGTTACTTGTCGGGGTTGCATACAAATAGCAGGAGGAGGTCAGGTAACCTACTCCTGCTATTCATTCGCTTAATATTTGTGTTCTTTGCTCTCGCGGTAACGGCTCTTATGTCAGTTATTAGGAACATTTACTGGTTGTATCTAAATTTATTATCTTTTATACAATTATTCTGGGCTTTTACGGTATCTAACCACCGTTTGCTTGTCCATGCGGACCGGGTTCGCCCCAAAGATTAGGTACACAGTCTCCATAAGGCTCGTCGTAGGGACACTCCTCATAGTTATTCTGGGCAGCTTCAGCGTTATCACCCGCTGCGGCAACAGCGCCTGTAATGAAGACCACCAGAAGGGCAGTTACTACCAGGGCTAATCCTAACATTTTAAGAATTCTTTTCAAATTATCTCCTTTCTTTTGTTGTTTTACCGTTACCTCAAACATATTTAACGAAGAAAAGAAGAAATTGTTACAGAATCCTTGAAATGAACTTGCTGATGTTATCCCTCTCAATTCAATTACTACCTTCCCATGAAAGGTAATCAATGTGGGTAACGCATACATCTAAGTAGCAGCGTACATAGCACGTTTCTGATTTCGTCCAATTCCCTATACTTTCCAAGAAAAGGACTTTTCCAGGATGGTTTATGAGCGCCGTATTATGTATATTACGAGGATAAAGCCGAGGATGCCGGCGATGACGTAACCAATAAGTGCGAGCAAGGGAATGCCGCCTACAAAGGGGGGCACCTGTGCCAGCACAAGCACCGAGGATGACAGGAGCAATGCTGCGATGAGGATGGTGAGGGGTATGCGATGTGCAACCCGATCCATTGAACGCCGTATCGGTTCAAGTCCCACATGTTCGAACTCAATCTTGAACCGACCTTTCCTGGCCTGACGCAGAACAATGCCGACGTCGTACGGCAAATCCCTTACTATACTCAGGGCATCGATGAACCAATAGTAGAGTTCATTCGTTTGACGGAGAGGATTCAGCTTCTGGGTAAGGAGCTTCCAGGCATAAGGTTTACCGACTTCCATGATATCAAAGTCGGCACTAAGCGATTGACCGATTTCCTCCGCCAGTGCGATGCTCTTGGTAGTCCATATAAGCTGGGAACGAAGCCTTCCTTCGCGTTTCATGACAGCCCGCATCATGGCAAAGAGCATTCCGGCAAGATATAATTCGCTTACAATCCTACCACCGTACTCCGTGATAAT
>Ga0209536_100006695_pt1 | contig 17555 bp, 12 predicted proteins | sample DeeMarSeWOR28_12_FD_187461 | JGI IMG/M metagenome (GOLD analysis project Ga0209536, IMG submission 187461) | Marine sediment microbial communities from White Oak River estuary, North Carolina - WOR-2-8_12 (SPAdes) (version 2) | ecosystem: Environmental > Aquatic > Marine > Intertidal zone >... | reverse complement strand
TTGGGGAATCGACTATCTCACGATTCGGGGAAATGTTAACATATATTACGGGAATATGAAATATTTTCAAGTTAATTCCGATCTAATATTTGGACGATCCGTGACATCTCATTATTACCGTATGCATACCCCAGGTCATAGATCTCCTGGATCCTGGAAAATTCCAGTGCACCAAATTTTCGCAATTCATAAGGTTCGAGAAAGACGTCACAATCAAGCTTCCGGGATTCTATATTTCTGCTGATTGTTAAAAGAAAGGTTCTTTCCAGGAGATTTTTCATATTTTCCACTTCAAAATTTTCATCTACAGGATTGCAATGAAGACCGATAATCTTATCACAATGACCGACAAGCGGTTCTACCGGCAGGTTGTTCACCACCCCACCGTCAATGTAATATTCACCGTCAATTTCGACAGGGGTAAATAATACTGGTATAGCTGAAGATGCAATGACCGGCGTAATCAATTCGCCGGAAGAAAAAAAGGCTGTTTTACCGTTTTTCACATTGGTAGCACATACATATAAAGGTATTTTCAAGGTCTCAAAGGAATTTGTCGGTAGAAAGGATTTAAAAAACGCATATGTTTTTTCCAGTGTCAACAAACCTTTCCAGTTGAATGATGGTCTGAGAATTTTGAATAATTTCGTTTTGGAAATAATATTGAGGATACTATCCGGTGGGTACCCTGCAGCATAAAAGGCCCCAACAATTGAACCGGCACTTGTACCTGTAAGCATGACTGGTTTTATACCTGCTTCCTCCAGTGCCTTAAGAATACCCAGGTGGGCAATACCACGCACTCCCCCACCCGATAATGCAATTCCGATTGTCATATTACAGAATATCTTTCAGTGGAAACGTTTGATCAATTCTAACTCCTTTTTCAGTATCTTGTAAGGTAGCACATTCTATTTCCGGATCATGCTCAAAATAAAGGATATAGTCATTCTTTACTGCCTCCTGTAAAAACAGCTCTTTTTCCTGCAATGTCAGCAATGGCCGGATATCATAACTCATCACATAGGGTAACGGAACGTGGCCTGCTGATGGGAAAAGATCTGCCGCAAATACAATGATCTGGTCTTTGTATTTAATCTTCGGTAGCATCTGTTTATCTGTGTGTCCATCCACATACAGAATATCGAATGATTCAAAAGGAGAATTGCCATCAATGTCAATAAAATGGAGATGACCGCTATCCTGGATAGGTTCTATGTTTTCTTTTAAAAAGCTCGCCTTCTCACGTGCATTGGGTTGTTTTGCCCATTTCCAGTGATCAGCATTCGACCAGTACTTCGCATTTCTGAAAGTCAGCTCAAAGATACCTTTTCCATGATTTTTGTTCTTAACCGCTCCCCCGCAATGATCAAAGTGAAGATGTGTCTGAAATACATCGGTTATATCATCCGGATGAAAACCAGCCTGATACAAAGATTTTTGCAGTGAATATTCACCAAACAGGTAATAATGTCCAAAAAATTTATCATCCTGTTTATCTCCAATACCGTTGTCTATCAGGATCAATTGATCTCCATCCTCAATCAGGAGGCACCGCATGGCCCATGAACACATATTTTTGTCATCAGCCGGATTAATCCGGCCCCAGATCGATTTCGGTACCACGCCGAACATAGCTCCTCCATCGAGTTTAAACATCCCGGTATTTATGACATGTAATTTCATAACTTATTCGGATAATAAAAAAGCCATGAAATCCGAATGGACCATGGCTTATCAATTACTTATTCTTATTTACTCTTTAAACACCCCCATTTTGGCAAATTTATCAACCCTTTTCTGGATCCGGTCCTGAGGTGATAATTTTTCAAGGGCCTGTATTTTTTTGAATATGGTCTCTTTCAAGTTGGCTGCTGCGGCATTCATATCGGTATGTGCTCCGCCCAGAGGTTCGGTTATGATTCCATCGATAAGGCCGAATTTTTTCATATCGATAGCAGTCAGTTTTAATGCGTCAGCGGCCTGTTCTTTATAGTCCCAGCTTCTCCAGAGGATGGTGGAACAATTTTCCGGGCTGATCACCGAATACCAGGTATTTTCCATCATCAGTACTTCATCTCCGATCGCAATACCCAGTGCACCTCCGGAAGCTCCTTCTCCAATGATGACACAGATGACCGGAATTTTCAGCATAAACATTTCTTTCAGGTTCCTGGCGATCGCCTCCGCCTGTCCTCTGGCTTCTGCCTCTATACCAGGAAATGCGCCCGGAGTATCGATCAGTGTTACAACTGGCACATTGAATTTTTCTGCAATCTTCATCAGGCGCAGCGCCTTACGGTATCCATCCGGGTTGGCCATCCCAAAATTACGCATCTGGCGCTGTTTGGTATTTCTACCTTTCTGCTGACCTATAAACATAATTGTTTTCCCATCAATTGTACCCAATCCGCCAACCATGGCCTTATCATCTTTTACAGCGCGATCTCCATGTAATTCAATAAAATCGTCGGTTATTTCATATATATAATCGATGGTATAGGGCCTGTCGGGATGCCTCGCCAGTTGAACACGTTGCCAGCTTGTCAGATTTTGGAATATTTCTTTTTTCAGATTATCCAGTTTATCTTCCAGTGTTTTAATAGCCTTATCCACATCTACCCCGCTATTCTTAGCAAGGTTTTTCATCTCTTCGATTTTTCTTTCGAGCTCTGCAATTGGCTTTTCAAATTCCAGGTGCATAATTTTTCAATAATGTCCAGAACAAACTTAAAATATTTAAAAATAATATACGCAAATTTTAAGATATAAAAATAAGGTGGTATTGACAATGCATATTTTAAAAATATTTAATTTTAATCTTGGATTAAATGAATATCACATCTAATTTTGCACGTTCAAAGAGTGACTTATTAATGGGTGAATGAGTGATTTTTGAATGATTGATTTAAATTAAGCTTGTAACTTTAAAAATAAAACAACGTTCTTTTAACATATTTGTGTGTTGTGATCTTTAGTATAACAAAATTTAAATCATCATATCACTACATCACAACATCACAACATAATTTTGGTCTGGTAGTTCAGTTTGGTTAGAATGCCTGCCTGTCACGCAGGAGGTCGCGAGTTCGAGTCTCGTCCAGACCGCCTCCGCTCGCCGAATCACACCATAGCGTGAGAAGGCGAGCAAATTTAATTCTGAAATTAAATAATTGTTCAACTAATTAAAGCGAGCTACGGCGGCCACGGACCGCTAATTCTCCTCCATTTTAGCATGAAATTTTTTCATGTATATATCCTGCAATGTGCAGATAATGGAATATATACTTGTTATACTGACAATATCATGGATCGATTAGCCAGACATCAAAGAGGATCTGTTCCAGCTACGAAAGAAAGAAGGCCTCTCTCATTGATGAATTATACTGCATTCATCGATAAATATACAGCAATCAAATACGAAAAATATTTAAAATCTGGCTCAGGAAGAGCATTCATTAAAAGACATCTTATATGATTTCTCCACTTGCCGAAGTCCCGATGATAATTGGGAAGAAGGCGAGCACATTCCTTAATCCTCAAAATTATTTACCAAGTTTACAAACATGTTTTCACGGAATTTTTTCAAAAGTAAACTTTTAACCAGGCTGGAAGATTTTAAGAAGTTTTTGAAAGATCATCCGGAAATAACCAGCATGTTGAAATAAAAATGCTATTTGCATTTTTTATCAAAATTAATCACCAAAACGGGAACATGTAATTAATTACTCCTGTTCTACCTTTAAAGAAGACTTAATTGATCATTGCACATTAAAAATTTATATTATGAAAAAAATTGCATTTGTCTTCTCGTTGTTTATTTTGGCAATCCTATACATTTTAATAGGATTTACCTCAATAGCGAATGCACAAGGAACGTTTGTTGAAAAATCTACGGCTACGATTCAGGGATTTCTATGTGATCAAGATGAATATATAGACGGAGAAGCAACCGTTTTAGTTTTTTATCAAATCGATAAAAATGGAAATGTTCATCTTGATGGTGGAATTGTACAAGGAGGGGAAGCAACAGGATCATTGGGCAATAAGTATCGTTGGATCATGCATACTATAAATATTAATGATTGGCTCCCTTATCCACATCCATCACCAGATTCATATAATGGTGCTTATCATCTTTTCTATACGTTTGATTTACGATTGATTTGTTTAGGGAATAAAAACGAGACGTGGATGCTTAAACTATTCACTAATGTAGTTTATGACCCTAACTCACCTGGATTTCTCCATGTTAATTCTTATTCGAGCGATGTAATATGTAAATAAAATTCTTCCGGTTCTTATTTTATTGTGGTTACCATATAAATAATAAACCCCAGTAATCCTTCCAGGGCCAATTTCTCTGATCATCCAGGAATACAATTATAAAAAGTTAATTTCAATTACTCGTATAATAAACTTTAAAAACGGTTAATTTTCAATTCTGGCCTTTTGTAGCTTGCCGGAATCCACGATATACTTCAGAGTAATGATAAAAGTCATTTAAAAAAATCTTAGCTTAGAACGCAATTAAAAATCCCCACCGTTTGGCAGCATGTGTTTTTCTTTATGTGATTAAATGATTAATTTAAATTAAAATTTAAGAAATATATTTTTTAATAATTTATTAAAGTACCATACATATTAACATGAGTGACTATCTAGAACGCCAAAAAACATTTGAAAAAATATTTAAAAATCATTTAACTATTGAAACGTATTCTAAGTCAATTGATAGTTTGTTTAGTCCAAGGTTAAAAATAAAATAAACTTCAAGCCGTATTATCAAAGAAACTATGTTTGGGATAATAATAAAGCTACATATTTTATTGAAAGTATTTTACTTGGAACAGAGGTTCCCCCACTAATCTTTTTCAACAACAATACAGAAATTGAGGTAATTGATGGACGTCAACGATTTGAAACCATCCTTCGATTTATGGAAAATAAATTTTCTCTAACCGCAAGGGGTTTAAATATATTATCTCAACTAAAAAAATCAACATATGATGATTTAGCAAAAAAGGATAACTCAATTATTGAAATATTTCTTGACGCAAAAATAAGAATTATTGAGTTTAAGCTTGTTAACGAGCCACCCCTTGATAAATTTCTTGAAGATCGAGTGAAAAAAGAAATATTTTCAAGATATAATACCGGTATAACTCCTTTAAAAAAAGCGGAAATTGATAATGCGATTTATGATGAAGATAATTTGTCCAATTTGTTTAAAGATACTCTTGAAAACGATAAAATACTAAAGAAAAAAATTTATAATACTTTTTTCAAGCCTCAAAAATCATTTGTTGAAGATCCACCCACAGAGAATATAATGTCCTTTATAAGGAGGTTTTTAGTTATGCCCTTATTCCCTATTAATCATTATATGAGAGGCACGGCTAGAACAGAAATTTTAACTCGTTTATATGAATATTTTTCTGATCAATCGGTGGATGAAGAAAATAAGGTAATTGAATCCTTTTTTGAGAAAACTGACTTTATAGCCTCAATTAAGGATTATTCTATTGAATATAATCTAGAAAATAATTTCTTGGCCTTTGAGTGTATTCTTTGGGGTTTAGGCGTGTTAGACTTAGAAGAAACGAAATACGATCTATCAGATGATTTTAGGGCAAAATACGCTCAATATGTTCATGAGAACATTCAGGATTTTACTGAACAAGACTATGCATTTAGTAACCAAGTAATTACTAGATATATTTCTACAGCTATTTTTCTCACTAGTTATTTCAATATTAATCTAGAAGTATATATAAATGCAGATGAGGCTAAAAGGGCAATGTTAAAAGATGTTACCAAAACAGAGGACACAAATACGAAACTCAGTGAACTAGAAACTTTAAGATTAAACAAACCAGAGCCATCCAAGAATTCTATTGAAGATATTATTAGGACAATGAATCGTAGAAAATTTCTTGTAAGGCCAACATATCAACGAAAAGAAGTAATTAACCCCTCAAAAGCCTCATCTATAATTGAAAGTATTTTACTTGGAATCACAATCCCGCCACTATTTGTTTTTAAGAGGGCCGATGGAATTAATGAGGTTATCGACGGTCAACAAAGAATACTGACAATACTTGGATTTATAGGCGAATCTTATATTAACCATAGACTTGAAACTTCATATAGTAAAAACCATAAGTTTAAATTAAGAAAACTAAGAATACTTAAGGAATTAGAGTACAAATCCTTTAATCACTTAGACGAGGAATTAAAGGATAAAATTCTTGATTTTCAATTATATGTTATCGAAATAGATGAATCTCAAAACAAATATTTTGATCCAATCGATCTATTTATACGATTAAATGACAAACCCTATCCTATTCGAGAACATTCTTTTGAAATGTGGAATTCATGGGTTGATTTAGAAATTATTCAAACAATAAAAGCAATTACAAAAGCTAACAAAAATTGGTTTTATGTCAGGCAGATAAAAAGACCCAATGATTGGGATAGAATGGAAACTGAGGAGTTATTAACATCTTTAGCGTATCTTGAATATAATAAGCAAAATAAAGATAGTCGCAAAGCCCTTGATATTTATCAGAAGACCCAAAGGATAAATACCCGACTAAGTAGTAAATCCTCGATTTCTTCAGTATTGCAGCAGGTAACTGAAAAAAAAGGTAACATTAAAAATGATTTTGAAGAGGGGGTAAAACAACTAAAAGGATTTTTAAGAAAAATTAGATATATACTACTAGATTTTGATAAATCAAAAGATGAGTTATTTGATTACCTAAAGGAGGAATTAGATGACATTTTTCAAGCTGGAAAAGAAGCAAGATATTTTCGAAGAACTAAACAAGATTTTTATATTATTTGGCACTTAATTAATAATATAAATTTTGAAATGATAAAGCTTCATAGACTTGATATTAAAGAAGAGATAAAGAATATTTTCATTTATATAAAGAATATTCCAGAAGAAGATCAAGATAATAATATTGGGTATAATAAATTTATAAACTTCGCAGAACGATTCAAAATAAAATATTCAGTCGCTCATAGAAAAATTAAGTTGACAGAGGAAGAAAAACTAGAATTAATAAGAAAACAAGGGAATATAAGCGGCTTATCAAAAACACCTGTTTTTCTTGGTGATGATATTGAAGTTGACCACGATATACCAATTTCTAAGGGCGGGAAAGACGAAATCGAAAATCTTCAAATAGTACATAAAGACGAAAATAGAGAAAAGGGGGCTAGAAATTAAATGTACTTCTCATAATGGTTATATGATTGTTGCTTGAATTATTAGGGCCTATTTAGGAGTTGTACAACAATTACCACGGTTATGTGCCGGGCGTTATTTATATTCAATAATTTTCGCATCAATCACGCAATAATTTTACTTGATCAAGTTATTTTTCATTTCATCATATTCGCTTTTGGTTATTTCCCCTTTTTGCATATCTTTTATTCAAGATATCAAGTGCTGATTCTGATGAGTCCTTTGTATTGTGCAAAATCCGGTCTCATTGACCACCCAAAACCGGAATTGCTGAACACTAAACAAATAATGAGATATACTTTTAAAGGATGTGATAGAATTCACTGTATTTCAGATAATTAAAAATATATAAATACCAGTGTGGGGTGGTCAGTCAAAATCGGCACGATTTGATTCAAAAATCGGAATGTGGTAGTCAACGGGTCTGGTTTTTGCAGGTACACCAAATTTCAACTATCTCTCTTATTTGATTTATTAACCACAAAAAAATCCTCGTATAGAAGACCTTAAAATGGTTAATTTTTCTATTCGTATATGTGCAATATTACTCAACAATTGAAAATTAAAAACGTAATATTTACCAAGTGATATGCTTAATTTTGACTATGGTCAACAAATCATTCAAGGTTAATTTCCAGGATTGGAAAACGCTTGAGGACTTTAGAAATCAAATGATCGTCGCTTAAAAACGCTTAAAATGGCTCAAAAATAAACCCCCAGCATGGCACCGGGGGCTATACATTTGCGCTTGTAATCCTTACTTACTGTTTTATTATTTTCTCTGTTTTCACATAATCCCTAGAACTTATTATAATGAAGTATAATCCTTTCTGGAGGGATGAGAGGTCGATTTGGTTGGTAGATCCTTCCAATCGCCCATTATAAACTAATTGTCCATTTATGGATGTAATCTTAATTGACAGATGCTGGGATGTATTTGATACTATTGTTAATATGTCACTTACTGGATTAGGATAATTTTCAACCTTGACTATGAATTCCTCCTCAATTGCAGTTACGCTTTCGAGATTGTCACCACTCACGTTATCATCATCATCATCGTTATTATCATCCACACGGAAAAGGAAGACTGCCCCGGCGTCCAGCGCTTCAGGGATTGGTCCTGGGCCGTCAGGGTCATCATCCCAGGGAGCACCGATGACATATTTCCCTTCTATGGCAGCAACAGACCGTCCGAACAAATCCCCAATATCTGTTGCGGGATTCGTAATGGTGCTGAGTAGCTCGGCCGTCTCCGCATCGAAAATGAAGGCTCCCCCTGCATTGATGACCTCGGGAAGTGGTCCTGGGCCATCAGGATCATCATCCGAGGGAGCGCCAACGATATACTTTCCACCTACAGCAGCAATGGAATATCCGAACAAATCGCCAATTTCTGGAGCTGGATTCGCTATAGTGCTGAGGAGAATCCCCATCGCAGGATCGAAGAGGAATACAGCCCCTCCAGGGCTTTTTAAAGGAGCACCAACTATGATTTTACCTTCTCGGTCTATCGACACCGATCGTCCGAAATTATCAACGGGAAGCCTATCTGGATCATAGAGAGTGTGAAGCAGCATCCCCGTTAAACCATCGAAAACAAAGGCTGCTCCAGCCTCTGCTGATGGAGGAATTGGTCCAGGGCCATCTGGATCTGCGTCGTTTACAGCACCGACGATGATGTTTCCATATTTATCGACAGCGACCGAAGACCCGAAGTTGTCAGGTGAGGCCGGGGCGGGATTAGGAATCGTTCGGAGAAGGGTTCCGTACTCGTCGAAAACAAATACACTCCCAGCATTGGCGATGCCATCAGGGGCATCATCCGAGGGAGTACCTACGATGATGTTTCCGAATTTATCTACAGCGACCGAAGACCCAAAGTTATCACCCACGGCCGGGGTGGGATTAGGAATCGTTCGGAGAAGGGTTCCGTAGTCGTCGAAGACGAAGACTGCCCCTGCATTGATGACCTCCGGGATCGGGCCAGGACCGTCAGGATCATTGTCCGAGGGAGCCCCGATGATGATGTTTTTATGCATATCTATAGCAATCGAAGCCCCGAAGTTATCACCTATTCCCGGAGCAGGATTCCAAATTGTGGTTTGAAGTCGCCCTTTCTTATCAAGTACGTAGACGGAGCCAGCTTCTACCACCGGATCGGCTCCTCCCGGTCCATCATGGTCCAGAGCATCCTGAGGAGCCCCCGCGACAATCATGGACGGACTCATGGCTAATGCCGATCCGAAATGGTCCTGGGTAGCAGGGACAAGTCCCCCTGGGCTCTTGATTGTGAGACGTCGTTCCCCTGTTTCCGCATCAAAAACAAATACACTCCCGGCATCGGCAGTAGGGATAATGGGGCCGGGCCCATCAGGGTCGTCGTCAAGGTTAGCGCCGACGATGATGTTGCCGTCGACGATCGTAACCGACCGCCCGAACAGATCACCGATGTCCGGAAACGGATTCCCGATCGTGTGGAGGAGTTCGGCCGTCTCCGCGCTGAAGACGAAGACAGAACCGGAATTGACTACAGTAGGTATTGGCCCTGAGGCGTCAGGGTCGTCGTCCAGGTGGGCGCCGATGACATACTTACCACCTGCGGAAGCAACCGACAGCCCGAAAAAATCGCCGATGTCCGGAAACGGGTTCCAGATTGTATGGAGGATCTCACCCGTAGAAGCGTCATGGATGAAGACGGAACCAGCGTTAACAACTTTGGGAGTTGGGCCGGGTCCGTCAGGGTCATCGTCCGTAGGAGCACCGTGGATGATCTCGCCCCGTGACTCATCTACAGTGAGCCTAGCCCCGAACTGATCCCAGCTTCCATCATCAGGGGGATAGGGATTGGCCCAGGTATCCATCAGATCACCTGTGGCTTTATCGAAGATGCGGACAGCTCCTGCATACTCGCCAGAAATCCGGTAGAAGGGGTCGGCAATGAAAATATTATCACCATATGCTGTAGCCGTCATTCCGAACCAATCCCAAGGTACAGCAGTAACACTTGGTATCGTGAGTAAAAGTTCGGCTGCCGAATTGAAAACAAAGACTGCCCCGGCATCTCTGAGATATGGGATTGGTCCCGGACCATCGGGATCATCATCGCGCATGGCGCCGACCATGATGTTACCATATTGATCAACAGCCACCGTTTCACCGAATAGGTCGTCAGTTTGTGGGAAGGGATTCTGTATCACATGTATTAATTCTCCCATTGGATCGAAGACGAAGACTGCTCCGGCGTTGACGACCTCTGGAAATGGTCCCGGGCCGTCAGGGTCATCGTCATAGGGAGCGCCGACGATGATGTTTCCATCTTTATCGATTGCCACCGAGAGTCCAAACCCATCACCAGGGGCTGGAGCAATGTTCGGGATCGTACGAATAAGATCCCCAGTCCACCCATCTATCAAGTGGACGGCTCCGGTTCTTATGCCCTCAACGTTATCGGCGGGGGCACCGGCAACAATGATGAATTGGCCTTGGTCATTACTGATGGCTGCCACGCAAAATCCAAACTCTGCGGGAACTCCAACTAGAGGTGGCGGTTCGGGATTCCATATGGTAACCACGCGCTTCCCAGGCTTATAAGTCTCTCCATTATAAATATAGGCAGGAGGGTCATTAGTAGTTGTCTTTGGTGAAGATATAATTGTTGGTGAATTATATTGAGCAAGTAACACTATGTTGCTTAGAATAAATAATGCTAATAAAGGGATCTTGGTTTTCATAATTTTTTATTTTTGGAATTCACATGGATAGAATATCAAATCATTCAGATTTTGCCAGTTGAAGGTTAATTTAAAATTTTGGGGTGAATTTAGACCGGAATCATCTTGTATGACAACGAAGTCAAAAAAGCTGGCGAATAGTAAAGCTGCTCTATTAAAAATCATCCGAGATAGTAATTTTTTTAAATTACTTTTATGATTATGCTAGCAGCACCTTCCGTCTTACTTAAAACGACAAATTTTTATTTGAAAAAGTTCCTGAATCTCAGAAAAACATATGCAGTTATTGCAAATAAAAATCCCCACCGATAGGCATAGGCTTTTTAAGCAGCTATATATTGGATTGGATATAAAATTTTAGTAATTCAATTTTACTTAGTCATATAATAAACGTTTACAAACGGTTAATTTTCAATTCTGGCTTACAGAAAAGTGTATAGAATCAACGATTATTCCTTGAGTAGTGGTTCTCCTTATCGCAGTTAAAAACGATTAAAATGGCTTTAATGAAAAACGTTATAATATCTATTTCCTGGGATGATATTTTAGGATCTAATAGAAAGGATTTTACCAGCCAGGAGGATTTTAAGAAGTTTTTGAAGGAGTATCAGGAAATTACAAATCTGTTGAACTAAAAAGGGCCCAAATTAATGAGCCCTTAATAACCTTTCAGTATGTTATATTTTGTTATTAATCACATATAGGATCAAATTGATCTTGGACAATTTCGCCGTTACCATTGAGTACAAATAACGCCCTCAATTTAAATTTAGCTCCTTTTTGTCCTTGCAAAGTCCAGGTCCTTGTAATATGAGTATCAAATTTTGTATTCCAGGCTTCATGAAATTTCCATAAATCCCCATTTGAATCAATTCCTTCCCCATAGACATTCCAATGCATGGTTGAAGTACCATTTGGTAACATTTTCAATATTTCATGGACTTGACCAGTATAACTAATCCATTCGGGCTCAGTGCAAGAGACAAAACCACTAAAATCCCACCATTGATGAAACTGAATTACATCGCTATTTGCATCACTTTGATTTTGTGCCTGAACAGAAACGATACAAAATAACAACATTACTGTTGCTAATAAAGAAATACTTAGGTTTTTCTTCGTGTACTTTGTTTTTTGTAATATGGTTTGCATTGATCTTTCAATAACATATCTGAAAGGTTTTTTGATAGTTTCATTTTATTATTTGCATTCACTTTCAGATTTATTAAAATCAGCAGTTACAACACCATTTGCATTAATGGTTACACTCATTGTTTGTTTTACAAACCATTGAACTCCTTGCCCAACCATATGATATCGATTTATCCATTGATATGTATCTGCTCCATTACCGTTACTTTTTCCTAACATTTCTTGCGTCACTCCAGTTGCTCGATATACGATTCCTGTTGTTTGTCCTACCAAAAATGATCCTTGAGGTTGAGCGTGCCATTTAGTGAGATAACCATTTTTATCAAAATGATTAACAAAATGAAGCTTTAGAGTACCGCTTATTACTTCTCCGTTACCTTCGTTGAGACACGGACTAAAATCAGACCATGACATTTCTACTGAATATTACACAGACTGAGCACTTGATTGAAAAACGAATCCTGAAAACAGGATCAGGGAAGTTACTACAAGTAATTTTTTCATTGTTCAGCGGGTTTAGGTTGATGTAAGAATTAAAAATGTTACCAAGTAAAGTAACAAGGCGGTGAATGGATCAGTGGCTTCATTTTCCTAAACTTTGTTTGTCTCTATCATTAAAGGTTAATTTTGAGACATTTACTATTAGCCATGTATAAACGGCACAAATAACTCGAAAAAATAGTTCCCACTTTGAAAAATATTATTAGTAAATAATGCAAATGAAAAATCCCGGCAATGGTAGGGTCTTACTTATCTGATCACCCAAATATAATACGCGTTTATAGACTGCTGATTTTTAATTCTGGCTTACAGAAAAGTGTATAGAATCAACGTTCACCCCCTGAATAGTGGATTATATCATTGGGGCTTACAACTGCTTAAAATCGCTTTTTTTTACAAGTAGTTTTACAATTATTTTGAAAACACTTTCTATTCCAAGTAAATAGACTTTTTAAATCTGACCTATACCTAAACTATAAAAGAAAGACCGGAACCCTGGCAAGGCTCCGGCTGTCTCTGTGAAAACCACCGTTTGCGGATCTTCCGCCCTGGTTTTCTTTAAAGGTGGGCAAAGCAGTTGCAACAAACCCCCTTTGCTTTCCTCGAACAAAAGGTGCAAAACCCGGTTAAAGTGACCACCTAAAACCGAAATCATTGCCACTATACAATTATTAAGATGTTCTTTTAAGGATTTTGATTTAATTCATTGTAATTTAGATACTTAAAAATGATAAAATACCGGAATTGGGTGGTCAATTTGTCCGGAATTTGAACACCTGATTATGCCTAAATATAAGTTGGTGATATAATTTTTATTACCATTATTTTCCCCTTTAAAACCAAAGCCATTCTATTATGTCACTTACTGAATTGTTATACTCATTTACGGAGAAATACACTATTTATCATACTTTATATTTTAACAAAAATTTAATCCCCAATGAGTTTTCTTAAATTATATTTATTAGTATCTTGATATAGATAATTATTCTCAAATTATAATATAATTTTTAGACTTTTTAAATCACTACCCGATGAAAAAGCAACGTAATATTTTGTTATTTGCAATCTTATTAATGTCAGGAAGCATATTCTTCTCCTGCAACGAATTTTTTCCATATGCTAACCTGGATTTGTTGGAAGCGCAATCTGGCAAACCCGGTACTCCTGTGGTTGTTCTTACCCCCTTGGAAGAACTGGGTAAGAATCTCTTTTTCGATAAGATATCGTCGCCGGACAACATGTCCTGTGCAGATTGTCATGCCCCTCAGGTCGGATTTACTGGCCCAATTGGAGGAATTAATGTGCATGGTGCCGTGTACCGTGGTGCTGTTCCACAGCGATTTGGTAACAGAAAACCGCCCAGTGCTGCCTATGCTACTTTCAGTCCTGTATTCCATTATGATAATGTGGAAGAATTATTCGTTGGTGGTAATTTCTGGGATGGCAGGGCCACTGGTGAACGCCTAGGAAATCCTGCGGCTGACCAGGCTCTGGGTCCATTCTTGAATCCCGTAGAGCAGAACAACCCAAGTAAACAGGCTGTTTTGGAACAAATAGCTAAATCGAAATATGCTGGATTATGGGAAGAAGTTTGGGGAGAACCTGTAAGTATTGGAACGCCGGAAGATGTCGAAAAGAATTATGACAGGATTGGCCTTGCTATTGAAGCTTATGAAAATTCTGCAGAAGTAAACCAGTTTACTTCCAAATTTGATAAGTTTCTTGCAGGAGAGGCTGTCCTGACCGAACAAGAAGCCTGGGGTTTGGATTTGTTCAATGGGAAGGCCCTGTGCAGCGAATGCCATCCTTCACCTTTATTTACTGATTTTACCTTTGACAACTTGGGCGTACCGAAAAATCCTGAAAACCCGTTCTATAAAATGGATAATGTATTCCTGGACGATGGCACACCAATTAATCCTCTTGGTGTAAATTGGATAGATCCCGGTCTTGGAGGATTTCTTGAAACTCGACCTGAGTGGGCAAGCATGGCAGGAGATAATTATGGCAAGCATAAAGTTCCTACTTTGCGAAATGTTGCTAAGGCAGATGGTTTGAATTTCCCGAAAGCATACATGCACAATGGTGTGTTCAAGACGTTGAAAGAAGTTGTTCATTTTTACAATACAAGAGATGTAGAAAATTGGCCTGACCCAGAAGTAGCTCAGAATGTTAATGAAGACGAACTGGGAGACCTGGGTCTGACCGATGAAGAGGAAGATGCTGTAGTGGCCTTTATGAAAACTTTATCAGATGGTTATGTGCCAACAGGAAAACGTTAATCACTAGTATTCTGGTTAATGAAATAAAATAAGTGTAGATAAGTTTCTTGAGTAATCAAGGAGGGTTTTAGGGCTCATTATCTAGTAAAAAAATAAACAACCCTTCAATTTAAAATGTAAACTTTCAACAGGGGGCATACCAGCTATGCTATGAATTGGGGTACACAATTTTAATAAATCAATTTCTTTTGGACACTAATAAAAGATTGTTGTTTGAAATTAATTATTGTTAAAATATTTTTTTATATAACAATATCAATACCCTTAAAAGTCCCATAAACAACAAATCCATTTATTAATGCGATAAAAACTGCTTTTAATAACCTCAATAATTTATCATCAGTTGTACTCCAATCAAATGTTAATAAAGTATATATTTCGATTATTATAATAGCAGATAAAAATGGAATCCAATTACTTGTCCAATTTTCATTTAATGTTTGGGCTATTTTAGTTATTAAAGTAACTACTGCAACCATACCTGTTAAAGAACCCAGAGTTACCCAGGAAAAATATTCATTCTGGATAGTGTCGGCAGCTTGACGGAATTTAGTTTTTTGATCAGTCATAAGGTAAGATTTTAAATAAAAAAATTGATTAAACTCCTCAATACAATTGTCTTTATGCTAGGTATTTATGTTACAATTTTTATCAAAAAAAAGTTCCTTCAATACAATTTATCATTTGCAAATTTTACTACTAAAAAACCCCCAGCATTTCTGAAGGGGTTCTACTTTTAATTTTACTTAACTATTTATTTACATTCCTCGAAGACAATATCGATTACTGAAGTTGTTTCACCAGTTGCATTAATTGTAAAATGACCGTTTGCTATAATCTTAACTTGTGTCACGGGTCCAACAAAATGAAGTAAATTTCTCGAACAACTTACAGAAGCTTCAGGATTCGAATCAAAAGAAGCTCCCCCATTCCCTGTTGTGTGGTATACATCACCTGTAATTTCACCTATTGCGTTACCGCCTTGAGGGCAAGCATTATCGTTCTTAACGAATCCATTCCTATCTAAATGAATTATAAACCGAACAGGGATAATGCAACTCACCCATTCACAATCGCCATTATTCGCGCATTGATTCCAAAACATAATGTTTCGATCTTCGTAATAAACTTCTTTGGAAGGTTTATCCTGTGAAAAGGCATTAGAAGCTATAAAAGCAACAAACAAAACGAAGAGAATCGGGATTGTTTTTAGATTCCTGCCTACGCAGGAATGACGGCTAACGTGGAACCGTCATTCCTGAAACCGAAGGGTGGGTTTTTTGGCTGGGGTTATCAGGAATCTGTATGGGTATTGATAAGGTCCTGCTCTAATTCAACCATGGCACTCCTCCTGCCCTAACACTAACCCATCACCAGAAGACAATGAATTTGGTAAGATCAGAAAAGATTTTACCACCCCCTGGAAGATTTTAAGAAGTTCTTGAAAGAGAATCAGGAAATTTCACTCTGGGTAGTGATATCAGTTTTTTGATTACATGAAAAACATAATAGTAATATTCAAATTCAAATAGTGACATGATAAAGGTTTGTTTTAGTTAGTAATGTCGGGGGCCATACTTAATATATTTCCTGATGATGTGATTAAAAATTAAACTTGATCTTAACTAAATAACACGGTTAAGTTAACATATCTGTTCTCAAAAAATATTGGCGTAAGAAGGGTACAAACATGAATATGATAATTGAAGGTTATTCCAAAATTTTCTAAATTGTTTTAGCCGTTACAGATAATGCGATGATTTTTAAAAAAACAAAACACTGTACCATCTGTCACTCAGACTCAACAGATATTTCAACATCACTCAGGATTTGTGCCAACTGTATTAAGAAAGAGTTCAGAACGGTTCTGCCCCATATTAGAGCAATTCATGCACGATCGAGGGCTGATTTTAATTTACCATCCTACCCACCCCAAAGTGAGAAAGGCATAACTTGCAATGTTTGCGCAAATCAATGTGTTCTCAATGACGATAATAGAGGATTCTGTGGATTACGTTATGTAAAAAATGGCAGGCTGTATCATCTGGCAGGAACACCTAAAAAAGGATTATTGCAGTGGTATCGTGATTCATTACCCACAAACTGTGTAGCTAACTGGGTATGTGAGGGTGATAAACATCCTTCTTCGCACAACCTGGCCGTGTTCTATGAAAGCTGTTCAATGAACTGCCTGTTCTGCCAGAACTGGCAATTTCGATACACAACTAAAGATAACAGTTCTGGAATAAGTGCAGAACAACTGGCCACAAAAGCAAAACCATCAACTTTTTGTGTTTGTTTTTTTGGAGGTGATCCTTCAACCCAGATGCCTCATGCACTATCCGCCTCGAAATTGTTTGCCAAAAAGGGTATACGTATTTGCTGGGAAACTAACGGTATGATGAATCCAAAATTCCTTGACAGAGCCATTGATTATTCTCTTGAGACCGGAGGATGTATAAAATTCGATCTGAAAGCTTTTGATGAAAGATTAAACATTGCGTTGACAGGTACTTCCAATAAAATGGTACTACAGAATTTTATCAAAGCTGGCAAGCGATCTTTTGAAAGATCCCATCCTCCTCTGGTGGTTGCCAGCACATTGCTTATACCCGGATATAT